>Ga0172371_10010495_pt1 | contig 12509 bp, 10 predicted proteins | sample Lak12m_FD_114543 | JGI IMG/M metagenome (GOLD analysis project Ga0172371, IMG submission 114543) | Freshwater microbial communities from Kabuno Bay, South-Kivu, Congo - kab_022012_12m | ecosystem: Environmental > Aquatic > Freshwater > Lake | place: Democratic Republic of the Congo: South-Kivu... | reverse complement strand
TCGAACTGGTACGTGCGCCGCAGCCGCGACCGGTTCTGGAGCCACCGGCTTTCGCCCGAGAAGTCCGACGCCTACTGGACCCTCTACGAGTGTCTCCTCACCACGGCGAGATTGATCGCCCCCTTCGTCCCGTTCCTGGCGGAGGCCTTGTGGCAGAACCTGGCGGTGGCGGCGTTTGGCGGGCGCACGGCCGAGAGCGTACACCTGTGCGACTACCCGACGCCCGATCCCGCGACGATCGACGAAGGGCTTTCCGAGCGCATGGCCTTGGTCCGGGAGATCGTCTCCCTGGGTCGCAGCGCCCGGATGGGGGCAAAGCTCAAGGTCCGCCAGCCGCTCGCCCTGGTCGAGGTCGTGCTCGGCGATGCGGCGCACCAGGGGTGGCTGGAAGAGCACGCCCAGTTGATCGCCGAGGAATTGAACGTCAAGCGGATCGAGTTTGCCGCCAAGGCCGACCAGTACATCACCTACAACGTGCTGCCGGATTTGAAGCGATTAGGCCCGCGGCTCGGGCGGAAACTGCCGGCCTTGAAGGCCCTCCTGGCCAAGACCGACGCCGCTGAATTGATGCGTGGCCTGGAAGCCGACGGCAAGGTCGTGTGCATGCTCGCCGACGACCCGGTCACGCTCGATGCCGAAGATCTCCAGGTCCGCTTGCAGGCCAAGGAGGGCTGGGCGGCCGCCCAGGGACGCTCGGCGGTCGTGGTCCTCTCAACCGATCTGACCCCCGAATTGGTCGCGGAGGGCCTAGCCCGGGAAGTCGTTCACGCCGTCCAGAACCAGCGCAAGGAGATCGGGTGCGAGTACACTGCCCGGATCCGCACCGTGGCGATCACTCCGTCGGCCGAGTTGCACGCAGCCCTGGGAGCGTTCAAGAAGTACATCGAGCAGGAGACGTTGACGATCGATTTCAACAGCATCCTGTTGCCCGAGAACGTGCCCAACGATCAGGACCTCGTCCAGTCGTTGACTTCCCTGCTGGACGTAACCAGGGGGGCCGTCCGCGCGGAAGTCAAAGTCGCGGGGCACGCGCTGGTGCTGTACGTCAAGGTGGCGGCGGGAGGGTAGCAGAGCAGTCAGCAATCAGCAGTCAGCTTTGAGAGACGGTCGGCAGGTTGGAGCGGCACGGTCGTGACTGCAAGTATTGCCGGAGAAGAGGCCGCTCCCCGGCGATTCGTTTTCGGTGGTGAGAACCACGCACTTGGCGCCCGGTGCCGAGGCTTGCGATACTCTAGTGGTTCCGCATCGTCTCAGATAGCTGAAAGCTGACTGCTGATTGCTGAAAGCTGATACCTGACACCAATTCCCACCGCGGAGGATCAACTCCCATGACGGATTCCCACGCCAAGCCGCCCGCGCCGCTTCGCATCGCCGTGTTGATCTCCGGCACCGGGCGATCGCTCAGCAACATGATCGAGCGGGTCAAGTCGGGCGAGCTCCATTGCGACATCCGGCTGGTCGTCTCCAGCACGCCGGACGCCAAGGGACTCCGCTTCGCCGAGATGGCGGGCATCCCCATGGCCGTCTTGGAGCGCAAGGATTTCCCCTCTCAGGACGATTACAGCCGGGCGATCTTCGGCCGGGTCCGCTCGGCCGGCGCCGAGCTGGTGGTGTTGGCCGGCTTCCTCAAGCGGCTGACCATCCCCGACGGTTTCAGCCACCGCGTGGTCAACATCCATCCCGCGCTCATCCCGTCGTTTTGCGGCGAGGGCTTCTACGGCCACCACGTCCACGAGGCGGCCCTGGCCTACGGGGTGAAACTGAGCGGCTGCACCGTTCACTTCGTCGACAACGAGTACGACCACGGCCCCGTGATCCTACAAATGCCCGTGCCGGTGCTCGACGACGATACGCCCGACACGCTCGCCGACCGCGTCTTCGCGGCCGAGTGCCAGGCCTACCCCAAGGCCCTGCAACTCATCGCCGAGGGCCGGGTCCGCGTCGACGGCCGCCGCGTCCGCGTCGCGACCTAAGCCGTCGGTGATCGCCATCAGAACTCCCCTTGCTCGCTCCGGGCAGGGGGTGAGGGTGTTCTCGGTTGCGTCAGGGTCTCGTGGAGATGACCCCGAAGCCGACCTCCGCAAGTCCGTACCATGCCGTTAGGATAGGCCCTGGGTCCCGAACCCTGTTGACAAACGGCGGCGGCATGGTAAAGTGGAGAGCGATTGGTTAAACAGAACACATTAGCACATAAATGAACGATCCCGGGAGCGGCCCAGCGATGATGGACACTCCGGTCCCGGCAATCCACCGTCGCGAGCGGATGTGCCAGTTCCTCGGCAGGCGGGGCGAGTGCACCGTGGCCGAGTTGGCCAGATTGATTAGGGACGATCGTCCGGACGGCAGTTTCGTCGCGGCGATCGGGAACGGGGTGCAAGGGTTATCTCCGCCCCTGTGGGAAGGCAGGAAGGTGGGGAGAAGAGAAACCATTAAGTCCTTCTTGGAGTTGTGTTTTCGGTCATTCTATTTGGGGGATTACGCGATGAGAGAACAGAAGAGCACGAGGCGACGAGGGTTCACCCTCGTCGAGTTGCTGGTGGTGATCGCCATCATTGGCATCCTGATTGCCCTCTTGCTGCCTGCCGTGCAGGCGGCGCGCGAGGCCGCCAGGCGATCGCACTGCACCAACAACCTCAAGCAACAAGCCTTGGGGTTGCACAACTACCACGACGTGAACAAGTCTTTCCCGGCGGGCATCATCGTGACCAATACCGGGACCACCGATCTGAATTGCACGTCGACGCTGGCCCCCTGGCCGGCGACCATTCTGGCTCACATTGAACAGTCGGCGCTGCGCAATCAGTGGAACTCCAACGTTCCCGTCGGCAATGCAGCGAATGCGACGGTCCGGCAGACGCAGATCGCGACTTATATCTGTCCCAGCGATCAGGTCAAATCGGGCACGCTGATCACGAACTGGTATTGCACGAGCGCTGGTCAGTATGCGCCGAGTTCTTATGTGGGAGTCGCCGGCGCGACCCCCGCGTCGCAGGGTGCCGCTCATTGGGATTGGGCTGCATCCTCGCCCGGGGCCACCGCGGATGAATGGTCGGGGATGCTCAGCGGGGGCTACCTTGGCTGGCGAGGCGTGTTCCACACCGTCAGTTTCACCAAGAGTCTTTCCCCCGAATCGTTCGCCAACATTACCGATGGTACCTCCAATACGACCATGATTAGCGAACGGCACGCTTCTTCGGACGGGAGCATTAAGCCTGCGGCCTGCTGGGCCGGTCCCAACGGTGCGGTCGTGACCGGCACCGTGATGTCGAACGGTTGGATCCTTCAGGTCAACAACTACAACCAGTGCGTGGCCGCCTACGGCGACTGCAATCGGGGCTTCGGCGCGTATCACCCCGGAGGCTTCAACTGGGCGATGTGCGATGGCTCCGTCCGCTTCGTCTCGACCACGATTGACATGAACGTCCTGATGGCCGCCGCCACCATTGCTGCGGGAGAATCCGTGCAGCTACCGTAGTAGGAGTCTTTGGTCCGCCTCACGAGCGGGTCCATGATCGGGTCTGGCCCACAACAGCAAGGAGTCGTCGCCATGTTGCGTTTGTCCTTCACGGCCTCTTGGACGGCCGTTGTTTTGGCCCTAGGAGGCTTTACGCTCACCGGCTGCGGAGGCGTCAAGACCGCCTCGGTTTCGGGAAAGATAACCGTAGACGGGAAAGGCGTGCCCAACGTCGGGGTCACGTTTACCCCGATCCCCAAGGAAGCGTCGCCGGGACCCGCATCCTCCGGGGTCACCGATGCCGACGGAAAATTCGCCCTGAAGACCATCGTTCCGCCGAGCGTGGTGGGCGCGGTTCCGGGCAAGCACCGGGTGACTCTGGCGTACACCGATCCGAGAATCGACGAAAAGCTGACCTGGGAACAGCAGGCGGCGATGAAGCGCAAACTGGGAGAGATGTTCCCCGCCAACGCCAGAGACGGAAGCATGACTTTCGTCGTCCCGCCCGGCGGCACCTCGGAAGCCAATTTCGACTTCCAATCGCAGCCGTCCTCTCGGTAGGGGGGGGCGCGGCGGACGGTCGTTTTTCGACGGTCGGGTGGCGTCGCCTGGAGGCTTTGCGCGGGGCGTGGGCGATCCCTCGATACACCGACGCCACGCCCATCGAAGACGCTGGGGACTGCCCCCCAACACCTGTTGGACCGGGGACCCGGTTCTCCTGCTCACAAACCTCAAGAAAAACGGGGAGAGAGGCTGGGCCTCCCTCCCCGCGCGATGCGTTGCTTTCGAGACTGAGCCGCACGCTGGCGGCGAGTCGCCGTGGCCGTCGGGTTACTTCTTCTCCGCTGGCTTCTTCTCTTCGGCCTTCTTCTTTTCGGCGGCGGCCTTTTCGTCAGCGGCTTTCTTGTCGGCTTCGGCCTTCTTCTTGGCGGCCTCTTCGTCGGCCTTCTTCTTTTCGGCGGCGGCTTTTTCCTCCGCAGCCTTCTTGTCGGCCTCGACCTTCATCTTGGCTGCTTCCTCGGCCTTCTTCTCAGCCGCAGCCTTCTCGTCAGCGGCCTTCTTGTCGGCCTCAGCCTTCATCTTGGCTGCTTCCTCGGCCTTCTTCTCAGCCGCAGCCTTCTCGTCAGCGGCCTTCTTGTCGGCTTCGGCCTTCTCGTCGGCGGCCTTCTTGTCGGCTTCGGCCTTCTTCTTGGCCTCCTCGGCAGCCTTATCCTCCTTGGGCGCCTCCTTCTTTTCGGCAACCGGCGGAGGAGGAGGAGGCACCAGCTTCTTCTTCTTCGGCGGCTCCTTCTGACATCCTCCCAAGAACACGCCAATCGCCAACAGCAGAACCAGTAAACCAAGTCGTTTCATGCCAAACCTCCCATAGTTGTTAACCGGAACGTGGTTGCTTGGAGGACTCCAAGATACTGCCTCATCCACCGCAAGTAAATAAGCCGGACCGCAGACGGTCGAGGTTTTTCCTCCGCCCGGAGGGTTGTGCCGGCGAGCGGAACATCGACGTAACTTCTGTACGAAAAACCTTTTACGAACGGCTGATCGGTGTGCGGCTCCCTGTCGAATCTCGCCGAGCGAGTCGGGTGTCGGCGGCCGCGCCGCACGGGCGGTTGGATGGTAGACATCGGGAAACGCCCCGGCTAACTTAAGCGGTGCTTCAGCCCCCGGGCTCGACCATTACCCTTGGACGATCTTCTGTTGTTGCACCTCATCTTCAACGCCGCGGCCAGCCTGATCGGTAGCGCTCTCCCAAACCCGATGGTCCGCGGGCGGGCGTGGCGTCTCCGGCGTGTTGTGCCCGCCTGATGACAGTCGCCGCAACGTAGGTCGGCGCCGCAAAAGCTGAGCAGGTTCGCTATTCTCGCTAGTTTCACGTGTCGTTCGGCAGCCGATGCTTCTTTCGCCCTGAGCCAGTCACTTGCGGAGGCTGCTCCCGAGGTCTAAGGTAATGCTCGTGGTGCATCAGTCAGGGTACAGAAGGAGGAGCCAGCGATGAGCAAGACCCCGACCGTTTCCCGCCGCGACTTCTTGAGTAGGTCCTCGAAGTTGGCCGCCGCAGTAACTACGGGGATGGCCCTCGACGTGGCCCGCGGCGCCCACGCCGCCGGCGGCGACACGCTCAAGATCGCCTTGATCGGCTGCGGCGGACGGGGCACGGCGGCGGCCGCCCAGTGCCTCAACGTGCCCGGCCCGATGAAGCTCGTGGCCGTTGCCGACGCCTTCGAGGACGCGGCCCGGAAGGCCGCTGCGAGCCTGAAGCGTCAGCACGAGGCCAAGGTCGATCTCCCCGCCGATCGCGTCTTCTCCGGCTTCGATTGCTTCGAGAAGGCGATTGCCTGCGGCGTTGACCTGGTGCTCCTGTGTACGCCGCCGGGCTTTCGCCCGCTGCACTATCGGGCCGCCATCGAGGCGGGTAAGCACGTGTTCATGGAGAAGCCGTGCTGCGTCGACGCCCCCGGTTTCCGCTCGTTGCTGGAGACCAACAAGCTGGCCGACCGGAAAAACCGCAAAGTGGTCGTGGGACTCAATATCCGCCATACCCCGACGTACCTCGAGACCGTCAAGCGGATCCACGACGGGGCGATCGGCCCGGTCCAGTTCCTCCGTGCCTACGGCAACAACGCCGGAGTTTGGGTCCGCCCGCGCAAGCCCGGGCAGACCGAGATGGAATACCAGATGCGCAACTGGTATTACTTCGTCTGGCTCAGCGGCGACCTGAACGTCGAGCAGCACGTCCACATGCTCGACCTGGCCAACTGGGCCCACGGTGAAGAACACCCCGTCGAGGCCAACGGCATGGGCGGGCGTCAGGTCCGCAAAGGCAAGGACTTCGGCCACATCTACGACCACCATTGCGTCGAGTACACCTACGCCGACGGCGCCAAGCTCTTCAGCCAGTGCCGCCACATCCCCGGGTGCTGGGGCTCGGGCTCCGTCTACGCCCACGGGCCGGGCGGCCAGGCGAATTGCAGCGGGACGATCGAGGGTGCGAGCGCTTGGCGCTACGCGGGCCCCAAGGTCGACGGGCATCAGCAGGAACACCACGACCTGATCCGCTTCATCCGCGAGAACATCCCGCACAACGAAGGATACTACGGGGCCACGAGCAGCTTCACCGCGGTGTTGGGCCGGATGGCCACTTACAGCGGCCAGGTGGTCCGCTGGGACGACGCCGTGGCCAAAGGCCCCGACGAAATGCCGGCACGCTTCGCCTGGGACGCCAAGCCGCCGCTCCTCCCGGATCCCGACGGCGGCTACGAGCACGCCGTTGCCGGGCCGGGGGTGTATCAAGCGTTTTAGGTTAACCACGGAGGACGCGGAATACCACGGAGAAACAGCAATCCTCTGCACCCCTCCGTGTTCTCCGTGTCCTCCGTGTTAATCTCTTAGGACCCTGCGATGGATGGTGGCGATCGAGAAACGGTGCTCCAGTTCGGCACCGGGAAGTTCCTTCGGGCGTTTGCCGACCTGTTCCTTCACGAGATGAACGAGTCGGGCGCGGCGGCACACGGGGTGGTGGCGCTCCAGTCGACCGGGTCCGACCGCGCCAGGCAGTTCAACGCCAGCGGCGGGTGCTACCATGTGGCCGTCCGCGGGTTGACCGAAGGCCGGCAGGTTGATCGGATGGTGGAAGTCCGCAGCGTGCACCGGGCACTTTCGGCCCAAGGCGACTGGCAGGAAGTCTTGGCAATTGGCCGGTCCGACTCGCTGGCGCTGATCGTCTCAAACGCTACCGAGGCCGGCTACGCCCTTGACCCGGCCGACGGCCCGGGCGGTGCGCCTCCGCGGTCTTTTCCCGCGAAACTGCTCGCCGTCCTGGCGGCCCGGTTCGAGGCCGGGCTGCCCGGCTTGACGATCCTCCCGTGCGAGTTGCTGGAGCAAAACGGCCGGCGTCTGTGCCGGCTGGTGCTCGATCAGGCTGCTCGCTGGGGGCTATCAGGGCCGCTGATCGACTGGTTGGGCGGGGCGTGCCAGTGGCGAAACACGCTGGTCGATCGCATCGTCTCCGCGCCCCAATCCGACGACCCGATGGCGCCGTGCGATCCCCTCTTCGCTGTGGCCGAGCCGTTTGCCCTCTGGCTTATCGAAGGGGGCGCGAGCGTGGCGGGACTGGAGCGGCACCCGGCCGTCCAGCGAGTCGACGCCTTGGAGCCGTACTATCTGCGCAAAGTCCGCATCCTCAACGGGGCCCACACGGCCCTGGTCGCCAAGGCCCGGCCGCTGGGGTTCGAGACGGTCCGGCAGGCCGTGCTCGATCCGGAGATCGGTCGCTGGTTGGAGCGACTCCTTTTCGACGAGATCGTGCCGACCCTGGAAGGCCGGACGGATCGACCGGAGTTATTCGCCCGGCAGTGCCTGGAGCGATTTGCCAACCCGTTTCTGGATCACCGCCTGGCCGACATCGCCCTGGCCCACGCGACCAAGCTCCGCACCCGGCTCGTGCCGACGTATCAGGAATTCCAGGCCCGTTTCGGCCGCCCGCCCGAATTGCTCGGCGAGATCCTCCAGGAGTCAACCGGCGCGTGAAGCAACGATAGCCGGCTCGGCCGAGGCCGGTCTACTTGCCGGTCGCCTTTCGCGCCGCTCGGAGCAAGTAGTTGACTCCGTCGCGATACTCCTCCAGGGTCCCGATCCACGTGCGGAGGCAGCACTCGCCGGCCTGGGTGATCTGATAGGCCCTCTTGGCCGGGCCGCTTTGCGAGGTGTCCCAGGACGACGTCACTAACCCCTTGCTCTCCATGGTCTTGAGGAAACGATACACGCCCGACCCGTCGGGCTTATGACCTCCGAGCATGGGCATCTCGCTCAGCCGCTCTGCCAGCGCGTACCCGTGCAGCGGCCCCTCCGCCAGCACGATGAGGATGGCCGGTTGGATCAGTTTGTCGAGGGTTCCCCCCGCGCAAGGGCAGTCATCCAGCTTGAGCGGGAGGTCCGATTGGCTGTCAGGCATCGTCTTCGACTCCGTACCCTCTGAGTGTCCCTCGCAGGAGAGCACCGGTCAAGAGGGGGGACGAAATCGTGAATCCCTTTCGCTCAGAGACTTGACACGCCGACGGCCGCTTTCAATACTGGTGTTGCTCTGCTAGTTGTTGTAGTCCTATACAAGAGTGGGCCCCGTACTAGGCCGCCGGTTGGCGGGCGGCTCCGCAGTCGCCGCTCGAAAGCCTTCGGCATGCCCGGCGGCGGCAACCCTCACCGCGAAAGGTAACAGCAATGCTCCAAACGTACGTGGTTGACGGCGAAGTGCTGGATTCGCTCGATCTGAAGGTGTTGCTCGTCGGCAAGGGGATCTGCGTCGACGATGAGGTGTGTGAGGCGTTCGGATCCACTCACCGCGTCCCGAGGGACGTGCGGAAGCGGCGACGATGGGGCACCCTCCTCCTCCCTGACCGGACGGTGGCGAGCATTTCCGACGTCGGACAGGCGTCGCCGTTTGGCCTGAAGATCGGCCCCAACGGGGCGCCTTGTCTGACCCACCGCAAACAGTTTCTTGCCGAAGTCACCTTTCCGCCGGCCACCGCCTTGTTCGAGCAGAAGACCTCGCGCGGCGTGCCCTTCAGGGACCTTGCGTCGATGCAAGGATGGGACGTTCTGGTGCTCGGCTATCTCTGGCCCTGCGAGTTCGCCAAGGCCCGGATGGCGTGCAAGTTCTGCCATTGCGGAAACAACACGCAACAGGCGGCGATGGAAGGAAGGGCGGACGACGTCGTGGGCTCGCCCCGGGACGTGGCCGAGATCATCCACTACGCCGTGAACGTTGAAAAGTGCGCCCGGCACCTCCAGATCACGGGCGGTTCGACGTTTTGTGCCTCGGCGGAAATTGACCGGTATGTTGAAATTCTGCGGGCCGTCGACGACCTGGCGGGGCGGGCGAACATCCCCGGCGAGGTGCTCGTGTACACGACCCCGCCGACGGACCCCAAGGAAGTCGACAAGCTCTTCGCGGCGGGCGCGGGTCGCGTGCTGTGCGACCTGGAGTTCTGGGACGAGGAATTTCTGCGCGAGTTGTGTCCGGGCAAGGCCAAATGGACCGGCGCCAAGCGTTCGCTGGATGCCTTGCTGCACATCGCCCGGACCTTCGGTCCCAATCGCGCGTGCAGCGAGTTCGTCATCGGCGCGGAGCCCGTGGAGAGCATCCTCGCGGGGGCCGAGTTCCTGGCGCGCCACGGGGTCGTGCCGATCCCTACGGTCTGGCACCGGCACGGGACGCCCGATCCGGGCAGGTCGGTAACGCCCGGCCTGGAATACTTTCGCAAGCTGAGGAGAGGGATCGCGGCGATCTACCAGAAGTATCAGGTCGAGCCCTTTGGGGACATCGGGTTCAACGTCAACATCAGCCGCGACATCTGGAACCATCGTGAGGCGATCCTCCAGGCCGCTTGAGACTTGCCAGCGCGGCAAAACGGGGTTGCACGCACAAGACGGACTGTAGGGAACGCCCTCCGTAGCGTTCCGGGACGCGGCGTGTGCGGCGTCCGTGGCGATTCTCGGAACGCCACAGAGGGCGTTCCCTCCAGGGCGATTGTCCCGGAATCGCGCAATGTCATTTTGTGCCCGCAGGTCATCCCTTCCGCTATTCCCGCCAAGATCACCCCTACTGAAGAGAGCATGCCATGAAAACCACACGCCCCCATCGACACGCGTTCACCCTTGTGGAACTGCTGGTGGTCATTGCGATCATCGGCACCCTGATCGCGCTCTTGCTGCCGGCGGTCCAGGCGGCGCGCGAGGCCGCCCGGAGGATGCAGTGCCAGAACAATCTCAAGCAGCTCGGATTGTCGGCCCACAACCACGAAGCGGCGTTGGGAAAACTGCCGCCGGGCTTCCGGGGAAGTTCGATTGGCGGGGCTCCTTGGTATTACGACTTGTGGGGGACGCTCGCGCTGCTCACGCCCTATCTCGAGCAGACCTCCGTCTACAACACCATCGACTTGAGCCTGACCATGTATCAGCTTACGTCGCCTTGGGGCATTCAAGCCCCGACGGCGGTGAAGACCGTCGTGCCCACCTTTCTCTGCCCAAGCGACCGCATGCAGTCGGTTTGCAGCAACGCGTATGCGATCAGTGGTGAACTGGCCCCGAACAACTATGCCTTCTGCCTTGGCTCGGGCACGACCCGCGGCCAGACGGGTTGGCTCGGCTCCCCCTACGACGCCGACGGCGTGTTCTACGCCCGATCCGCCACCCGTCTGACCGACATCAAGGACGGAACCAGCAATACGATCGGGACCTCGGAACGCCTCCTGGGAGACGGCGGGGAAATGACGACGCTCGCCTCACGGGCCGACATCGATTTGCAGCGGATGTACGTGAACCCGGGAGCGGAGACCAACGACGCGAATTGCGATAGCACGCTCCGCATCAATTTCAACCAACGGCGCATGTATACCTGGGTCGCCGGCGAGCGGCGATGCACGAGCTACGACCACTATTACCCACCCAATGATCGGATTCACCCCGATTGCGTCGCCAACTTCACCGGCACGGACCCGAACCTTCGCAGCACGGGTCACGGTTTGAGCACGGCGAGGAGTCTGCACCCGGGCGGCGTCAATGTCGGGCTGTGCGACGGAAGCGCCCGATTCGTGTCGGATACGATTGACCTGGCGGTCTGGCGGGCGTTAGCCACTCGCGACAGCGGGGATACGATCCGTGGTTTCTGATACGTCTGCGCCTGTCGCCATGCCTGAAACGCGGCCGTTGTTGGAGCGATTTCTCCACTATGGCTGGGTGACGATTCTCGTGGGCGCGATCGCGATGGCGGCGACCTACCCGGGCCGGACGCACGGGCTCGGCATGGTCACCGAACCGCTGCTCAAGGATCTGAACTTGGCGGACGCGGACGGCCGCGTGCTGTACGCCTCCTTGAACTTCTGGGGCACGACGATCGGCGCCCTCTTCTGCCTGCCCGTCGGCTGGCTTTTCGATCGCTACGATCGCCGATGGATTCTTGCGGGCAATCTCATTCTGTTGGGATTATCGGTCTTGTGGATGAGCCGGGTTGAGAACTGGCGTCAGTTGTTCGTGGATCTCATTCTCACGCGAGGATTGGGCCAGAGCGCCCTTTCTGTCGTGAGCATCACGATCGTCGCCAAGTCGTTCGATTCAAGACGGCTCGGCGTGGCGATGGCCTGTTACTCGGCGATCTCTGCGCCGTTTCATTTGATGTTGATCAAAGGGGTCGGATGGGCGCTGACCGATGCGGGCTTCGGCTGGCGTGAGGTCTGGAGCGGCGTCGGAGCGTCGTTGATCGCGCTGTCGTTGACTTCGCTCGCGCTCGCTCGAAATCCTTCGACGTCCTTCGCCCGCTCCACCGTGCCCGCGGATTCGCCGAGAGGCAGCACGCTCTGGCAGGCCCTGGCAACGCCGGCGTTCTGGGTCTTCAGCCTCACGATCTCGATTTGGGGAATGATCTACTCGGGCGTCGCGCTCTTCAACGTCGACATCTTTCGGGAGCGCGGCTTCGATGAGAAGCTCTACTTCAACGTGCTGGCGCTGGTGACGATGGTCGCCCTCGCCGCCAAAATGTTCTTCGGCTGGCTCGTCAACTACGTTCGGCTCAATCGCCTTTTGTTCGCCTGCCTTCTGGCAACGGCTGCGTCGTTGTGCGGATTGCCTTGGGCGACACGACCATGGCACGCGTATCTTTACGGGTTGGGCCTGGGGATTGCGTCGGGAGCCGTTGCACTGCTCTTCTTCGCCACGTGGGGGAAACTGTACGGTTCGCGCGAACTGGGTCGCATTCAAGGGGTCGCCCAGATGCTGACCGTCTTCGCGTCCGCCTCTGGGCCGTTCCTTTTTTCCTACGGCAAGCAGGCGACGAATTCCTACGCCTTCACGTTCCATGTCCTGGCGGCTCTCGTCTTCTTGATGGCGGTCGCCGCCTGGATCACGCCTCTGCCCGAATCCGCCGATCCCGGGAGAGAGCCAAAGGGGTGAACAGCAGGCGTAGGGCGGAAGGACCGAAGCCACGGAACGCCGAATCGACCCCCGAATGCCGGCGGGCCTGGGCTGGGCTAAGAGTCCATCCCGGAAGTCCCTCTCCCTCTGGGAGAGG
>Ga0172371_10010493_pt1 | contig 12509 bp, 7 predicted proteins | sample Lak12m_FD_114543 | JGI IMG/M metagenome (GOLD analysis project Ga0172371, IMG submission 114543) | Freshwater microbial communities from Kabuno Bay, South-Kivu, Congo - kab_022012_12m | ecosystem: Environmental > Aquatic > Freshwater > Lake | place: Democratic Republic of the Congo: South-Kivu... | reverse complement strand
GGAAGAGCTCTTTTTCGAAGGATTCAGCATTCCGGCCGATCCCGCTGCCTCGGGCAAACCCAGGCGGTCGCTTCTGACGTTGGGGAAGCTGCGGCTGCACGGACGGGAGCACAACTTCAGCTCGCCGCTGTCGTGGACGCTTAACCGGGGTCGGGTCTCGAAGGGGAAGTGGGAATTCGAGATGAAGAACCTGGCGTGGGTGCTAGCGGGGGAGTTCACCTTCTCGCCGGAGCTGGTTGCTGGGCTGCGATACATCCAGCCCGACGGGTGCATGCGATCGTGCCTCAACTCCATGGTGGCGTCGGGCAGAGTGGGGCTCCATCGCCGGAAAGGGCCGCTGCGGTGCGAGCTTGTGCACGAAGCCACCTTCGATAACACAGCGGCCCTCGAGTTCCTCTCTCCAACGCTTGACCACGGTTACCCGATCTTGGTGTGACAGTTCCGATGTGGTAATCTGCCGCAGTGGAGGGCACCGTGGAGCGGTCTGCCGTATCTTCTGTCGTCACTTTGGTCGTAGTCGCTTCTTGTTCCGGGTTGTCCTCGGATTCTCATCCGCCGAGGCTCGACCCGATCGAGAATCGCCGCGTCCTGGTAGGTGAGAAGCTCTCCATCCTCGTCTCGGGCAAGGACCCGGACGGAGACGCCTTGACGTTCAAGATAGCGGGCCGGCCCGAACGCGCTCAGTTCATCGCAGGCGAGGATGGAAAAACCGCGCTCTTCACGTGGATCCCCGAGGTACAGGACGCCGGGTCGGGCGAGAGGGACTACACCATCGAGTTCTTCGTGGTCGATGACGGCGGGGATTGGGACAGCCAGGAGGTGGTGGTCACGGTGCTTTCGCAGGGGGCAGCAGCGTTTCTGAACCCGCCCGGCTATGTGCTCGATCTCGCGCACGACAGCAGCATCGAGTTTCTGGTCCAGGTCAAGGATGACTCTGCCAGCCAGGTCGCCATCTCGCTCACGTCCGGCCCGGAAGGAAGCTACATCGAGCAGACCGGGAAGAAGACGGCCTACTTTTTCTGGCGTCCGGGGCCCGCGCAGATTGCCGAGAAGCTGTTCTGGTACATCCGGCTCAAGGCCGTCGGGCTCGCTTCCGACCCTGCCCGCCCCGGCCACCAGACCCAGCTCTACGAGCTGAGCCACGACATCGCCATAGTCATCACCAACGCTGACTACGCGGGCTGCCCCGGCTCGGCACCGGTCATCGAGCACGAGGTGCTGGCAGATCAGCACCCGACGGGGAAGCAGGCCGGGTACCAGGTCAAAGCGGCTGTGCTGGAAAACGAGTCCTTCGTGGAGCGGGTCAGCCTTTTCTGGACCACGGGCAACCCTGAGGACGAATCGTCGTTCCAACTCACGTCCATGAGTTCTCAGGACGGCGCGACTTTCTCCGGGGCAATCCCGCAGCTCGCCGCAGGTGCGGGGAAGTTCGCGCACTACTATCTGGAAGCCTGGGACAACGACGACTACGCCGGCTCCACTTGCGACCACGTCGCCAGGGCACCCAAGCAGGGCTTCTTCTCCTTCGTCGCATACGACCCCGAGTTCCCCTCCCAATGCCTGGACGACCCGTACGAAGAGAACGACAGCCTCGCCTCCGTCCACGATCTCGAAGGAACGGGAAGCTGGTTCATGCTGCGCCTTTGCGGCAACGACGAGGACTACTTCGGATTCACCGTGCTCGCACCGGAAGTGGAGGTGACCGTCCTGGCCCAGGGTAACGGCGAGCACCTGGCAACCCAGGCGCTCGATTCGAGCGGAAACGCCATTTCGCCGGAAGAGACCGGTTCCTTCTCCGCATCCTTCCCCGGAGGAGTGCTGGTCCTGCGATTCAGGAGCGTGTCGGGAGAACCGGTCACCTACTCGGTCACGGTGAGCGCCCGGGACGACGAGTGCGTGACCGATGCCCTGGAGCCCAACGATTCCTCGTCCAAGGCGAGCCAGGTTGGAAAGGGGGGGGCTTCATTCCAGGAGCTGACGTTGTGCGCCGGGGACGTGGACTGGTACAGGCTCGAGGTGCCAGGGAGCACGTTGCTCGGGGTTGTCCTGGAGCATTCCGCGCAGCAGGGGGACCTCGACCTGCACGTGCTGGCGGCCGACGGGCTCACCGTCGTAGCCTCTGCCGAAACGAGCAGCGACAACGAAAAGGTGCAGATCAATGTCGTGTCCGCCGGGACATACTTCCTGCGCGTCACGGGGTTCCAGGGATCGACGAATTCCTACAACCTGTCGGTCTCGTTCACGCCGCTCGCCGAGGGGTGCCAGGAGGATTCCCTTGCCCCCAACCAGTACCCCGACGAAGCCGTGATGCTTCCCCCGGGAGACTACAAGCAGCTCGTGGCGTGCCCCGGCAAGGAGGACTGGTTCGCCATAGGGTTGAACGGAGGCGAGGAGCTGACCGTGGAAGCGGTCACGACCGACAAGAGCCTCACACTCAAGGTGGTGGATGGCTACGGCAATTCGATGTGCACCGGGACACCCAAAGCCGGCAAGGTCGCAGTGTCGTGCAACATCCCCGCACCGGCCAACTACGGCTTCGTGGTGTCGAACGAGTCGCAGACGATGGCCGTGTACGATTTGGCGGTGGCGGTTTTCGAAGACACGTCGGTCTGCAAGGACGACCGTTTCGAGGAGAACGACATGCCCCAGTCGGGGGCCGAGCTTCAGACCAGCACGACGACCTGGCTCAAGCTGTGCGGGGCGGACGTGGACTGGTTCCACTTCACAGGGTATCCCATGGAACACGTGCTGGTGGGGTTGCTGTATGACCCGGCCGACGGGCCGGCCGACGTCTGGCTGTACGATGAGCTGGGTTCCAGCCCGGTTGGCTGGTCGGACGGCAAGGATGGAGCCCCGGTTCTCGAATTCGAGGTCCCTGAGCTGGGGACGTACCAGGTTCTGGTGAAGAGCCTCGAGGGCGCGGGGGCCAACGTCCCCTACAGCCTGTTCGTGTGGTTCCAATGATCAACATTCTTCTCCTGCTGGTGGTTTCGTTGTCGGCATCCGGAGGGGGGACGACCGTCGGCCTGGCCCAGGTCGTGCTGCCTTCTTCGGCAGCGCCGGTGCGGTCCCGAGCGCTCGAGTCGCTGGCAAACGAAGTGCTTGAAAGGACCAGCGTGGAAGCGGATCGCAGAGCACATGCAGTGCCTGCGTTGTCAGGAGACCGATTCGACTTCCCGTTGTTGTTCCTTCCCTGCAACGCGGCGGTCTCGGACTTGAGCGTAGACGAAGAAACAGCGTTGGCGGTGTGGCTGAAGATGGGGGGCACGCTCATACTCGACTGGCAGGGCGGCGGCAGTGGACTGGAGGCCTTCAGGGAGAGCGTGGAGACGTTCGTGGGTGCCCTGGTCCCGGGCGCGGCTCTGGAGAGAATCCCGCGGGCGAGCGTAGTCTACAGATCGTTCTACAGGCTGCAGCACGCAACAGGGCGCCTCATGCTGGTCGACGACCTGTTCGGCGTGATGGTGGACGACCGCTACGCGATGATCGTCAGCTACAACGATCTTCTCTCCGCTGTGGAACGGACCGCCGGGGGAGATTTCCGATTCGACGTGATGCCGGGCGGAAGCGAGCAGCGCGAGCAGGCCGTGCGGCTGCTCGTCAACCTTGTCGTCTACGCACTGTGCCAGGACTACAAGGACGACAAGGTCCACCTCGACTACTTGAAGTCGAAGCGCAACTGGCGCCTGCCCGGGGAGGAGTGACAGGAGCTTGTGAATCATCAATCATCAGAGCTGGTGTTCCTCATGGATCCGCTGTCCGTCCCGGCTCTGCTGGTCGCGGCCGCTGTGATCGCAGGAATGGTCTGGTACGGCGTGACGCTCATCCGGGGTGCGGGACGCTTTCGGGGGTCTATGCTCCTGTCGCTGCGATCGCTGGCTCTGGTCCTGCTTTGCGTCATCCTGCTTCAGCCGTCGCTCGTCACCGTCTCCGCCATCGAAGTGCAGCTACCGGACGAGTTCTTCAGGAAGGAAGTCAGGATCTTCGAGAAGGACGAGCTCGACAGGCTGCTTCCTCCTCTCTCATCGGTCCCGTTGCCAGAAGAGAAGCCGTCGCTGGACGTGGCGCTGCATGACGTCATCGTTCCTCCGGTGGCGTTCTTCAAGAGCACCTGTTCCGTGAGAGCCGTGGTCGAAAACGACGGACCGGCCAGGCAGACGCAGATTGTGCTGGCCAGGCTGGACGGAAAGGCCCGCGAAGTCATCAGGACCACCGCTCAGCTCAAGCCCGGGAGGCAGGAGGTCGAGCTTTCGCTCACTCCTGATTCGGTCGGCTGGACCGCGTGGTCGGTGCAGCTCTCTCCCTCACCCCAGGACAGCGATGCAAGCAACAACACGTTCGTCTTCGCGCTCACCGTGGTCAGGGAGTCGCTGCGCATTCTGCACATCGCGGGGCGGCCGTCGTGGGACGTGCGCTTCCTGCGCAAGTTGCTCACTTCGACGCCCGGGACTGAGCTTGTCTCGTTCTACCTCCTGGTGGAAGCCGAGGATTTCGCTCCGCACTCACGAGAAGAGCTTTCTCTCATTCCGTTCCCCACGGATGAGCTGTTCATCACCGAGCTTGGCAACTTCGACCTGGTGATAGTACAGAACTTCCCACTCGGGACGTACTTCCTGCTGACGCCAAAGCACTTGTCGCGGCTGGTCGAGTATGTGAAGGAGGGAGGCGGCATTCTGTTCGTCGGTGGAGACGAGGCTTTTTCCCTGGGAGCGGTGAACGAGACCCCCGTGGCGGAGGTAGTTCCTGCGGAAATGGCGCCGCCCGATGCGGAAGGCGGCTACCTGGAGGGGCAGTTCGTGGCTCGGCTGGCGCCCGACGGCCTTGTACACCCGGTGACCACCTTCAGGGGGCAGGAGAGCGAAGCACAGGAGCCATTGGCTCTGGGCAAGCTGCCTTCCTTGACCGGGGTGAACCGTCTCGGCCGGGTTGCGGCATGGGGGCAGATTCTGGTCACGGCCTCCTCGCCCTCGACAACCGAGGAGCTTCCCCTGGTCGTGGCGGGGAGGACCGGCAAGGGACGCGTCGTGGCAGTGGCGACGGACTCGCTCTGGAGGTGGGCGTTTCCCGCTGAGCTGGCGCAGGACCCTCCCGCGGTCTATCGCCGCCTGCTGCTCAACTCGATACTCTGGCTTGCGCGCGACCCGCGCATGGCCGGCATGTCCATCGAAGCCGTGGATGCGCTGCCCGTCGAGGGGAAACCTGTGCAGGTGGCAGCGTGCATACGGGGTGAGGCTCAGCCGGGAGAGTTTGCGCACGTCAAGGCCCAATGGGTCGATGCCTCGGGCAAGCTTCCGTCCATCAGCACGCAGCAGGACGTGGCGATGTCCCAGACCCGGTGCGGCTACCTGACTCTTCCCCCGGCAGGACCGGGAGCGTGGCTGGTGGAAGCCGCTTTCGAGTCCGACGGGCTCCAACTCTCGGGAAGCGGAGTGGTCGCGGTCAGGCCCCGCACAGAGACGGCCGCTGCCAGACTGGCAAGAAAGATCCTCCCCCTGCTCGACGTGAGTTACTACCCTCTTACCGAGGACCGGCCTTTCGAGGTCACTCCAGGGCCGCGCTCGCTGATGGTGGACAAGCCGGAGGTGACGACATTGTGGGACAATCCCGTGTTCTTCGCAGTGCTGCTGGCCCTGCTTTCGGCCGAATGGCTGCTTCGCAAGAGATGGGGCTACCTGTGAACGAAGGGATCAAGGGGGCTTTGGCACCAGACAGCCCCGGCGTCTACATCATGAGAGGCCAGGGAGAATCAGTCCTGTATGTCGGCAAGGCCGGCAACCTGAAGTCCCGGATAGCCCAGTATCTGCGCCTCCAGGACTCGAGGGCAATGGTACCCCGCCTGGTGTCGGAGATCGAGGAAATCGAGTACATACTGACATCGACGGAGAAGGAAGCGTTGCTTCTCGAGCGCCAGCTCGTCCGCAGGCTGCGGCCGCGCTATAACGTGATGCTGCGGGACGACAAGAACTTCCTGCTGGTGCGTGTGGACGTGACCCAGCCGTGGCCCAGGCTGGAGCTGGTCAGGAAGAGAAAGACCGACGGTGCGCTCTACCTGGGGCCGTACCCGTCTGCGAGGACGCTGCGCGAATACGTGCGTTTTCTGACGAGGGCGTTTCGTCTTCGCGTCTGCTCGGACAGGAGGATGGGGCTGAGGCAGAGGCCGTGCGTGCTGCACCAGATGGGCTGGTGCTCGTGCCCGCACCTGTTTCCCGATGAGAACACCGACTACATGGTGCGGGTGGACCGGGCAGTGGAGCTTCTGACGAAAAGGCGGCAGGAAGCGGAGCAGATGATCTCGGCAGCGATGTACCATGCATCGGAGGAGGAGAGATTCGAGGAAGCAGCACGGTACAGGGATCTGCTTGCGTCGCTGCACTCGGTCTGGGGACGTCAGAGCATCGTGGTCGGCATGAACGAGGACGCGGACGTCTTTGCTTCCTGGCACGGCCCCCTGGGTGGAGTGGTCTACGTCCTGGAAGTCCGTGACGGAGTGGTCGCCGGCACGCACTCGTTCTTCAACGAGGGGCTGTTCTCCGCGGACCTCTTCGACCTCGAATCGACGGTCTACCAGTACTACGAGCATCGCTTCCCGCCGCCCCTGGTTCTGGGTGACTTCAGCCCTGCTGCTGCCGCAGACCTCGAATCCCTGCTGCTCGAAGAATACGGAGCCAGGTTGCGGGTCGTCGGGCCGATTCGTGGGGAGAAGAAGTCGCTGCTCGAGCTTGCCCGGACGAACGCTTGCGCGACCTACGAGCAGGATTCGGCCGCATCGAAGTCGAGACAGGAGGTGCTCGACCAGCTTTCCGCTGCACTCGACCTGCCGCGCGTGTCGCTGGTCGAGTGCGTGGACATCTCGTCGTTCCAGGGGGGAGATGCTGTGGGGACCGTCGCGGTGGCCCGCGACGGCATTCCGGCCCCGTCCCTCTACAGGTCGTTTCACGTCAAGGGGGACTCCTCCAACGACTTCGCCATGATGCGGGAAGTGGTGTCGAGGCGCCTCAAGCAGATTGGCGTCGGCAGCGAGCCCAGGCTGCTGCTGGTAGACGGGGGCAAGGCCCATCTGGCCCAGGTGCTGCCTCTCTTCTCGACCATGTCCGAGCACGTCTTCCCCGCTGCCATCGCCAAAGCCCGCCCGGACCAGGGTCTCCCGGAAGACCGAGTCTATCTTCCAGGCCGTGCCGAGCCGGTGCCGCTGGCCCCGGATTCCCGGGTCCTGCTCTTCATCCAGGCGCTTCGGGACGAGGCGCACCGATTCTCCGTCGCGTTCCACCGCAAGAAGCGCAAGAAGCGGACACTTGCGTCCCCGCTTCTCGAAGTCCCCGGCGTGGGCAAGCAGCGCCGGCTGGCCCTCATCCGCCACTTCGGTTCCCTCAAGGCCGTCGCTGCCGCCTCAATCGACGAGCTGGCCGCGGTCAAAGGCATCCCCCTCCCCCTCGCCCGAGCAATACACGAACATCTGCAAGCAAGAGGGTAACTTCACCCCGACCCCACTTGACCGTATTCCCGGGGGCTTGTATAGTGCGACCATGCTTGGGCGTCGGGCGGAGCCCTTGACAATTGCCCCGGAGGGATAGATGGCCGACCACATCGTGAAGGAGCTGTCAGCAATGGCTCAGAAGTCCCGAGTGTTTCTGAGCATGCCATGGGTGGAAGGGCTTACTCCCGAGTGCCTCGGCCGGGAAGGTGCGTACGAGGCAGCGGCAACCGGCGAGCTGATCGAACGGCGGCACGGGATCTTCAGGCTGAGCGAGGCGGGCCTTTCGCCCCTCGACCACGGCGGCCTCTACGGCGACGCGTGCTTCGAAGGCATCCTGATCATCAACGACCAGATCTTCCTGTTCAAGGAGCACCTGGAACGCTGGTGGGGGTCCGCGGAAAAGATGTCCATTGCCATGCCCTACGACATGGAAGAGTTGGGCTGGTGGATCCTCAAGACGGTCAAGGAAGTCGGGTTCAAACCCGGAGAGAAGGGGTACCTTCGTCCCGTGCTTTCCAGAGGGTTTGGGAACCTGGGAATCAATCCGGCCAAGTGCCTTGCGCCAACGGTCTACTGCATTGCATCGACCATACAGCTCTATCCGCCCGAGGCGTACGAGCGCGGCATCGAGCTTTCGGTTGCGCGCAACACCCGCCGCGCCGGCTGTGAGATCGTCGACCCCAACATCAAAAGCAACAACTACCTCAACAACATCTTCGGCCTGCTGGAAACCCGGTCCAGGAAGACGCTGGAAACCATGATGCTGACCAGCCGAGGCCTCGTTGCCGAAGCCACAGCCGACAACATCTTCCTGATCAGGACCGAGGAAGGATTCCGTAACGATCCGTCCAGGATTCACTTGTACACTCCCGTCCCCGACTACTGCCTCATGGGGATCACGCGTAACCTGATCATGGGAATCGCTGGTTCGCTGGGCATTACGGTTCACGAGGTGGACGATCTCCTGCCGCTCGATTTCGTCGGCGAGGGGAAGGAGTGCTTCCTCACGGGCACCGGGTGCGGCCTGATGCCAATCGTATCGGTCGAGGGGATCCCGGTCGGCGACGGCACGCCCGGAGAGGTGACCCGCGTGCTCCTCGAACGAGTCCGTGGGGCCATGGCAGACCCGGCCCGCGGGATTCCCATCACGGCCGACCGGCGCGAATTCGGCCGCTATCTCTCGGGAACCCCGTACGCTGCACCCGGTGGAACATCCTCCGTCCGGTGCAGCCCCGCAAGGGGCGCCAGTCAGTAGCCTGGCCCTGGGGCAGGTCGCAACGATGCTGAAAGTGGTTTCGCAAGAAAACGGGAGTCTCGTCCTCGAAGCGGGGGACATGGATGGGACGGCGTTGCTCGGCCGCGCCCTCGGGGCAGCGCTGGCCGCAGGCGATGTCGTGGGCCTCGTGGGTGACCTTGGTGCGGGCAAGACCGCGCTGGTGCGGGAAATCGCCTCAGGCGCCGGGGTGCCCGAAGGCACGCCGGTGAACAGCCCTACCTTCACGATACTGAACATCTACTCCGGCGCCGAAGTCCGTCTCGTGCACCTGGACCTCTACCGGCTGGGTACTCCGGGCGAGTTGGAGGGGATCGGCCTTGCAGATCTGCTCGACGAACGGTCCGCACTCGTGGTGGAATGGTTCGATCGCTTCCCCGACGCCTTCGCTTCCGACTACTTGAGAATCGACATCGAAGTCACGGGGGAGACGAGCCGCCGGTTTGCCATTGCGGCGACGGGATCCGGCGGCCGGGAATTGCTGGAAGAAGTCGCGGTCGGAGTGAACAAGGCAATACGTCAGTCAGGGAATGGTGGCCGGCGGTGAGGGGGCTCTCGGCGACGGCGACGGCGACGGCAACGGCAACGGCAACGGCAACGGCAACGTAGCCTCAGTTCGACGGTGGGCTCTCTGATTCCTCGACTCTGACGTGGAATGCGCGGGTGGAGAGAAGGTTGTCGATACCGACAAGAGTCTGGGCTTCGGCGCCCGGGACTTTGGTGACCTCGTCGATCTTGCCGGAGGAAGCCGGGAGGCGGACGACGACCCAGGACACACCGGAGCGAGCCGCGCGCTCGGCCCACTTGGCGTAGGAAAACACGCGGCCGTTGGTGGTGAAGCCGACCTTGCGGCCGTTGCGCGAAAGCAGCGCCAGGATGCGGAAGAAGTTGGGGTGGAGCGGGGCTTCCCCGCCGGTCAGAAGGACCGGCGTGGAGCTCTCTCTCTCTGCCAGACGGTCCAGCTTGCGGGCAAGCGCAAGAGGCGAGAGGGCTCGCTCCCCGACGCTGCGGCATTGGCAGCGGTCGCAGCGGTTGTTGCACTCGGTGGTCAACACGAGAGGCGTGGCGTGAGCGGCGAAATCGGACGCCCGGGGTGCGCACGGAAGGCAGGAAGGAAGCTTGCCAGCCAGGTCGGCCGGCACCAGATGTGCGCCTTCTTCGAGGAAATGCTCCGGCAACGGCAGGAACTCCTTCTGGCCGTGGATTTCGAGATAGCGGAAATTGACTCCCGGGCAGAGGTCGGCGGCCGGGCAGTCGAAGCACGCATTGACCCGGTAGTACTGGGAAAGGTCCGAGTCCGGTTGCGGGTTGGCGATTCCGTGGGTTTCCTTGGCATAAAGAACCCCGCGTGCTTTTTCCCGGACCCCTCTCAGGAAGAGAAAGTAGCGGTCCAGCATGCACCCGGGCACGGAGTCCACCGTAAACGGGATGCCGGCAGCAGCCGCCATGTCCAGCCCGCGCAGGAGATACGGCTTGACCTCCGTATACGTCGGTACGAGCGACGGGTCCTCCGCCGGGTACCCGACGGGATCAAGGAAGTTGATGAAAAGCTCGCCGATGAATCCATAGCGCTCCGCCACAGTCTCGACGAAAGCGGGGAGCTGCTGGTAGTTGCGTGAGAATACGACGAAGTTGATGGAGACTTCTGGGGTCGGGGGACGCACGTGAGGGGTGAGGGGTGAGGGGTGAGGGGTGAGGAGTTCCAGGGCGCGCGCCTGGCGCTCGGCGGTGTGTTTTCGACGGCTGATGCGGTCTGCCAGGTCCGGGTCGAAGCTGTGTACCGAGATTTCGATGGAAGTGAGCCCTGCATCGGTAAGGCGCCGCAGGAGCTGCCGGGTGAGGAGAGTCCCGTTGGACGTGAGGCAGACCTTCATCCCGGCCTGCGATGCGGCCCCGACTATCTCGACGATGTCTTTGCGGATCAGGGGCTCTCCGCCGATGAACGTGACGGATCTCGCTCCCGTGGAAGCGACCTGTGCGATCTTCGCCTTGGCCTGGTCGAGAGTAAGGTGGTGCCCGGTGCCCTTGACGTCGCCGTCGCAGCAGAACACGCAGTCCTGGTTGCACTTCACCGTGAGGTTTACCAGGCCGCAGATTGTCTGTTCCGCCATATCAGAACCTCAGGGTAAGCTCTCCCTTGACGCCCTCGAAGGGGGGGAACGTCCTGCACTGGCCGCCGGAGCACTGGAGGCCGCCCCGAGTGGAGCCGGCAAAGACCTTTGCGTACGACCCAGAAAGGAAACGCAACGTCAGCTCGATAGCGCCGAAGTACTTGTCCGAGCCGCTCTCGTAGCCGGCGAAGTGCGACGGCTGGTCGGAATACTCGAGGATCCCGGAGACGCTGAGCGCGGGCGCCCACGAGTAGGTCAGGCTGCTCTTGGCGATGAGATAGTCGGGCTCGGTCGCGTCTTCCAAGTCGTGCATCTCTGTGCGTCCGGCCAGACCGATTGCGTGTGGTCCCGACAACGGGAACTGAATGTCTCCTTCGGCGTGGTCTATGTTCTCCGTCGAGAGAGTCGGCCCCCTCCTGCTGTGACGCCGGCCCGCAGAAGCATTCGCCACCAGCGAGATCGAATCCACCCGCTGCTCGATGCCGCCGATCGCGTGCCGCACAAAATGATCCTCCTCGAGAATCGGGTCGGGATCATGCACCCAGTCGAACATGGAGACCGAGCCGTAGACCACGGACGTTGTGGGGGGAATCTCGAAGTACAGCCTCACCCGGCCCCCGTACACGTCGAAGAACGTCTTGTCGAAGTAGAACATGGACTCGTCTTCCAGAGTCGGAAGCACAGCGTAGTACACGGCGTCCTTGGTCACGGCATTGGGGTTGTCCACGATGGAGGAGTTGTCGATGTTGCGCCCCAAAGCCCCCAGCTCGTCGAACCCCTCATACCACTTCCCTTCCGCCAGAAGGTGGACCAGCCAGACGTTCCACGAAACCATGCCGTACAGCGCCGACCCGCTCTCTTCCCTCGGCGTGAAGTCGGGTGCGAACGTGGTGTCGTTCCAGCCGTAGGAGACATGGTCGGAAACCATGTAGTCGTATTCCACCAGAAGGCTTGCTCCGCCCAGCTCCGGGACCGAGAGCATGCCTCCCAGCATCGTGATCTCGCTCCTTCGGTCAGCCGCACCCGCTGCCTCCATCGCACGAAAGCCATCGTCCTCGTTCTCTATTATCCTGCTCGCATGGGTCGACACACGCAGCCACCGGAACGGGCTCAACCTCCCTTCCGCACCCAGCACGAGGTCAAGCGGATCCGGAAGCAGCCCCTCGATCCGGTCGCCGACGTTGACGATGTTCGAGTAGCCCCCCAGAGCGGTGAACCCCGCATACTTGGAGTCCAACACCGCTTTTCCTCCCCGCAGCGTCGTGTCGAACGAAAGCTCATCCATCTTCTGCACGCACAGAGCAATGCCTTTGCCCAGGCAGGCGTAAAAGTCGCCTATCTCGACGGAAACGTCCTTGCGTTTCGCCACGGCGAAGAGCTTCTCGACCGTGACGTCGTCGTGAAATCGGCTGGCGAAGTCGGTCCCTTCGATTCCCCCATCGGGCCCGAAGAAGTGCGCTGTATCGAGGCGCAGCCCGGCAGACAGCAGGTCCGAGCGCGCACCCAGATTGAACCGGTTCTTGAGATCGAGATAGTCGTAAGACCCCTTCAACTCCTTCCCCGAAGCGTCCCTCGCATTGAAGTTGAAGTCCTGGTGCCAGTCGGAATAGAACGTTTCCGTGACCGTGAAATCGAAGTCGCCCACGGATGT
>Ga0172371_10010492_pt1 | contig 12511 bp, 7 predicted proteins | sample Lak12m_FD_114543 | JGI IMG/M metagenome (GOLD analysis project Ga0172371, IMG submission 114543) | Freshwater microbial communities from Kabuno Bay, South-Kivu, Congo - kab_022012_12m | ecosystem: Environmental > Aquatic > Freshwater > Lake | place: Democratic Republic of the Congo: South-Kivu... | reverse complement strand
TAGCAGATCGGTGTGCTCCAGTTCAATGTTAGTGAGCACCTGGACTTTTGAATCGATGACGTTGGTCGCGTCATAACGTCCGCCGAGACCGGCTTCAATGACAGCGCATTCAACCTTCTGCTCATGAAAATAGAGGAAGGCGGCCGCCGTTAGAATCTCGAACTGGGTTAGAGGACCGCTGCTGCGCGAACGCTTGTTTACCTCCTCTGCTTTCGCGCGCACGTCGAGAATCAGTTTCTCAAACCTTGCTTCGGTAATCTCCCTGCCATTGATCAGATACCGCTCGGTGAACGACACAAGATGGGGAGAAAGATAGGCTGCCGCCTTAACCCCTTGCGAAGCCAGCACAGCCGCAATCATGCGTGCGGTCGAGGACTTGCCGTTGGTTCCGACGACGTGGATTGTCTTTATTTTTTTCTGAGGGTTGCCCAGAGCCGCCAGCAGTTTTTTGATGCGCGCCAGTCCGAGTTTGATGCCCAGGCGGTCGAGGTCCTCCAGATAAACCCTGACGTTAATCTGAGGCGCCGCAGGCCGTGCAGGAGCCTTAACCGGTTTTGGCGCTTGCTTGCGTTCGACTACCGCCGCGCCCTTTTCCGCTTTTTTGGGTTTGGCTGCTTTCAGTTTGGGTTTGGCTGCTTTCGGTTTGGGCTTGGCAGCCTTCGGTTTGGGCTTGGCAGCCTTCGGTTTGGGCTTGGCAGCCTTCGGTTTGGGCGCTACTTTCCTGGCTTTGGCAATAACCTTGGCTTTACCTACCGCCTTCGGTTTGGCTGAGGCCTTGGGCCTGGCAGTCGCCTTCGGTTTGGCGGCCACCTTTGCCCTGGCGGCCACCTTGGACTTGGCCGTCACTTTCGGTTTGGCGGAAACCTTGGCTTTCGTCTTCCTTTTTGGCCTTGCTGCTGCTTTGACTGCCGCCCTGGCTTTCGGCGTTCCCTTGGCCTTAGCGGGACCCTTGGCCTTCACCGGCGAGCGTGATTTAGCTTTCGCCGCGACTCGTGATTTAGCTTTCGCCGCCGGCTTTGCGGATACGCCTGCCGCTCTTTTCGTAGTCTTGGCTGACGCTTTTGCGTTTGCATTCTTTGCGGACATTTTTCCCTTCTTGGCGCCAATCGGGGTTTTTGCCTTAAGCGGCTTCGCCGACGCTTTTCCCGTCCGCGCTTTTGACTTTGAATTTTTTGTTCCAGCTGCCAGTTTAACCCCCAAAATAGCGGTTGAACTGCTGCTCGAGGTCGATGAGCTCGCTACTATGTTTCTCGAGTTTGGCTTTTTCCCTTTCCACCAGATCCGGCGGCGCCTTGGCGACAAAGTTCTTGTTGGCCAGCTTGCCCCCAGCCCTTTCCAATTCCTGTTTTTTCTTCGCAATTACGGTTTCCAAACGGGTTCTTTCCTGCTCGATGTCGATCAACTCAGCCAGTGGCACGAGCATTTTGCCGCCGGGAATCAGTACCACAGCGGTTTTTCCCCCATCCACGGTTGCCTGGCTTTCATTGGCCACGGCTTCGATAACCTCTGTTTTCGTTAGAGATTCTATCAAAGAAGCGTTATTTTGTATCACCTCAATAACTTCCGCGTCCTCAGAAACAAGTACTGCCTGGGCAACTTTCTTTGGTGGTACGCTGAGTTCGTTGCGCAAGTTCCTGACGGCCGTGATGGCCTCCATCAGCTCGTTCATGTCTTTTTCCACGCCGGGCTGATGGGCTGCCGCTTTCCCGGCGGGGTAATCCGCACCGATCAGGAACCCGTTCCGTCCGGGCATCAGCGCCGACAATTCCTCCGTAAGAAATGGCATGAATGGATGCAGAAGCCTTAAAATCGTATCCAGCAGATGTAAAAGATGACCGGAAACCTCGCGCTTGGCAGCTTCATCGTCGCCGTAAAGACGGATTTTGGCGATTTCCACATACCAGTCGCAGAACTCGTTCCAGACAAAGCGATATAGCAACCGCGTCGCCTCGGAAAAATCGTAGGCGTCCAGATGCCGGTTCACCTCGACGGCTGTCACTTGCAACCTGCTCTCGATCCAGCGATCGGCGAGAGTGGAATCCGATACTGCGGGTTCCACTTCAGCAACTCCCAGCAGCACGAAACGCGCTGCGTTGAAAATCTTGTTACAGAAGTTTCGGCTCATTTCGATGCGTTCGTCGGCGAAACGGACATCCTGGGAACTGGCCATGTTGAGGAGTCCGAAACGGGTTGCATCGGCGCCGTAGTTGTCGATCAGCTCCAGAGGATCGATGCCGGTTCCCAGTGATTTGCTCATGCGGCGGCCGTCCTTGGCCATGATGGTGGCGTTGATGATGACATCGCTATAAGGAATATCCCCGGGGAACTCCAGTCCCATCATGATCATGCGCGCCACCCAGAGAAAGATGATGTCGCGCGCTGTGACCAGCGTATCGGTGGGATAAAACTTTTCCATGCGCGAGGTTGAATCGGGCCAGCCCAATGTGGCGAATGGCCAAAGAGCCGAGCTGAACCAGGTGTCGAGAACGTCCTCCTCCTGCCGTAACTCTGACGAGCCACAGCCGGGACAGGTCGTCGGCGGCTCCTCGCCGACGATGATCTCGTCGCATTCCTCGCAATACCAGACCGGCAGCCGGTGACCCCACCACAACTGCCGCGATATGCACCAGGGCCGGATCGAGCGCATCCAGTCCAGATAGACGCCGCTCCAGCGCTGGGGATGAAACCGGACCTTTCCGGATTCGACCACATTGATGGCAGGCCGTGCCAGCTCGTCCATACGCATGAACCACTGCAGTGAGATATACGGCTCGATGACAGTGTTGCAGCGGTAGCAGACACCGACCGAATGAGTGTAAGGCTCGACTTTCTCTACCAGCCCCTCGCTCTCGAGCCGGTGCATGATCTGCACCCGGGCCTCATCGAGAGTGAGGCCGGCGAATTCGCCTCCAGCCTGATTGATCCGCCCGTCCGAGGTGAAGACGTTGATTTCGTCGAGATCATGCTTCTTGCCCAGCTCGAAGTCGTTAGGGTCATGTGCGGGAGTGACTTTGAGAGCGCCCGTGCCGAAGGCAACGTCAACATAGTCGTCGCCGATGATCGGGATCTCACGATTCGTGAGCGGCAGCTCCACCCGCTTGCCGATGTAGCCGGCATAACGCTCATCACTGGGATTGACGGCGACGGCGGTATCGCCCAGCATCGTTTCCGGACGCGCCGTGGCGATCACCAGATAGTCGTCCTCGCCCTCGATGGGATATCGCAGGTAATAAAGTTTGTCTTCGTTTTCCTCATGCTCGACTTCCAGGTCGGACAAGGCCGTATGACACCGGGTGCACCAGTTGACCATGTACTCGTCCCGGTAGATGAAGCCCTTTTTGTACAGCGCCGTAAAGACGCGATAAACCGCCTTGACGTAGCCTTCGTCCAGCGTAAAGCGTTCGCCCTCGTAATCGAGGGCGCAGCCCATCCGTTTGAGCTGTCCGATAATTGTGGAACCGTACTGATCGCGCCACTCCCAGACCCGTCTTTCAAATTCTTCCCGGCCGACCTGCTGCCGCGTCAGGCCTTCTCCGGCAAGCTGTTTTTCCACCTGGTTCTGTGTGGCGATGCCGGCATGGTCGGTGCCGCAGACCCACAACGAGTTTTTGCCTCGCATCCGCGCCAGCCGTATCAGCAGATCCTGGATGGAGGAATTAAGCGCATGCCCCATATGCAGCGAGCCGGTCACGTTCGGCGGTGGCAGGACTATGCAGTAGGAATCCTTGTCAGAGTTTTCTTCGGGGGTGAAAAGATGAGCATCCAGCCAGCGGCCCATCCACTTGGACTCGATGTCGGCCGGCGAATAGCGGGTATTCGACTTAAGTTGTTCGCGGATATCCTGATTCATTTGGTTTTATGCCGCCCCGCCGCAGACCCGCCTTAACGAGCCCACGAACGGCGCCGCGCTGTGATTCTATCACAAGGTTGCCAGACGGCGCTCAGGACTATCCTTGGCCTTGTTGGGGTTATGCGTGCTACAGACTAAAAAAACGCCCCAGCAGGCGCCTTATAACTTACAGGTTTTTTCATCATGGCGCGCCCGACAAGGCGCCGGCGTTACACGAACAGCTTCTCGATCACCTGGCTGAAATCGTCCACGTAAACGAACTTGAGGGATTTGCGAATCTTCTGTGGGAGTTCCTTGATGTCAGACCGGTTGGCCTTGGGCAGAATTACAGTCTTGATCCCCAGGCGTACGGCCGCCAGACACTTCTCACGCAGACCGCCGACGCGCAGCACTTTGCCACGGAGGGTTATCTCGCCGGTGCAGGCAATCGCGGGCCGGATGGCGTGCCCGGAAACCGCCGATAACATCGATGCCGCCAGCGCTACACCCGCCGAAGGCCCGTCCTTGGGGATGCCGCCTTCGGGCACATGCAGCCTTAAATCCTTGCTGCCCATAGCCCAGTTTCCATCCGCATCGAAGCCCGGCGCATTTTTCTTGAACAGGCTGCGAAACCGCTTGTCGGTTTCGACTTTCGAGAGCAGATAACCCCAGGCCGTCGAGGCCGATTCCTGCATCACATCGCCCAGCTGGCCAGTCAAAAGCAGGGCGCCCTTGCCGCTTGACACCGTGGTCTCAATCGGGAGCACATCGCCGCCATCGGATGTATACGCCAAACCGAGGCTGGCTCCACAGAGCGCCCGGCGCTCCAGCCTCTCCTCGGTGAATGGAGCCGCGCCAAGATAGCCCTCGAGCGCGGTCGCTGAAATCCGGACCGGCAGCCTGGAGCCCTTCTCAAGGTAAGCTCTGGCGACCTTGCGGAAAATCTTGCTCAAATGCCGCTCCAGTTCACGAACTCCCGACTCACGCGTATAAAAACGGATAATAGTTTTGAGTGCCGCAGCGGAAAAAACAACATCACTCTTCTTTAGGCCGGATTCCCTGGCGATCCGCGGCAACAGGTGCCGCTTGGCGATCTGCTCTTTCTCCTCGAAGGTATAGCCAGAAAGCTGGATCGTCTCCAGCCGGTCATAAAGGGTCGGCGGTATGCCGTCATCGTAATTGGCCGTCGCCAGGAACAAGATTTTCGAAAGGTCGTAATCCAGCTCCAGGTAATTGTCGCGAAATTCTTTGTTCTGCAACGGGTCGAGTACTTCCATCAGCGCCGCCGCCGGATTGCCGCGGAAATCAGAATCCATCTTGTCGATCTCGTCGAGCAAAACTACCGCATTGTCGACCTTGGCCTTGGTGATGGCGTCGATGATGCGCCCCGGCATGGCGCCGACATAGGTGCGCCTGTGGCCGCGGATCTCAGCCTCGTCACGAACGCCACCCAGCGAAATCCTCACAAAGGGACGGTCGAGAGCGTCAGCTATGGCCTTTGCCACTGAGCTCTTCCCCACTCCCGGCGGACCCACGAAACAAAGCGTCGTGTTGGGTTGATCCTTGCCGAGCAATTTGCCAACCGCCAGAAATTCCAGCACCCGCTCCTTAACCTTTTTGAGACCGTAATGAGTACGGTCGAGATGCCTGGATACTACCGGCAACTCGTAATCGGATTTCTCAGCCAGGGTTCCCCAGGGCAGCGCGAAGACATTGTCCAGATAATTGCGTATAACCGAAACCTCCGCCGAATACGGCGAAGCCGATTTGAGCTTGCCGATCTCCTTGCGCACCACTTCCGCGGCTGACAGACCCAGCTGTTTCTCATCCAGCAACTTGACATATTCCTGAATCGATTCATCTTCCGCCTCGGGAGCATTCTCCAGCTCGTCACGTATGACCTTGAGCTTTTCGTGCAGGAAGATCTGCCGCTGGGTCGTCTCAATCTTGTCTTGCACTTTCTGATTGAGGTCATGCTCCATGTCAAGCATGGCGTTCTCTTCCACCAGTATGCCAAGCACCTCATTCAGACGATTTTCGCTGTTGCTCATCTCCAGCAGCTGCTGCTTGCGCGCGAAGGGAATCATCATATGGGCGGCCACAGCGTCACCCAGCTCATCCGGATCGGAAACCGCGCCGACCAGCTGCGCGATCTCGTCAGGCATGGAAGGATTGGATTCGATGTAGCGGACAAATTCTCGAGTGACTACTCTCGCCAGGGCATCGACGCGTTCGCTGGGCTCACCTTTTTCGGCCGACCCCAAAGGTGAGAAATTTACCTGGAAATGCGGCGAGGTTGCGGTAAACTTGTCGATCCTGACCCGCTCCTGGCCCTCGACCAGCGCCTTGATGGAGCCATCGGGCAACCGGTACAGCTGCACTACGGTCGCCATGGTTCCCACGCGCACGATATCCTCACTGGAGGGATCCTCCAGTTCCGGTTCGCGCTGGGTGGAAAGGATGATCGGTGACTTGTCCTCGAAGGCGCGTTCCAGCGCCTTGATCGACTTTTCACGGCCCACGAAAATGGGCGCCACCATCCGGGGGAAGACGACTAATTCTCTGGTTGGAAGAAGCGGTAGGGACTTATTTGGTTTAGGCTGACTCTTCGTCAAGTTCCGGCAGAATTCTTTCCGCTTCCGTCACCAGCGTCGGATCGATCTCACGTTCGATGGTATCCTTGGTGACCACGCACTTGCGCACGTCGCCACGGGAGGGAAGCTCAAACATCACGTTTAGCAGGGACTGCTCGATTATGGAGCGAAGGCCCCGGGCACCAGTCTCCAGCTTCAACGCCTTGTCGGCGATGGCAACCAAAGAATCCGGCCCGAAAACCAGCTCTATATTATCAAATTTAAAGAAGCGCTCGTACTGCTTGACCAGGGCGTTTTTGGGAGTGGTCAGAATGCGAACCAGGTCCTCCTGCTGGAGGTTATGGATGGCGCTGATGACCGGCAACCGCCCGATAAACTCGGGGATCAGCCCGTATTCCAGCAGATCTTCAGGCATGACCTTGGCGAAGATGCTGCCGACGTCCTTATCTGCCTTGCTCTTGACGACAGCTCCAAAGCCCATGCCCTTGTGTCCGACGCGCCGTTCGATGATCTTGTCCAGATGGGCAAAAGCGCCGCCGCAGATAAACAGGATATTGGTGGTATCGATATTGAGGAATTCCTGGTGCGGATGTTTGCGCCCACCTTGCGGCGGCACGCTCGCGACCGTACCCTCGAGAATCTTGAGCAGAGCCTGCTGTACCCCTTCGCCGGAGACGTCCCTGGTTATCGAGGGATTGTCGGCGCGGCGGGCGATCTTGTCCACCTCATCGATGTAAATAATGCCGGTCTCGGCCTTCTTGACATCGTAATCGGCGGCCTGAATCAGCTTCAGCAGGATATTCTCAACATCCTCGCCGACATAACCCGCTTCGGTCAGCGCCGTGGCGTCGGCAATGGCGAATGGCACGTTGAGAAAACGGGCCAGGGTTTGAGCCAGAAGCGTCTTGCCACAACCAGTCGGGCCCAGCAGCAGGATATTCGACTTCTGCAGCTCGACCTCATTTTCATCCATCGCGGCCATCTGCACCCGTTTGTAATGATTATAAACCGCGACCGCCAGAGTGCGCTTGGCCTCTTCCTGACCGACGACATATTCGTTGAGCGCCTCATAGATCTCAGTGGGCTTGGGCAGGTTCTCCAGGTCCAGACGTGGCGGTGCCGTCAGCTCCTCATCGATAATCTCGTTACAGAGGTCGATGCACTCGTCGCAAATGTAGACACCGGGGCCGGCGATCAGTTTTTTCACCTGGCGCTGCGATTTGCCGCAGAAACTGCACAGGAGTTGTTCGTTGCCATCAGTCGGTCGAGCCATCTGTCTTACTCCTCCTTGGGTTCTACACGGCGGGATTTGACTTCATCGATGAGGCCGTAATCCTTGGCCTCTTCAGCCGTCATGAAGTAATCGCGGTCGGTGTCCTGGGAAACTTTTTCGATTGACTGTCCGGTATGCAGGGAAAGTATCTCGTCGAGGTGTTTGCGCAGGTCCAGCGCTTCCTTGGCGTGGATTTCGATGTCCGCCGCCGGACCCTGAAAACCGCCGGACAATTGATGGATGAGAATCTTGGAATTAGGCAACGCGAAGCGTTTACCCTTGGCGCCTCCCGCCAGTATCAGCGCGCCCATGCTCATAGCTATCCCCACGCAGGTAGTTACTACATCCGGCTTGATAAATTGCATTGTATCATAGATGGCTAAACCGGCATATACAGAGCCGCCGGGAGAGTTGATATAAAGGTTGATGTCTTTGTCTGGATCATCTGATTCCAGGTGCAACAGCTGGGCAACCACAACGTTCGCCACTTCCTCATTGATTCCACTGCCGAGGAAGATAATGCGCTCGTTGAGCAATCGCGAGAAGATATCGAAAGCCCGTTCACCGCGACTCGTCTGTTCGATTACCATGGGAATTAACGGCATTTGATCACGCACCTCTGATAATTCGGATTTTGGCTTATTTATCATCTGTAACTGCCGCCTCAACCTCGGCTTCGGCTTCGGCTGCAACCTCGGCTTCGGCCTCAACCTCGGCTTCGGCTGCAACCTCGGCTTCGGCCTTCTCCTTCGCATCGCCGGCCTTTTTCAACACCGGTATCGACTTCTCCCCCAGGAGCTTTGCGGCCTTGTTGCGAAGCAGGTCGTCGCGTACATCCTGCTCGCGGCCCTGCTCGGTCGTCCGGGCCAGCAGCTCCTCCGGGTCCTTGCCCATCGATTCAGCCGCGTTACGCAGTTCTTCCTCAAACTCTTCATCACTGACCGTCAGCCCCTCGATGTCAGCAATGGTATCCAGTACCATCTCCTGCCGCAGTATCGCCTCAGCCTGCTTTTGGAAGTGCTCGGTAAAGGCCTGTTTCTGCTCTTCAGTCTGCTCCAGATAATCCTTGACCGATGCTCCCTGCGACTCCATGGAATAGACAAACTCGACTTCTATTTGATGAGCCCGGCTGTCGATCAGTGATTGCGGGACCGTCAGCTCCACGTCCTCGAGTACTTTCTCCAGCACCCGGCGGCGGAAGTCGCTCTCCGTAGCTGCCTCGCGGTTCTTCATGATCCGCGCCTCGATGTCTTCACGCAACTCCGTAATCGTATCGAATTCGCTGTTCTCGGCGGCGAACTCGTCATCGGCCTCGGGGAGCACCCGCTCCTTGATCTCCTTGACGATTACGTCAAATTCGGCCTCCTTGCCGGCCAGCTCCTCCGGCTTGTAAGTATCCGGGAAAGCCAGCTTAAGCTTTTTCGACTGGCCTTTCTCCATTCCTTCAATCTGATCCTCAAAACCGGGAATAAATTGACCGCTGCCCAGTTCCAGCATGTAATCCTTGCCGGCTCCTCCTTCAAGCGGCTCGCCTTCGATATAACCGGTGAAATCGATCAGGGTGAAATCGCCGGCAGCGGCAGGCCGGCCCTCGATATCCTCCAGTTTGGCCATGCGTTTGCGCAACCGTTCGATATCTTCCTCGACCTCCGCAGCCTCGACCGCGGGTATGTCCTTTTCCACCTCGAGGCCTGTATATTTTCCGAGCTTCGGCCGGGGCATGACCTGAACATTGGCCTTGAAAGTGTAAGATTTGTCTTCGTCCTCGATTTGTTCGAAATCGATCTCGGGCTGGTCAACCGGTTTGATGCCGGATTGCTCGACTGCAACGGTATACCAACCGGACAACGCATTTTCCAGCGCCTGAGCGTGAATGGCTTCTTTTCCGAAGTGGGTAACCAGCACCGGCCGTGGCACCTTGCCGGGACGGAACCCGGGCAGCTTCACCTCGTGCCCCAGTTTCTTGAGCGTTTTACTCACCTGCTCCTTAACCTCAGCTGCGGGTACTTCGACTTCGAGCTCAACCCGATCGTTATCGAGTTTTTTAACGCTGGTTTTTATGTCTGTCATGAGGCTCCGATTCTTTTGCCAAACCTAGATGTTAGTGAAGAATGACTCCAAAGTCCAAATCTAACCGGAAACAATATTTTTGGTGCGGGCGAGAGGATTTGAACCTCCACAGGGAGTACCCTACCAGCTCCTAAGGCTGGCGCGTCTACCATTCCGCCACGCCCGCAGTACACCGGTATTTCACGCACTGATCTGGTGATTAACAAGACCACCCTGAAGATTATAACTTATGACCGGGAGTTGGCTAACCAGCCACAGATTCATGGCCGGAAGAAAATTAGGGCCGCCCCTGCCGGGGCGGCCCGATACATCAAGATATATTCACCGCAGCGACCGGTTTTAAAGGCCTATGCTGCGACACATACCGTTTATGTCTTTTGTAAGCTGCGATTGGGCGGCCATCAGAATCATCATGTTGTCGAAGTCCAGCACGGACATCCGCATTTTGCGCCGGCATTTTTCTGAAAGCTTTGCCTTCTCCCTGATATCGCGGATAATCATCATTCTCTCTTTTAGAACTCTGCGATCTTTCAGCTGTGCATTCATCAATACAGCTTCCTCCTTGATCTTCATTTCCTGGCGTTGTCGTGTATGGCCACTTGGCGAGAGTGTTGTTTGTTGCGACAGTACATCAGTCGTGCCGCCAGAAGAAACCGCGCCAGAGAACCACGTATATTTTGCATCGTCACCAATCGCAAGACCTGAAGCTCTATTCGCTAGAAGCCACGCTTTATTCCCGGAAGGCCAGCCGCTGCCATAATGGAAAATGATCGCTGGCGCGGGTATGTCTCCAGACCCCGCCATCGATAATCTTCATTCCCCTGGTGAAAATATGGTCCAGGCTGAAGGAAAGAAAACCGGCTTTCAGTGTCGGTCCGGCGCCCGATGATGCCCGCTCCATGTCCGCCTTGGCAAATTGATCCTCCAGACGTCTGATTTCACGGGTCTGCAGGGTGTTGAAGTCTCCGCCGACGATCACTGCCTGGGTTCCCTCATTTTCAATGTCGTCAATAAGCTCCTGGAATTGTTCCTGGCGCCGGTCCAGGCTCAGGGCGAATGTTTCGGTGTGTACACTATATGTCAATAATCCGCGGCCGCCGGCAGAAATCACAGCTCTTGTCGCAGTACGAATCTCACCGGTGTGCGGACTCGGGTGGGGCAGCAGCAGCTTGCCGGCCGTCTTTATCTTCCATTTTGTCAAAATAGCATTGCCGAAGTTCCTGCCGGTCTGACAATGTATCGAGGCGGGGAAATATACGTAGTTATAACCTAGGGCGGTGGCGATCGATTCCACTGCGAATTCGTCCATTTCCTGGAGCAGCAGGACATCCGCGCCGCGAAGCTCGGCAACATCATTCAACTCGGCCATCGCCATCTCAATCTCGCGTGAAAATCTGATGTTCCAGCTGATTACCCGAAGCTCGCCTTCGAAAGCCGGTCCCGCGCCGGCATACTCGGCCTCAAAGCGCGGGGAACCGGCCTCAGGGAAATTTTCAGTTCGGAACGGATTAGCCATTTTGTGCCGCCTGATCCAGCCAACCTTTCATTACGATGTGTAGATGTTCGGCACCGACAATGGATTCCTGGGGTAAATCCCATTCCTTGGGGAAGAGCACGAACGGCCGGGACTGATCGCCCCCCAGGCCGCCGTGACTGCCGATCAATTCCTCGAATGCCGCAACCTCGTCGGCCACAGGATCGTAGAAGCTGTTGACCATGATGTCGGCCACATGCGGAAACCTGTCGGTACGTCGCAAGTGCGCGGCCGCGTTGGGGCCGAAATCCGCCAATGGATTCTCCCCCTCCACCCAGTCCTCCTCAAGAAAATATACGCCTTTCGATCCCAGGGCCAGAGGTCCGTGCTCCCGGGATCGCACCAGGACAAAGCCAATGCCGGGATGCTCGGCAAGACCCAGCAGCAAACCCGGAAAGGCTTCATCGATAAGCTCGCGATCGAGGCGTTGCTTCCAGCCTTTAAAGTAGATCAGGCCCAGATTGCCTGAAGCCATCACTATCGCTTCGGTAGCGGCGCTGGCAATCTTGCCTTTTTGTGCCTCGAGTTTATCCCGCTCCGGTCCCAGCGCCACTTCGCCTGCGCGCATGCGCCTTCCGACCATGCGGCGCAGTAGCCTTGCCGATGGATTCCGCTGCTCCGCGCTTAACGCATCCGTCAGGGGCGTACTGATATAGCTCCAGTGTTCGTCGGCGCTGCCAGCCTCGGCAACCGTGATATCCTCACTCAGCAGTCGAACGACAAGTTCCTCCAATGACTGGCCGTAACGCTGTTTGAATGTGGCACCCTGACTCTGCCCGTGGTCGGAAAGGATGACAAAACGGTAAGGTCGCGGCGCCCGCTGGGCTGCGGTCTCAAGACGCGCGAATTGCTGGTCGAGTTTGCGTAAAACTTCCAGTGCGTCCTCCCGCTCCACTCCGGAATGATGTGCGACTTCATCGTAGCCAAACAAGGTTATATAGGCCGATGGAAACCCGGCGAACATCTCGCCGATCAAAGTATAGACAGTGAGTTCGCGAAGAATCGTGGTAGTGGCGGCCCTGACCAGAGGATAAGACCGCTCATGATGTTCCAGCCGGGGCTTGATGCTACGGGCGCGCTGACGATGCTGGGAGCGCATTTCCAGAAATATATCCCAGACGGCCAACATCATTCCTCTAAGAAAATTATATGGATCCATGAGATAAAGATAGAAGCCGTTACGCTGAAATTCGGGCCGCTCCCGAACTTTG
>Ga0172371_10010490_pt1 | contig 12515 bp, 15 predicted proteins | sample Lak12m_FD_114543 | JGI IMG/M metagenome (GOLD analysis project Ga0172371, IMG submission 114543) | Freshwater microbial communities from Kabuno Bay, South-Kivu, Congo - kab_022012_12m | ecosystem: Environmental > Aquatic > Freshwater > Lake | place: Democratic Republic of the Congo: South-Kivu... | reverse complement strand
TTTGACCGCCTCCGGCCCGGTTTTTTCTTTTTCGGCGAGTCTTGCCGCGAGCCGAAAAGAAAAACCGGCCGGGGCGGTAAATGAGATTTTAGACAAGATTCGTTGTGCGCTTATTAACTTGACTATACGCACACAGCGGGAGATTACATAAAAAATAACCCGTAAATATATGATTTACAAAGATATTAAAAAAGAGTTTGACTACATTCTTTGGCTAAGGGAAAGAATTAAAAAATTAAGATTTGGCATAGGCCACAAAATAAAGACTGATAGCTCGACGGATTTCGAGATGTTAACCAGAAAAGTAAAAGCTTACGAGCAGGAATATGAGTTATTAGTTTATGACTTATACCTACTCCTAAAAGATTATGGCCTATCGGGAGAAGTTAATAATTACCCATACTCGAGTTGAGCTCTTTAGATATGAGGGCTTGGTTAAAAGCGGAGTAAAGCGGAAAAATAAAAGAATAATTAAACGCCGCACCAAAGAACAAGTCATGGAGCAAGTAAAAAACAGCAAGACCGGCGAATATGACTTGGAAATTATGCGTCATTTTTCGCTCAAACGCACCAAAGACCGGATAATCAGGCTGATTAACAATAACGAGGATATGCGGACGTTTATCACGCTGACGTTCAAAGATAATATCACCGATTTATTCGAGGCCAACGAAATATTCAAGAAATTTATTAAAAGACTAAAATGGAAATTTCCAAAATTGAAATATTTGGCGGTGCCGGAATTTCAAAAGCGAGGAGCCGTCCATTATCATTTACTCATCAACGTCGATTATATCGAAAACAACAAACTGGCTGAAATTTGGGGACAAGGCTTTGTCATGATCAACAAAGTTCAGCACATCAATAATTTGGGATTGTATATCTCAAAATATATCTGTAAGGATTTGTTCGATATTCGCTATTTCGGAATGAGAAAAATCCTTTGCTCGAAAAATTTAGAACAGCCGATAATTTTAACCGGATTAAAAAATGTAATTAGTTTTTTCAACCCGACCAAGTTAAAATTATTATTTGAAAGCAATTACAGCTCCGATTGGTTAGGACGGGTTAATTACCGGCTTTACGCCACTTGAAAATACCTTTGATTAGAACATGGGTTTTGAAAACCGATGTTATGAATATAAATAACGACCACGTTGAAAGATTTAAAAAATTATATGAAAAAACATTTAAAGAAAAAATCACTTGTGAGGAGGCTTTCGAACAATGCCTCAAATTAGTTCTTTTAATTAACGCTCTTTATCGTCCGATGACCTTGGTTGATTTTGAGCGGGTTCAAGCCCGACGTCGCCAAACCGGTGATCTCTAAGGGCTTGAAAAAATTAGCGGTTATGGTAGTATTTAATCAGTGCCCAATTAAATATAATGCTAAAAGCTTTTTTTATACTCGCCCCCAAAAAGGGACGGTTCTGCCGACGAGTATTGCTTTTAGCAGTATTTAGTTGGGCACTCAGGACTGTCCCTTTTTGCGTATTTATAATTAATAATAAAATTATGGGATTAAAAGATGAAGATATCGCCAGTTTTAAAAAAATGTATAAAAAAGCTTTCGGAGTAGACCTTGACGATAATGAGGCTCAAGATAAGGCCATAAACTTAATTCGAATGTTTGAATTAGTTTATAAACCAATAACAAAAGAAGAAATGCAGGCAACTCTTAAAAGACAAAGAGAATTAAGAAAGCGTAACAAATAAACATGGAAAAACAAACCGCTAAAATTAAATATTTCGCTTATGTCCGCAAGTCTACCGAGGGCGATGAACGGCAGGCTTTATCCATTGATAGCCAAAAGGATAAAGTCCGAGAGTTTTTTAGTGGCTTGGAAATTGTCGATATTTTAGAGGAAAAGCACTCGGCTTTTACGCCTTATAATCGTCCGGTCTTCGCCGATATGATTAAGCGGATAAACAAAGGCGAGGCTCAAGGTATTATCGCTTGGCACCCCGACAGATTATCGAGAAATGAGATTGACGCCTCGACCATAACCTATATGGTGCGGACTGGCGTAGTGCTTGATTTAAAATTTGGCTCCTATAATTTTGACAATTCCCCCGAGGGAATAATGATGTTGCAGTTGGCTTTAAGCCAATCGCAATATTTTTCGTCAAAATTAGGCAAGGACGTTCGTCGAGGATTAGAAAAGAAATTTGAAATGGGTTGGCAACCGAACAAAGCCCCCGAGGGTTATATTAACGTAGCCGACAAAGACACTAATATCAGCACCATTGCTCCAGACAAGCCTCGATTTCTTTTGCTGAGAAAAGCCTTTGACGCCATGCTAACGGCTAATTACACCGTGCCACAGGTTTTAGATAAGTTAAATAATGAATGGGGCTATAAGACCAGAAAAGGCAAAAGATTCGGCGGTAAAGGTTTGAGCCGGAGTTCTTTGTATCGGGTTTTCACCAATCCCTTTTACGCAGGCATTATCAGTTACAACAATAAAGAAAACAAAGGCAAGCATAAGCCGATAATAACGCTCGAGGAATACGACAAGATTCAAGTTATTATGGGGCGTGAGGGCAAGCCGAGAAGACAAAAAAAAGATTTTTCTTATACCGGCTTGATCCGGTGCAAAGAGTGCGGCTGTCTAATAACCGCCGACACCAAAACCAAGGTTATTAAAACGACTAAAGAAGTAAAAAGTTTTACTTATTACTACTGCACCCATAAACGCAAAGATTATGATTGCCACCAACCAGCTATTACTAAAGACGACTTGGAATTACAGATTGAGCGAAGACTGGAAAAATACGAGCTTCACCCCGAATTTTTAGACTTGGCTTTAGAGATTATCGATGAGTTGAAAGACGAGGAAAAAGATAAAAATGACGTGATAGAGGAAAACGCCGGCAAGACGCTTGAGGAGCTTAAAAACGAGCTCAAAGGGCTAACCAAAATGAGATGTCGGGGCTTATTGAACGACGAGGAATTTTTGGAAAGCAAAAATGAATTAACCCGAGATATAATCAGATTAGAGGGCAAAGACGAAAGCAAGGCTAAACAAAATGACGAAATAATGGAATTAACTAAAAAAACTTTTACCCTCGCTTGTTATGGCCGTAAAAAATTTATGGACGGCGATAATGAGGTTAAAAGAAACCTAACACACGAGTTAGGTTCGAACTGGACTTTGGAACATAAAAAATTAGATATATTAGCCTATAAATGGCTGTTGCCCATTGAAAAATCGCAAACACTCCTTAACGAGAAAAAAGCAGGGTTCGAACTGATGAAAATGCCCGAAAACAAAAGACGAAGTGAGCTTTTTGAGCTACTTCGTCCCTTAGTGCGGAGAGTGGGAGATTCGAACTCCCGAAACCGGTTAAGGTTTATTCGCTTTCCAAGCGAACGCACTCGACCACTATGCGAACTCTCCTTTTTTCACTATTTTCCGGCCAAATGACGGGTAATAATACTCCTCAGGCCTTCAATGTTTTCCCCTTCGCCATTTTTGGTATCATCCATTAATCGGGCGCCGGTAATAATCTCACCGTCTAAGATACTGGTCGGAGCGCCAAAAACGGCAATCATTCTGATATCTTCTACGGCTCTGGCAATTTTAGCCTGTTTGGCGGAATTATTCAAGCAGTTAGAAAACTGTTTTCCATTTAAGCTTAATTTCTTGGCGCCGTCAACTAGGGCCTCGGGATTCAGGGGTTTCTGCTCAAAGATAAAGCTGCGCATCTCACTAAACTTCCCTTCCTCGCCGGCACAAACCGCCGCTGTTTGATATAACAGAGCCAGGCTGTTGTCGGACTCAAAATAAGGGCGAACGTAAACCGCCAACTTGTCCGGGAATTCAGCCAAAGCCTTCTTCAAGATATCATTATAGTTGGAGCTATAAGCGCTGGTCAGATCTTCATAGACGACTAAGCTCAAAGGGGCTTTCTTGTCGCCGAGCACCAACTCATCGCTGACGGAAATCGCCGGGATGCTGGCATTAACCTGAGCGCTCGCACTGTTAATCGCCGGGTTGTTGGCTCCCAACAAACTATCGGTCTCACTCGCTATTGGTTTGACACTTAATTCTTTGACGACATTAGTTTGCTTGCTCACAATGAGCGCTACCATAGCCAGAACGGCTAAAACAAAAACAGCTAAGAAAATTGTTTGTCGTTTCATATTTTTTAAATTATTATTAATGTTAAATTTTAGCTTTAGCTTTGTGCCACTCGGTCACCGTCTCAAAATTATGCGCTACCTGCAAAACGCCGGACTCATTGAACTTCGCCCCAATAATCTGAATACCAATCGGCAAACCCTCAATGAAACCAGCCGGAACGGAAACTGCCGGCAAACCAGCCAGACTCGGGGTGGTGGTAAAGATATCTTCCAAATACATTTGCAAAGGATCCTTCTGAGCACCGATTTTGAAAGCGGTATGCGGAGAGGTCGGAGTAACGATAACATCATATTTTTCCAGGGATTGATTCAGTTCCTGGCTAATTAATATTCTAACAGATTGAGCCTTTTTATAATAGGCGTCATAGTAGCCGGCTGACAAAGCATAGGTTCCGAGCATAATGCGTCTTTTAGCTTCCGGACCAAACCCTTCACCCCGATTTTTCAGGTACACGTCATTTAACGACTCTCCCTTGGTGGTTTTAGCGCGATAGCCATAGCGCAAACCGTCCAGACGAGCCAGATTAGAGCTCAATTCCGAAGGGGTGACAATATAATAGACCGGAACACCGTACTTGATGTGCGGCAAACTGATTTCACTAACTTTTGCTCCCAATTTCTTGAGTTCGGCTATCGCCTGATCCATAATTTGTTTGACTTCCGGTGATAGCTCCGGACCAAAACATTCTTTCGGCAGGGCAACTTTCAGTCCTTTAATATCTTTGACAATATTTTTTCGATAATTATCTACTTTGATTTTAGCGGTAGTGGAATCATAGCTATCTAAACCGGCAATAGCTTCCAAGACTAAAGCGGTGTCTTCCACTGTCTTGGTAATTGGTCCGATGACATCAGTTGAAGAAGTCATGGACATCAACCCGTGGCGAGAGACTCGACCATAGCTGGGCTTGAATCCAACCACTGAACAGAAACTGGCCGGCTGACGAATCGAGCCGCCGGTGTCACTACCCAGAGCGAACAGACAAAAATCGGCCGCGACAGCCGCCGCCGAACCGCCCGATGAGCCGCCGGGAACTCGCGTCGTATCCCAAGGATTCTTGGTGGTAAAAAAAGCGGAGTTCTCGGTCGAAGCACCGTGAGCAAATTCATCTAAGTTAGTCTTCCCTAAAAGCACTGCCCCGGCCTCGTTCAATTTAGCTATTACCGTCGCATTATATGGTGCGACATAATTTTCCAGCATCTTGGAAGCGGACGTGGTCTTAATACCTTTCGTCAACAAATTATCTTTAGCTAAATATGGAATACCTAACAGACTGCCCTTCTCACCCTTAGCCAGGCGCGCATCAGCCGCTTTCGCTTGCGCCAAAGCCGTCTTCTCACATAAAGTAATCAGCGCCTGCAATTTTTTGTCAGTCGCCTTAATCCGCACCAAACAAGCCTTGGTCAGCTCCACCGCGCTAATAGTTTTTTTGTCCAGCATCTTTCTGGCTTCTTTGATTGTCAGTTGATTTAAATTCATAATATTATTCTAAAACTCGCGGCACCTTGACCTGCCCATCTTTTATTCCCAGGGCTTGATCGAGAGCGATTTCTCGACCGTCTTCTTCCCAAACTACCGGTTTATCCTGTGCCCACACGTTATAGCTCTCACCCAGTCTGGTGGACGTTTCAACTTTCTGAGTATCAACTTCGGTCAGTTGATCAATGTAACTCAAAACCGCACTCAGCTGCTCGCCGTAGTGCTTTAATTCTTTTTCGCTGAGGCCCAATTTAGAGAGGGCGGCGATATGCTTGATTTCGTTAATATCTAAACTCATAATTATTTGATTAAAGCGACAAACTCAGCTTCATTGAGGAGTTTTATTCCCAGCTTCTTAGCCTTCTCGTACTTACTACCCGGATCATCCCCAAAAACCACATAATCGGTCAAACGACTGACGGCTTCTGAGATTTTTCCTCCCAATACTCTAATTTTATCTTTTGCTTCGTCCCTTGTCAAACCGGACAAAGAGCCGGTCAACACAAAACTTTTACCAAAAACAGCGCTATTTTGGGCGCTAACCTTAGGCTGGACAATCTTCAAAGTCAAACCGCTCTCAGCCATTTTGTGTAGCAGTTTTTCGTTATGCTCATCATGCCACCAGTCATAAATGGATTGCGACACCACCGGACCGAAGTCAGCCACCGCCGACAAGTCCTCCAGCGACAAGTGACCGAGAACCCGACTCAAGTCGGAAATCTTGAGTGTCTTTCCCTTCCCCTTCAAGCGGCTAAGAACCAAACTAGCCAGAGCGCGGGCCGATTCTTCACCGATGTGTAAAATTCCCAGCGAGTACAAAAAACGACCGAGCTCCACTTCTCGTCTGGCGGCAATAGCCTGGATCAGATTGTCGGCCGACTTCTCTGCAAAGCGTTCCAAGTTATTTAAATCTTCTTTTCGTAGAGCATACAAATCAGCCGCGTCTTTGACGATCCCCACTCCCAAAAGTTGTTCGATAATTTTGGGACCCAGGCCGTCAATATCCATTGCTCCCTTGCTGACAAAATGACCTAGACTGCGAAGAGTAACGGCATAGCATTTTTTGTTGGTGCAGCGATAGGCGACTTCGCCCTCCACTTGGCGCACTGGACTGTCACAAATCGGACAAAGCTTAGGAACAGAAACTTTCTTTTCCTGACCGGAACGCAGGTTGAGTAAAACTTTCAAGACTTTGGGAATTACATCGCCAGCTCTTTCAATCACGACCGTGTCACCAATTTTCAGTCCTAGACGATTAATCTCATCCATGTTGTGGAGTGTGGCTCGAGAAATAGTCGCCCCGCCAACTGAGACCGGAGTCAAAACTGCGGTCGGTGTCAGAGTTCCGGTGCGACCGACTTGCCAGATAATATCGTTAATTTTGGTAACTGCTTGTTCCGCCGCAAACTTGTAGGCCATAGCAAAACGCGGCGCCTTGCCGACTATTCCCAACTTGTCCCACAAATCCAAGCGATTGATTTTGACCACCACGCCATCAATATTGTAGTCCAATTTGTCACGATGTTTTTCCCAATAGTGGTGGAAGGTAAAAACTTCCTCTAAACTGTGACAAACCTGGTTATATTTGACTGTTTTAAACCCCCAGGCTTTGCAAATACTGTCGGCTTCTAGACGGGTTTGAGCAGGGGCGATGAGGTCGTATTCATAGAAATCCAGTTTCCGACTGGCAGCCACCTTGGAATCCAATTGACGAATTGATCCGGCGGCGCCGTTTCTGGTATTAGCTAAAAGTGCCTTGCCTTCTCGGGCGTAACGCTGATTTAGTTTAGTTAAAACTGATTTATGCATAATGGCCTCACCGCGTACTTCTGCGGTACCCGGCACCTCCTGCTTTAATTTCAGAGGAATACTTTCAATCGTTTTGATATTCTGAGTCACCTCTTCTCCCACTTTGCCATCACCGCGAGTAGCACCTTCAACCAATATTCCATCCTCATATTTGAGAGTAATCGCCAAGCCGTCTAGTTTCAGTTCACAATAGTATTCTGTCGGGGGTAATTTAATACCATTAGTAGCGGCGTAGTTTTTGTAGCGCTCCTCCCAATCACGCATATCTTGTTCTGAGAAAGCGTCAAACAAAGAGATCATCGGTTTAGAATGCTCTACCTTCTTGAATTTATCCAAGGGCTTACCCCCGACTCTCTGGGTGGGCGAATCGGCAGTGATTAATTCCGGGAAGGATTGCTCCAATAAAAAAAGCTCATGTTTCAGACCGTCGAGAGCCGCCTCGCTCAAAGTAATTTTGTCTAAAACATGATAGTTGTAGCGATGGAAATCAATTTCTTGTTTCAACTTCGCGATTCTGTTTTGCGCCTCAGTTTTATTCATAGCTTGATATTAGTAACGACGGATACAGCGCACAAAAATAATTTTTTCTTTAGCGTTATTGAGTTGAGTACCGTCATCGAACAGCTGCCACCAGACATTATTACCACAATCCGTACACTCACTGGAACTTTGGTAGTAGTTTTGATTGGCGCCACTGGGAGCAAAGCCGCCGACAATCGGCGTCGAGTTGGAACCGTGTTCACAGCCGTTGGGGTCCGGACCAACGGTATTATTCTCACAATAGTCGCTATTGCGCAATAAAGTATTCAGCTCATTTTTGGCCGGTAAATACCAATCGGAAAAACCATTAACCTCCAACTTATGGCAGAAAAAGGCCGCTTCATAGTTAGGATTGCCGGCCGGACGCATTTTCAAGGCGTTATAGCGACCATCGTCATCGCTGGAACATCCAACCGTGCCCGGAGGGACAACATTGTCCCAGGGCAGTATCAAAGTATCCGGTGCCGCGAAAGAATTGTCGCAATCGGTGCCGGTCGAATCAGAACAAGCGGAAGGCGAGGCCACTAGGGGCGGATTAACGGAAAAAAGAATTCCACCACCACAGAGAGATCCAATGGCGCAAAAATCATTGCAATCGGTATTGATGTCATAACAGAAACCAGAGTCTATGGTAACCGAAACATTTTTGTAGACCCCCACCGAGCGCACCATCGGATGATTGTTGGTATCCAAGGTACAAGTCAAGTAATAGTAGTAGCCGGCGTCCAACTGGGTTTCAAAAATTCGGACGCCGCAAGAAGTGGAAAAATCAAAATTATTCTTGCCCACCTCCCACTTCATTCGCTCCACTCCAGCCTCAGCCGCTAAACGCGCCTTAGCGGATTGCTGGTAGCTATCAGTGTTTTTAGTATTGAAAAAAGACAGGTAGCCGGCACCAAAAGCAATAATAAAAATACCTGTGAGGATTAACAGCGAAATTAGTAGAGCGCTTCCCGGTAATTTTTTAGCGATAATTTTCATAAACAAAATTAATTACAAACAATGTAGTGAGTAGATGGAGAAAGAGAATCGAAATGACAGTCGGCTGGAGCACCGTTAATAAAATGATCACTGCCTCGACCGCTAGCCCCTTCCAAACGATAAGTAACGCGCATGTAATCATCCACCCCATTATAGTTATTATCAACGAAGAAATGATAGGGCCACCAACCCGAAACGTTTTGACCGGCTGGTAAGTAATTATTGAGCGGAATATTTCGCATATAAACTATACCAGAATCGCAATTACTTCCAGCGCTATCCAGCTCATTAGGATAAGCGCCCAATTTGATACATTGGTCGCTTAAGGCCGGACAAACATTGCCCAAACAACCGACATATTGCGAACCACTCACATGAAACCGACCGTTATAGGACATATATTGATTATCAAAAAAGTAATAGCCATTATCAGCGTGCATTTTGTTGAGCGCTTTTTCAATGCTATGAACATCGGCCAATCTTTGATTATTATTTGCTTGGGGCAAAGTCAGACCAGCCGGACTAACACTGGTTTGAATATCCAGGGATGGTAAGTTGGGATTAACTTTAGATTTGACAGTCAAATTTATCGACAGAAGCGGTCTGATATCGCTGGCATCGTCGATTATAAATTTCAAAGCCTTAATATCAATTTTATCCGAACTTAAATACTGGGCCTCACCCGCTCGATCTAGCACCAGGCGATTAATGTTGTCACCATCAGCCTCAACGTAATAGGAAACGCAGCGACCAAAGCTATTTAAAAAATAAAGCGTAGTACCGTCCGTGAAGTAAGTGGTACCATCAGGAATCATACTACTGCACAGCGTGATGCCGGAAGTATTTTTAGCTGCGCCGGTGGCTTCTCGAGTCAAAACTTCCAAAAAATATTTGGAGTCATCCTGTAAAGAAGTTTCGGAATAATTACTGATTTGAGAACTGACCACAGATTGAAAAATCTGTGTCGCCGCCAAAACAATCACGGCAAAAATAGCCACTGAAACAATGACTTCAATCAAGGTAAAGGCTGATTTTTTAATAGTTCCAGTCATAAAGAATTGAGCTTAACTCCACTTGATAAGTTTGGCCTTGATCCGTCCACTCCACTAGAGAATCAATAGTGGAAGAAGCGGCATCGGTTGACTCAATGGTTATCATCCGACTAAAAATACTGTCAGGATAAGCGCCATTATGTTCATAAAAGCCGGCATCCGGCTCATCATTTACAATTTGCAACTTAGCCTCAGAAATACCGCCAACCGCCACCGGTTCAAAATTAGCCATATCGACGCGATACTTACCATTGCCCAAATATCTGTTCCAAGCAACCGGAGTGCTGGTAGTATTCTGAATGTAGTTAGTGTCTCGCACGTTTTTAATTAAATCCAAACCCTCGCGCGCCAGATTATAGGCCACTAAACTATTCTTGTTCAAATTCTGCGCCCGCATACTGTCCACGGTTACCGACAAAATACTAACCAGACCGACAGAAACGATAAACAAAACCACTATGGTTTCTAGCAAAGAAAAGGCTGTTTTGTTTCGACTGCTTAGACGCTTCATAAATCGGAAGAGATTAATCCGTAAGGATTAATGTAAATATTTTTAGAGCTATCACTACTAGCTTCGGTCAAAGTGATGGTAACGGAACCGCTATAAACTTGAGAGCTGTCAGCAAAAGCCGTTTTCAAAATACCCTGGTCGGAATAAAAAGAAATATTCATCGTGGAGCTCAAATCAATACTGGAAATACTAACTCCAGTCGGCAAATTAATTTCTCGTCCTCCCTTTAAAGTCTGCCCCTCATTAGCATCATAAATCTGATTGCCATTTAAATCAGCAAATAAAATATACTTTGATTCACCGGTATTGATATTAATCCCCCAACCGACAGGAGTTGTGGAGCCATAGTTTAGACCCGTGGCTCCCCTGGTTTGAGCCAGACGCAAATCGCGCATCAAAGCCGAAGTGGCATTGATTAACTGAGACTGAGGTTCACTGCCGTAATAGTTAGCTAAAAAAATACCGGAGATGAGGGCAATGATAGCTACGGTAATAATCAATTCTATTAGGGTAAAAGCGCTTTTTTTCATACCTATATTATATCATAAAGAAGCTAAAAAATCATCTCCTAAAGCAATCATTTTCAGCCTTTTGGCTTCGGTGTTGTCATTATAGCCGATAAGATGAAGCAGGCCGTGAACTAGGATAAAAAACAGCTCGGAATCCCGGCTTTTTTTGAGCTCCCGGGCCTGTCTCTCAATTGCCTTGATATCAATAATAATCTCGTTCAACTCCGTAAACGACAGAACATCAGTCGCTTTGTCGTAGCCCCGGTAGAGTTTATTCAAGGCACGCATTTTAGCGTCGCCGATAATAGCCACCGAAACCGAGAAGTCCTTCAACTTGTAGGCCAGCACAAATCTTTCAATGATGCGCTTCAGCTTAATGGTTGGAATTTTAGTTTTAGTCGTATTATTAATCTCAATCATATTTTTTTCTTGAGAGCCCGGCGCACCGCGCGCAGCAAACGATAGACCAGATACCAGAATGGTTTAAGAACCAAGTCAAAGGTGCCGGCATAGAGCACTTCTTCCCCACCGAAACCTTCCTTGAAGCGCGTCACTCCCGGCCACTTCTTTTCATCGACACCATAGAAGTCATAATATTTAAGACCCATGCCCTGCGCTTTTCTGATGGCAGTCCATTGGAGTAAATAAGGCGCCATTAAATTACGAAATTCGTTGGCAGAAGCGCCATGCAAATAAGTCGCCGTCGGGGCACAAAAAGAAAACAGGCCACCGGCAATCACTCGCCCCTGATATTCGGCTAAAACCAACTGGATAAAGTCGGGATCAAAGCTCGCCAAAGCGCGATAGTAGTGATCGCTGTGAGCAAAAAAATTATCTCGCTTAGTAGTCTCGTGCATCAGCACCAAGAATTCATTAATCCGGCCGTTGTCGATGGTAATTGTTACCCCCTTCTTCTCGGCCAAACGAATATTGTAGCGCGTCTTGTGGTGCATGGCGGAAAGTAATTCCTCTTCACTTTGATTTAAGTCTAGAATTCTGGTGCGAGCCGGCTGAACCGGAATAGTTTTGACGCCCTTCCCCTCCCAAGTGGAAGAACTGGGCTCGAAACGAACAAAAACTATAGTGCCATCAGCTTTAATTAGCGCTAAATCTTCGGCCTTAATGCGTGAGCCGTACAAATAATGTTTACGAAGCCAGAGGGATTTTTGCACAAAAAAAGACTGGCCGAACCGAAAAACGGCCGACTGATTTCCCTGCTGGAATTTACTCCAGGCCGGTGACTGCAAAAAAGAAGCCTCCGACTGGAATTTAGTCGATAATTCACTCATATTATCATTATATCATATTTATCAATAAAAGAGAGTCCATCCTCAAGTGACCTCTTCCGGCATGTTATCACCCTAAAAAATGAACCTCCACGCCCTTACGGATGTGGTATCCAGGGCTTACGCCCAAAAAAACCATGATTAATCATGGTTTTTTTATATTTCAAGCTTCGCTTGTCCGCTATCTTCCTTTTCTTGCA
>Ga0172371_10010485_pt1 | contig 12518 bp, 9 predicted proteins | sample Lak12m_FD_114543 | JGI IMG/M metagenome (GOLD analysis project Ga0172371, IMG submission 114543) | Freshwater microbial communities from Kabuno Bay, South-Kivu, Congo - kab_022012_12m | ecosystem: Environmental > Aquatic > Freshwater > Lake | place: Democratic Republic of the Congo: South-Kivu... | reverse complement strand
GCAAGAACGTCCGCTACCCAGTGTGCGCTGCCCTTCAGCCGCGTCACCGTCTTGTTCTCCTGGTATCGATCGTCGTCGAACCAACCAAGCCGCACGCCCGCCGCAAGGTCGAAGCTGTTGTCGTGCGCCATGTCGAACCCCAGACCGAGACGAGCGTCGACTACGGTCCCGCCACGCTTCTCCTTCTCGACTTCAGGCGAGTTCACCTTCGTCGAGTCGCCCCACACGCCCAGCAGCAGGCCCATCCGTGACGTCGAGCTGAATCGATGCCCCAGCGCAATCGTCCCCTTGTGGTCCGCACCGTGCAACGACCACTCGCCCTCCCTCTCCTGGTTGGAGACCTCGTCAGTCTCACTCCAATTCTCGAACGCATGGTTCAGCACGTCCTGGGAGACGTAGCGGCTGAAGCTGGTCGCATAGAAGCCCAGCACCGTGTCCTCGCCAAGAGCGTAGTTCACCCCGAACCCGCCGTTCATCGCCTTGCCGCCCGCAGTCTCCAGCCCCACCAGCCCGGTGCCTTCCCGGAAATACCCGGGCACCAGGGAGAAGTCGTTGCCCGCCCCCGTGTACGGAAAGTAGACCGGCTCGCCCCACGAGGACGCCATGCCGAAGTCCACCCATACCGTGTTGGGATGCTTCAAGATGAGCGCCGGAAGAGAAAAAACGTTCACCTCGTCGTCCACCGTCCACGCCTTCTCGTTCCCGCCCAACGCACCAATCCGGGCGTCGGTCGCCATCGCAGCCCCAGGTACCAACACCAGCAGCACCGTCACAAGCAGCACTCTCTTCATCGCACCCTCCCGTCCTGTTACCCCAATACGTAGCACGCACCCGAATTCCGGTCAAACAAGATTGAAGTGCGTTTTTCTCTTGTCAGCCAGCCAAATGTGCCCATAATTTGCGCGCGATTCCCGGCGCGTGGGCGATGGTGGGCCCTGAGGTGACGGGCGCGCCGCGGACAACCATTGAGGGAGCATACATGACCGACAAGTTCGTGTACCGGTTCGCTACCGGCAAGTCTGAAGGCAATGCATCCATGAAGGCCCTGCTGGGCGGCAAGGGCGCCAACCTCGCAGAGATGTGCGGCCTGGGAATCCCCGTGCCGCCGGGCTTCACGATCTCCACGGAGGTGTGCACCCACTTCTATACCAAGGACAAGAAGTACCCCGATGGCCTCAAGGGACAGGTCGAGGACGCTCTCCATTTCCTGGAGAACGAAATGTCCTGCAAGTTCGGTTCGACCGAGAACCCCCTCCTCCTTTCGATCCGCTCGGGCGCACGCGCCTCAATGCCCGGCATGATGGACACGGTCCTCAACCTCGGGCTCAACGACTTGACGGTCCAGGGGCTCATCAAGCAGACCGGAAACCGCCGCTTCGCATTCGACGCCTATCGCCGCTTCGTCCAGATGTACGGCGACGTGGTCATGGGCGTGAAGCCCCGGACCGACTCCGAGCACGACCCGTTCGAAGTCGCGCTGGACAAGATGAAGGCTGCACGCAAAGTGAAGCTGGACACCGAGCTGTCCGCCCAGGACCTGGAGGAGCTGGTCGCCACGTTCAAGGGGATCATCCGCGAACGCACGGGCCAGGAGTTCCCCGAGGACCCCACCGCACAGCTCTGGGGCTCAGTCGGCGCGGTCTTCAGCTCCTGGATGAACGAGCGTGCAATCGTCTACCGCATGCTGAACGGCATCCCGGACGAGTGGGGCACCGCGGTAAACGTCCAGGTCATGGCGTTCGGAAACATGGGGCTCGACTGCGCTACCGGCGTCGGCTTCACGCGTGACGCAGGCACCGGCGAGCGCCGCCCCAACGGCGAGTACCTGATCAACGCCCAGGGCGAGGACGTGGTCGCAGGCATCCGCACCCCGCTCCAGATCACGCTCAACGACTCCGTCAAGTTCGCCGCGGACAACAACGTCCCGGAAGAGGTCCGTAAGGAGAAATTCCCGTCGCTGGAAGAATACATGCCCGACGTGTTCAAGCAGCTCATGGGCGTGTACGACAAGCTGGAAAAGCACTTCCGCGACATGCAGGATCTGGAGTTCACCATCCAGAAGGGCAAGCTCTTCATGCTCCAGACCCGCAACGGCAAGCGCACCGGTTACGCTGCCGTGCGCATCGCCGTCGAGATGGCGGACGAAGGGCTCATCTCGTCCGAAGAAGCCGTGGGGCGCGTCACGCCCGACGGCCTGGAGCAGGTGCTCAAGCCGATCTTCGACCCCGAGGAAAAGAAGTCCGCGCTCAAGAAAAAGAGAGTGCTGGCCCGCGGCCTTCCCGCAGGCCCCGGCGCTGCTACCGGCAGGGTCGTCTTCTCCGCTTCGGACGCGGAGAGCCTCGGCGCCCGCTGGAGGGACCCGGTTGTCCTCGTCAGGCACGAGACCTCCCCAGAGGACATCAAAGGCATGCGCATCGCTCAGGGCGTGCTCACCGCTCGCGGCGGCATGACGTCGCACGCCGCGGTCGTGGGGCGCCAGATGGGCCGCGTCTGCGTAGTCGGCTGCTCGGACCTGGACATCCACTACGACACGAAGTCGGCAAACGTCGGCGGCCGCACCGTGCGGGAAGGGGACTGGATCTCGCTGGACGGATTCACGGGCCAGGTCTTCGAAGGCCGCATGAAGACGATCGAGTCCGTGGCGCTCAAGGCCACGATGGAAGGGCGCAAGGCGACCGGCCCGACCGACATCTACTATCACTACTCGAAGCTGATGGAATGGTGCGACAAGTTCCGCAAGCTCGGCGTGCGCACGAACGCCGACGAGCCGGAGGCTGCCAAGGTCGCACGTCTCAACGGCGCCCAGGGCATCGGGCTTACCCGCACGGAGCACATGTTCTTCAAGGGCGACCGCATCCGTGCCATGCGTGAGATGATCCTCGCGGACACGCTTGCGGAGCGCAAGGTGGCGCTCTCCAAGCTCCTCCCGATGCAGAAGGAGGACTTCAAGGGGATCTTCCGGGAGATGGCCGGATACCCGGTGACCATCCGGACCCTCGACCCGCCGCTGCACGAGTTCCTGCCGCACGAGCCCGACCAGATGAAGGAGGTCGCGGAGGACATGCGGGTCCCGGTGGAGCGTGTGAAGAACAAGGTCAAGGCGCTCTCGGAATCCAATCCGATGCTGGGCCTCCGCGGTTGTCGGCTGGGCATTCTCTTCCCCGAGATCACGGAGATGCAGGCGAGGGCCATTTTCGAGGCAGCGGTGGAGGTGCAGGCCGAGGGCGTGAAGGTCTACCCCGAGATCATGATCCCGCTTGTGGGGCACGTGAACGAGCTGAAGGCGCAGAAGGACCTCGTGCTCGCAACCGCGGAGCAGGTGTTTGCGGAAAAGGGGACCAAGGTCGAGTTCCTGCTTGGCACCATGATCGAGGTGCCCCGGGCCGCGGTCACCGCGGACAAGATCGCGGGCGAGGCGCAGTTCTTCTCGTTCGGGACCAACGACTTGACGCAGATGACCATGGGGCTCTCCCGTGACGATGCGCAGAGCTTCCTGGGCTATTACCAGGAGCACCGGCTCCTGCCCGCAAACCCGTTCGAGTCGCTGGACACCGAGGGCGTGGGCGGCCTGGTCCGCATCGCGGTGGAGAAGTCGCGCAAGGTCCGCCCCAACATCAAGCTCGGTATCTGCGGCGAGCACGGCGGCGACCCCGCTTCCATCCACTTCTGCCACGAGGTCGGCTTGAACTACGTCTCCTGCTCCCCGCCCCGCGTGCCCGTCGCTCGCCTGGCCGCTGCCCAGATCGCTTTGGCCAAGAAGGGGTAGGTAGAGCCCCCGCAGCGGAACGTCGTTTCGATCACCCCAATCCTTGCTAGCCCGCCTCCGGCGGGCGAACCACCGGTGTGTTCGCTTCCAATGGGCACCGATAGGCCAGGGTCAACGACCCTGGTGGGGGTGGAGATGTGCCTCCTACGTCGCTCCGAATACCACGACGCGATTCCGTCCGCCGCCCTTGGCCTCAAGCAGGGCGAGGTCTGCCCAGTCGATGAGCTGCCGAGGGGACTGCGGGCCGTGCTGGTAGGTGGCTACGCCGATGCTGATGGTGAGCGACAGTGGGTCCCCGCGGCCCGGGTCGTCGAGAGGCAGCGATGCAACTGCTGATCTGAGCTTCTCGGCAACGGCAGCGGCCTCGGGGGTCTCGGCGCGGGGCAGGAGCGCAACGAACTCCTCGCCGCCGTAGCGTGCGACGAAGTCGACCTTCCTGAGCTGAGACAGCAAGCGGGCGCCCACGTGCCGCAGCACGTCGTCGCCCACCAGGTGGCCGTAAGTGTCGTTGAACTTCTTGAAGTGGTCCACGTCGATCATCAGGCAGGCCAGGTGCGTGTTGAAGCGGGTGGCCCGTTCCCATTCCATCTCCAGGCGCTCCTCGAAGCTGCGCCGGTTGAACAGGCCCGTAAGCTGGTCGTGCGAAGCAAGCTCCTCCGTGCGCTGGAACAGGAGAGCGTTTGCCAGAGCGGCCCCGAGCTGGCTGGAAACCACGTGCAACAGCCCGACGTCGTCCATGCTGAACGCGTCCGGGCTGGGGCGGTTGAACAGGATCACGCCCACACACCTGTCGCCGGAAAGCAGCGGCAGCGCAAGCGCAGAGCCCTTCATGCGGACCTTCCCCCTGAAGTGCAGGAACCGATCGTCAGAGTCCAGGTCGCGGATGTACACCAGGCTCTTGCGCTGGTAAGCGGTCCCCGACACGCCTTCGCCCGGGCGGATGGTCATGCCGACCACCAGGCGCTCAGCGTCCCCGAAACCGTGGACCTTGGCCACGGTCAGCACGTTCCGATGCTCGTCGTGGACGAGGATCGCTATCTTGTCCGAGTCCATGCTCCCGGACGCAGTCTTCAGGAACGTCGATATCACGGCCTGTGGATCCAGAGACGCGTTCAGAACCTTGCTGATCGAGAACAGAACGTTCAGGTCCCGCACGCGGTTCTCGAGCTGCTGGTTCGATGACTCCAACAGCTTCGTCTTCTCCTCGAGCTGATCCTGCAGCTTCAGCTCCTTCTGCGTCCAGTTCAGCTCGCGGACCGTGTCCAGCCTCGATACGCTCAGGTCGGTAAGCCGATGGAGAACCGTGTTCACCGCTGCGCCGAGCGTTCCGATCTCGTCCGTCCCGGTCTCCGCCCTCAGGTAGACGTTCCCTTCCGCTACCCGTTCGAGCGTCCGCATCAGCCTCCCCATGCGTCGGTATAGTACCCGTTGCAGCACAACGTACGCTGCCCCAATGCCCGCTGCACCTACCCCAAGCACTGCCACCAGCGGCACAGCAAGCCCCTCCACGTCCACGGCCCAGACCACCGCGGCGTTCACCGCAATCGTCACGGCAAGAACCACGAACACCGCACCCAGCACCCTCGATCCTACCTTCACCCGCTTCAACCCCACTCAAGCTCGACCGAGCGAAGGCAGATACTAGTTCGGACCCCGTGCGAAAGCAATCGCGGGCTGAAGACCCGCCGTAACGGATAGCCTGGGGTGCAACCCCAGGGTCTGGAGATGTGCCGTTGGAAACGCGCCCGACCGGGGGACCAGAGAATCGGTCCCCCTGCCGGAGCGAGGTGAGACTTACAGCTTGCCCTTCAGCGACGGGGCTGCCTTGAAGGCCACGGTCTTGGACGCCTTGATCGTGATCTCCTTGCCGGTCCGGGGGTTCCGCCCCTTCCGGGCCTTGCGCTTCCTCACGGAGAAGGTCCCGAAGCCCGGATACGCGAAGCGGCCGTCCTTCTTGATCGCCACGCCCAGGACCTCGAACACCGCGTCCACCACGTCACCGGTCTGCTTCTTGTTCAGCTCCGTTGCCGCTCCCTGCACTTTCTCAATCAGTTCCGCCTTGGTCATCGCATCCTCCCAACATTGGTTCACGTGCCCCGGACCCGCACAATTGCGGGTTTTGCTCCGGGTCAAGACCAGAAATATGGCCCCGGAACTGGCGATGTCAAGCAAAAAAGTGCGCGGACCCGCAAGAAAGATGCTTCCAACCCACTCCTAACCTCCCAAATCGAGAAAAAAGGCGGTTCCGCGGGTCTTCGCTTCGCGCGAAAACGTGAAGAAAGCCTGATTTACCGGATTCCCGGAAAACCCAATTGTGCGAGCGCGTGAAAAGCTGCCACGTGGACGACGGCCGCGAGATTGAGGCTTCGTACCCCTGGCCGCACGGGCAGCCGAAGCACCCGGTCGCAGCATTCGTCGAGAATGCGTGACGCCAGCCCCGCGCTCTCGCTTCCGAAGATCAGCACGTCGTCGCCGCGGTGGACAACCTCCGTGTACAGCCGCGACCCCTTGGCGGAATACAGGTACAGTCCGCGGCCATCAACGGATTCCAAGAAACTCTCGAAGTCCTTGTGCACGCCGACGCAGACTTCGCTCCAGTAGTCCAGCCCTGCGCGGCGCAGGCTCGCGTCGTCCAGTGCGAAGCCGAGCCTGCCCACGAGGTGAAGCTTCATGCCGGTCGCCGCGCAAAGCCTCGCAACGCTCCCGGCATTCTGCGCGATCTCAGGTTCCACCAAAGCAATGTCGATCAACTTAGACACCCCTGCCTTGACCGCCGATCATACAGCTTGCTGCGCGGAGCCATCCTCCGCTTTCGGTCGGGCGACCATCGACCATCGTCCATCGTCCATCCCACATGACTGCCGCTCAACACGATCCTGTCTAGAATCTCCACCAGACGTCGGCCCACGGATACATCCACAAGGGATCGTCGCCGGGGATCACCTCGAACCTGCCGAAGGCCGCGCCCACTCCCAGCCGCATCCTCCCAAGCTGCCTGGCGAAGATCGCCTTCCCAGTCGGTACCCCGACCGGCACGTCGCGCATCACCTTGCCGCTGACTTCGAGCATCACGAGGTTGACCCGCTTGAACAAGAGGTGCGCACCGGAGCGCCAGTAGAATCCGGTGGTGTAGGAAGCATCGGGAAGCTCCGTTGGGGCGAAGTCAACCAGGTAACCGCCGGCAACCGTGGCCTGGAAGCTCTGCGTGAACAGCAGCGACGCGACCAGGCCGAGTTGGAAGAACCCCGGGTAGTCCCCAAGGCTGGAGATGGCGAACAGACTCTGCTGGTACCCGGTTTCGAGCGCCAGTCCAGTATCGTCATCCAAGAGGGAGAGGCGTCCCCAGATGTTCGGCGTAAGGAGCAGGTGAAGCGCAGGATGCGTGAACACCGTGACCCGCTCATGCAAGCCGTAGGCAAGCGGAGATACCACCCCGATTATCGTCTCCCCTTTGTCCAGCACACGAGCGCTTCCATGCACGATGTCCTTCGCACTTTCCCAGGCAACCGCGGGGCCGGGAATCACCAGCAGCAGCGCAACCAGCGCAGGAGCCAGCCAGGGCCGCAGCATACGGATCGCAGGAGGCACGCGGCGAGGCGACACCTGCCGCGAACGCACCGCACACGCGCTCGTCCTGCCCGAAGGCAATCGGCCTGCTTCGCCGCGTCGGCCCATCCGCTAGTGCACCAGCGGCTCTGACGGTTTGACCGCGGGAAGCTTGATCTCGCCGAACCTCGCCTCGAACTTCGCGACGTTCTCGCCCAAGGCAAGCAGCATGCGCTTGGCATGCACCGGGGACGTGATGATGCGGGCAGTCACCTTCCCCTTCGGCTGCTGCGGCTGAACGTAGATGAAGTCGAGGACGAACTCGGTCGGCGTGTGGTTCATGATCGCGAAGTTGACGTACCTGCCCTGCGCTACGTCGTCGTCAAGCTGGAGCGCAAGATTGACCTGCTTCTGCTTCTGTTCCTTCTTCTCTTCTTCGTCCATCTCGGTGCCTCCAAGTTCCTGGTTGCACTACAGGCTGAATAGTGTAGCATCTCGGCTCGTGTCTGAAAAGAAAGGCGGGGTGCATGGAGCGCTACATACTTTCGATCGATCAGGGCACCACGGGAACGACGGTCCTGCTGGTGAACAGGAAAGGGACGGTCGTCGGCCGCGGGTACAAGGAGTTCCGCCAGATCTTCCCCAAGGCGGGCTGGGTCGAACACGACCCCAACGACATCTGGGAAAGCACCCTGGCTTCGATCGCTATGGCGCTTAGCAGCTCCGGGATCCCTCCCTCCGCCGTCGAGGCGATAGGGATCACGAACCAGCGCGAGACGACGGTCACCTGGAACCGCTCTACCCTGGAGCCGGTCCAGAACGCGATCGTGTGGCAGTGCAGGCGCACGGCAGACGCGTGCGCGGAGCTGAAAGCCCGTGGCCTCGAACCCAAGTTCAGAGCAAGGACCGGACTGGTGCTGGATCCGTACTTCTCTGGTACCAAGATCGCGTGGATCCTTAAAAACAACGCGCAGGCTGCCGATCTGGCCGCCAAGGGCGAGCTGGCCTTCGGCACCGTGGACTCCTTCCTCGTGTCATGCCTGACCCACGGGGCCAGTCACGTTACCGACGTATCGAATGCGTCCCGCACGCTGCTCCTGGACATCAAGTCCGCAACGTGGGACCCGGAGCTGCTGAGTATCTTGGAGGTCCCCGCGGGAATCCTCCCGACCGTAGTGGACAACTGCGGGGATTTCGGAGTCACTCGCTCCGTGCCCGGCCTTCCCGACGGCATTCCGATCACCGGCATTGCCGGGGACCAGCAGTCAGCGCTATTCGGCCAGGCGTGCTTTGGCGTGGGCGATGGCAAGTGCACGTTCGGGACCGGAGCGTTCATGCTGGTGAACATCGGCGACGTTCCCCGGGCCTCGACCCAGGGGCTCCTCACGACGATCGCATGGCGGATCGGCGGCAGGATCTCTTACGCATTCGAGGGGAGCGCGTTCATCGCGGGCGCAGCGGTCCAGTGGTTGCGCGACGGGCTGAAGATAATCGACAAGGCCCCGGAAGTGGAGGCGCTCGCTGCATCTGTGCCGGACTCGGGCGGAGTCGTTTTCGTTCCCGCGCTGACCGGCCTTGGCGCTCCGCACTGGAGACCGGAAGCCCGCGGAATCCTTACCGGAATCACCAGGGGCACCTCCCGGGCCCACGTCGCCCGTGCCGTGCTGGAAGGGATCGCTCTCCAGAACAGAGACATCATGGAAGCAATGGCCGGCGACCTGGGGGCACCGCTTGCGTCGGTGCGGGTCGACGGCGGCGCTGCTGCCAACAACCTTCTCATGCAGATGCAGGCCGATTTCCTGGGCACCCGCATCATTCGGCCCAGGCAGATCGAAACCACCGGGCTTGGCGCGGCATTCCTGGCAGGGCTCGGCGCCGGCTTCTGGAAGGGGACAGGCGAGTTGGAAGAGGTCTGGCAGATCGACCGCCAGTTTACGCCGCAAGCCGACCGCAGCGGCGTCGCGGAGCTGGTCGGGCGTTGGAGCAGTGCGGTCGCGAAGGCGTAAGCGGCATGGTCGAAACAGGTGGTCCGGCAAGGTCGCAAAGTCGTGATCACGTCGGTTGAATGAAGAACGGGCACCCCCCCTCGTCGAAGGGGGCCGCTCCAAGATGGTTACTGTACTGTTTCATGTGTGAACCATCTTTGATATGATGCCCAAACGGAGGGTGAAAATGAGACGCATCGGCACACTGGCGCTCCTGGCTATTGTGGTTTCGATGATGAACTCGGGATGCCTCGTCGTAGAGTCTCCCTACGACCCCACTTACGCAGCTTGCTGGTCGGATTACGACTGCCCGATCGACATGTATTGCACGCCCGGCGGGTATTGTCGCTACGTTACCGGCTGCACCAGCGACTTCGACTGCCTCAGCGGGTACTTCTGCGCGGTCGACGGGTCGTGCATCCAGGTAATCGAGGATGAATGCTGGTACGACTGGGAGTGCCAGGATGCTCTCGGGCCAGGGTTCGCCTGCGCTTCGGGCGAGTGCGTGGCGACGTTCGAGTGCTACAGCGACTACGACTGCCCCTGGGGCGCGGTGTGCGACGCTTACGGGTACTGCGTAGAGGCCGCGGCAGCACCGGGATGCTGGAACGACGCGGACTGTGCCAGAACCTGCTACGTGGACATGGACTGCCCCGGCGCCACCTCGTTCTGCATGGTGAACGGGCTCTGCTCCAACTCCTCGGCGAACTACTGCGGCTCGGACCACAACTGCTACTTCGAGGCCCAGTGCCTCGACGATGCGGACTGCGGGCCGGGTTTCTCCTGCGGTCCCGACGGGTTCTGCTACGAAGTGTCCTGCTACATGACGGGATGCCCTGCCGGCTACACCTGCGCTACCGACGGCGCCTGCTATGCGACCAACCTGGAGCCGGCCGGATGCCACTTCGATTCCGATTGCCCCCTCGACTTCTACTGCGAAAGCGACGGGTTCTGCTACTCGGAGGGCTGCTTGTCCGACAACGATTGCCCCAGCAGCTACTACTGCGGCTACGACGGGGCCTGCTGGCCGTATACCTCCGAGTGCTTCAGCGACTACGACTGCGGTGCGAACGAAGCGTGCCTCGACGGAGCATGCTACGAGGTCTTCCTCTGCTTCGACGATACCGATTGCCCGTTTGGAGCCGTGTGCGGCAACGCCGGCTACTGTGTTGCGTTCTAAGGGCCGCAGACCCTGAGGGCCGCAGACCCTAAGTGAGCAGGAATTTCCGAACCAACTCCCCGGTCACAAACGAATCCTTCACCTCGGAACAATAGCAGGACAGCATCCTGTCCCGGCGGGCGGGCAGCTTGTCGAGAAACGCGCTGAAAAGCGCCGCACCTTCCGGGGGCTCGATCTCGGGATGGTGCTGGATGCCCCAGATCGGGGATTCGGTCCAGGCGATCATGGCGTTCTCGCAAGCTGCGCTCGACGCCAGGCGCTTCCATCCCGGCGGAAGCGGATGGACCTCGTCGAAGTGCGCGGAGTAGGCGTGAACGCTGCTTCCCATCCAGCCCACGACCGGATCCCGGGACGCCTCGGGAGAGAGCACAACCTCCACCCAGCCGAATTCGGGGGTGGGGCTCGCCCGCACGTGTTCCTTACCCGACAACGCCCGGACAACCAGTTGGTGACCGAAGCAGCTCGCCAGCATGGGAATCCCTCTTGCGGCCGCGGCGCGGACCAGGCTGCATTCCTCTATGATCCAGGGCAGGTCAACGTTTATCGAAGCTTCGCTTCCGGACACCATGATGTGGCTGTAGCCTGCAAGTGAGGAGGGCCAGGAGCCCTCTGGGGGTCGCACCGAATCGAGCTCGCACGTGACGTGGCGTCCCCAGTGCGCCACCGGGCCGTACAGGGATGTTTCGATGCTGTTGTCCAGAAGGAGCACGCGCATTCGATTCGGACCTCCGCCAAATTCCCACGAACAATACCATTTCCATCCGGGCAAGTGTATTAATAGGGGCGCAGGTTGTTGCAGGAGCGCAGAGGCAGAAGCGATGTCGACCCTACAGCGTACGCTGAACATCTCCCCAGCAGTCGAAAGCCACCGCGGAATCCCGGGATTCCGGGTTGCCGCACACAGCCGAAGCAGACGAGGGAAAGGCGGCGTGCCACGAACGAAGGCGGGGGGCCTGCGGAATGCGGCTGGAGGCGAGCGGGGCTGGGGGCGGGCATGCCTCGTTGTCTTGGCCGCTACCGTGCTTGTGCAGGGCTGCGTGGATTCGAAGTGCTACCGCAGCGACGACTGCGGCCCAGGGAAGTACTGCACCGCAACGGGAATCTGTGTGCCGTTCTGCCAAGCGGATTCGGACTGCGGCAAAGACGAGAAGTGCGTGCTGGGCAGCGGCGTTTGCGTGGTCCCGGAGTGTACCAGTCACCCGGAATGCGGGGCAGGTGCGGTCTGCGAGGACTACAAGTGCGTGTCCGGGTGCATCGAGGACGACGATTGCCCCGGAAAGCGTCGCTGCTTCAGCAACCGCTGCGTGGAATTCAGCGAGGCATGCAACTGCCCGCTCGTGCCGTCGTTTTGCGGCGTGGATCGCAACCCGCTGTCCCCGTCGTCGGGAAAGGACGTCTGCGTACCTGGGGCGTTCAAGAACGGCGTGGGCCTCTTCTTCGGGTCCGTGGGGTGCTCGCATTGCAAGACCCTGGTCGGTGCGCTGCAGGAGCTGAAGGGGAAACTCCCATCGAAGGACCTGGCGAGGCTTGTGTTCGTGCAGGTGCCGGGCTCCGTGTTCCTGCCGGAGCAGGTGGAAGAGCTCTTCAGCGGGTTCACCGTGCCGGTAGTGCAGGACACTCCGGATCTTGGGATTGGGACACGGTACGACGCTGACTGGTACCACTTCGTGGTGGCGGACAGCAACGGCTGCAATGCAGGGCACTGGGGGCCGCTCCATCCAGAGGACCTCCAGGGGGAGATCGGTGCGGAGATCCTGGCCAAATGGGAAGCAGCGATCAGTGCCGAGTGCGTGGGCGGGCCGGGAGATGTGGACCGTTTCCAAGACATGGGAGAGGTCCTTCGCCCCGCCGATGGCGGGGCTCAGGACGACGTATGCCTTACGAGTGCGGCTGATTGCCCGCTGCAGGATGGCAGTGCCGAGTGCGGGGATGGGTGCCAGGGCGGGGGAGAGGACGTGGGCGGTGCCGAGTGCGGGGATGGGTGCCAGGGCGGGGGAGATGACGTGGGCGGTGCCGAGTGCCCGGACTCGTGCCAGGGCGG
>Ga0172371_10010483_pt1 | contig 12519 bp, 12 predicted proteins | sample Lak12m_FD_114543 | JGI IMG/M metagenome (GOLD analysis project Ga0172371, IMG submission 114543) | Freshwater microbial communities from Kabuno Bay, South-Kivu, Congo - kab_022012_12m | ecosystem: Environmental > Aquatic > Freshwater > Lake | place: Democratic Republic of the Congo: South-Kivu... | reverse complement strand
TTGCCTCTTAGCTTGGGAGACTTTAAATAATCTTGGAGATCTTTCATGGAACGACTAACTTCGCCGAAGGCGCCTGCTTCTTTTTTGAGATCTCCTATCACAGTGGTGGCCTGATCTAAGCGAGAGAAAAGCTCACGATAGTTTTGCTGGAGTGAAGCTGTGGTGGTACGGTTTGTGGTGTCGAAAGATTGCTGGAGAGACTTGAGCCAAGCATTGAGAGTGGGATCTGTGTTTGGCTTCTGGAGCTGAGACTTTAGAAGAAAATAGAGAACTAATAATCCAATAAAGAGAAATGCTATTACAATGAGAGTATCAGATGACATAGATTCATTTTACATTAATGGAGCGAAACAAACACGAAAGAAATAAAAAATACGGATGGCTAATATTCTTTGCTGTATTAAACTGGCTAGCTATTGGCCTCTCAATTTGGAAGATAGACCCAGATAATATGGCGAACTTTCTGTTTGCTGGTAGCTATTTACCTATGGGGGTTTTGCTTACTGGAGGAATTTTCTGGCTACTATCAATACTAACTTTGTCGTCTGTGCGAGCTCTTCGCTGGACTTTGGGAATTATGGTGTTTTTGTATTTGAGAATCTGGGGATTGGGGTCAATATTAAATGGTGTTTTAATCTTTGGATTGCTGGCGGTATGGGAGGTATACAACTACAAGAAAAAGCCAAAAGAGACTGTGCTACACTTTGATTAATTAAAGTAAGAGCTTGCTCGATTTTTCATCGTAATTTTATTACTTTGCTGAAAAATCTTGTGCTTCCTCTTATACTGAAACACCCATAATTGCCTACGGCATTATGGGGTTGGTATTATTATTTAGGACAGAAAATGCAACTTTCAAACAATCCTTTAAACAAGGGAATCGAGAAACAGTTATCAGAAATGATGTACGGTATTTTGGCCGAGCTGCGAACCCCTGAGGAAGTAAAGATGGTACTGGGAGATGTACTGACAGAGGGCGAGAGAGTGGCTATATTGAAGAGACTAGGGATTGCGGTTTATCTGGATAAGGGCAGAAATTACGAAGATATAAAAAATAATATCAAGGTGAGCTCGGCAACGATTGCTTCAGTTGCTGAAAATTTAGGTAACTCCGGATGGCAAGAAATGATTAAAAGAATCAAGGCGGAAGAATGGGCCAATGAGTGGAGTAATAAAATCGCTAAGGGGATTCGTCGAATTTTGCCTCGTTAAGGTACAATTGAGGCATGGGAAAGTATTACATCACAACCACATTACCGTACGTCAACGCTGAGCCACATATTGGTTTTGCGATGGAGATAGTGCGCGCGGATGTGATGGCTAGACTTCATAGAGCTTTGGGGGATGAAGTTTTCTTTAATACCGGAACCGATGAACATGGCCAAAAGATATATCAGAAAGCTGTTGAGCTGGGAGTAGACCCGCAAAAATATTGTGATGAAAACGCAGCCAAATTTTCGATTCTCAAAGACGCATTAAACCTTTCTTTTGATAGTTTTATCCGCACTACCGATGAACACCACATTAAAGCAGCGCAGGCGTTTTGGAAATTGTGTGATGCTAATGGTGACATTTACAAAAAAAGTTATAAAACAAAGTACTGTGTGGGATGTGAGCTAGAAAAAACTGATTCTGAACTAGTGGATGGCAAATGCCCGATTCACCCACAACAAGAGTTAGAAATCCGTGAAGAAGAAAATTATTTTTTCAAGTTTTCAAACTACGCCGATAAATTGCTTGAGCTATATAAGAATCAACCCGATTTTGTACAACCTGACTTCCGCCAGAATGAGATGAAAGTTTTTGTGGAGGGTGGACTCATGGACTTTAGCATTTCGCGACTTAAGGAAAAAATGTCTTGGGGTGTGCCTGTTCCTGGAGACGATACACAGGTCTTATACGTCTGGTTCGATGCCCTCGTAAACTATATTTCTTGTCTGGGGTGGCCAGAAGACAAAGCAAAGTTTGAAGAGTTTTGGCCCGGAGTGCAAGTGTGCGGAAAGGATAATTTACGTCAACAAACCGCTATGTGGCAGGCAATGCTAATGTCGGCTGGGCTACCCACTTCCAAACAAGTAATGGTTGAGGGATTTATCACTTCTGGAGGAGCCAAGATGAGTAAGAGTGCGGGAAATGTAATCGACCCTCTCGAGTACGTAGAAAAATATGGAACTGACGCGGTGCGTTATTTCCTTACAGCGGAGCTGTCCGTTTTTGAAGACTCAGATATGACACGTGAGCGTTTTGAAGAAGCTTTTCAGGCAAATCTCGCCAACGGAATCGGAAATTTGAGTGCTCGTGTGGCAGCAATGGCGGAGAAAGAAGGATTGCACGTTTCTCCTGATACTTTGGTAATCAGACCAGAAGTCGTAGAGAAACTTGCGAAATATAAATTTGATGAGGCAATGGCCCTCATTTGGGAAGAAATTCGTAAAGCAGACGCTTTAATTAATCAAAGACAAGTTTGGAAACTAGAAGGAGATGAAAAAATAGCTTCACTTACCGAATTGGTAAAAATGATTCGCCAAATTGGAACTGATTTGGCACCTTTTATGCCAGCGACTTCTGAGAAAATTATGGCTCAGTACAACATAGAAGAAATAAGGAAAGCGGAGAATTTATTTCAGAGACTTGCATAAATGCTAATTGATACACATTGCCACCTAACGGACCCCAAATTTACGGATGTAAAAAGAACAATTGCGGAAGCACGAGAGGCTGGAGTGGAAAAAATATTGATGCCAACAGGAAGTATAGCTGACGCTAAAAGAGCGATACTTATCGCTGAACAAGAAAAACAATACGCAATGGCTGGGGTACATCCCGAGGATATAGAGAGCGTGACTGATATTGACCAGATGATTTATGAACTGGAAGAACTGATCGGAAAATCCAAACGAGTAATTGGAATTGGTGAGATCGGACTTGATTTTTTCTTCGACAAGGAAAAGAAAACAAAAGAAAAACAACTGGAAATATTTGTGACCCAAATGGAGCTTGCGGCAAAACTAAAGCTACCTGTGGTTGTTCATATGAGAGATGCCGAGGAAGAGATGCTCGCCGTACTTACACAATTGAAGACGTTGCCTAGGGGACAGTTTCACTGCTTTGCGGGAAGCGAGAAATTTCTGAGATTTGTATTAGATAAAGGATTTTATGTGAGCTTGGCGGGGAATATTACCTACAAAAGTGCTCAAAATTTACGAGATTTGGTGCATCTGGTACCTCTGGATAAATTATTGCTGGAGACAGATTCCCCTTACCTTTCACCCGAACCTCTTCGTGGAAGCTTAAACACCCCTGCAAATGTTAAAATAATAGCTACAGCCATTGCCTATGAGCTTTCGTTAGATACCGAAAAATTAATTGAACAAACCGGAAACAACGCAATATGTTTGTACTCCTTAGACATTTAATAAAAAAATATCCCCACGGAAGCCAACGTGCTTTAGAAATATTACCCGGATTTGTAAGCTGGATGTTTATTCTTTTCCCAGTTTGGGGATCTTTGTTTTGGCCTGTTGGTGTCGCCTATTTCATTATTTCTTTTAATGTTTACTGGCTATACCGGTCACTGACTCTTTCTGTGGCTTCTGTTATGTCTTATTACCGCATAAAGGCGGCCGAAAAATATGACTGGATGGGAGATGTGCAGGGCTTTGCCGACTGGAAAGACGTAAAGCATGTAATCGTGATGCCTACCTACAAGGAACCTGGAGATATCTTGATGAGAACTTTTAAGGCACTTGAAAATCAAACAATTGGACCTAAACAAGTTATCCCCGTACTTGCCATGGAAGCAAGAGCGGGAGAAGAAATAAATGATAGTAGAGTAAAACAGCTGGAAGCTGAGTTTAAGGGGAAATTCGCAGACATTATCTATACTTATCACCCAGCAAACTTGACTGGAGAGGTTGTCGGTAAATCGAGTAATGCCGCGTGGGCAGGATTGCAGATTCGCGAGGCTGTAAAAAAACACAAGGATTGGAATATCGAAAAAATGACAATTTCCTCCGTGGACTGTGATGTGGCACTTCACCCAAATCATTTGGCAGCTCTGACATACAACTTTTTGGATGATCCTAATAGATATCACAAGATATGGCAGGGAGCTATCGTGTTTTACAACAATATCGAGCGTATTCCATGGCCAATGAGAGTGTTTAACAGAATTGCCTCGGTAAATAATATGGCTCAGCTTTCACGCCCTGATCGCTTGATTAATTTCTCCACATATTCAATGAGCTTGAAACTGATGGATGAGATTGATTACTGGGATACAGATGTTATTCCTGAAGATTATCGTATTTTCTTTAAGACATACTTTGCAACTGGTGGAAAGGTGGAAGTGGAGCCTCTATATATCTCGGTGTATGCCGACGCTGCTGAGGCTGATGGCTTTTGGAGTACATACACAAATACATATGAGCAAGTAAAACGCTGGGCATGGGGAGCTTCGGATGACGCATATATTATCAAAAAATATATTCTTGATAAAGAAGCGCCATTTTTTGATAAAACCATTCGTGTTTTTAAGGTAATCGAGGATCACTTTATGTGGCCCGTAAACTGGTTCATCATCACCGTGGCGGCCAATCTTCCCCCACTTTTGAACCCAACTTTTTCTCGTACCGTGATGGGGAAAACATTACCTCAAGTTTCTTCGGCGATTTTGACCCTGTCTCTTGTGAGTTTGGTGGCAATGATTCTTATAGATATTAAAGCCAGACCAAAAGTAGATGGATTACCACTCTGGAGAAGGCTGTTCTCGCCTTTTGAGTTTGTATTGTTACCTGTTGTTGGTTTCTTTTTCTCTGCTTTGCCCGGACTTGATGCCCATACTCGTCTGATGATGGGAAGATACATGGAGTATCGTGTAACAGAAAAGAAAGCTTAATGGCAGAAAACAAAAAAGTACCTACATCGGTCGTTTTATTTTGGACGGGAGTGATTTTGATAATTTTGATGGGTGCTTTTTTAGGAATTTTTTGGGGTAAGCTACCTCCGCAGCTTCCTTGGTTGTACTCTTTTCCTTTTGGAGAAAAACAGCTGATAAACAAATTTTTCTTTGTATTTGTTTTTGTTGGAGCCGAGGTGATGTTGTTTCTGACTCGGCTGATCGCGAACTGGGCGGGGAAAGATGATGAAACTGTGCAAAATACTTTGATGACTGGAGTGTTGGTTGCTGTAATCTTAATGGCGGCAAGCTTTTTCCAGATTATGTCGATATTTCTTAATATATGAACCCAGCAGTGATGATCACAGCTGTTCCTTTTTTGATCGCCCTTCTTATTTCTTTGGTTATTACACCTCTTACCATCGTTGTATTTAAAAAAATGGGGTGGATGATTGATCCAAAAAAGATGCCCCATCCGGCACATATTCACAAAGAACCAGTGCCAAAAGGTGGTGGAATTCCTATATTTTTTGCTGTCTTTGTAACCGTGATGTTGCTTTTGAAGCCTGATAATCACCTGCTAGCCATTGGGGTGGCCGGTCTTTTGACACTTATTGTCGGAGTGATAGATGATATCAGGGGGATGAGCCCGTTTCCTCGACTGGGAATGAACTTTTTGGTGACTCTGATTATTGTGGGTTCAGGAATTGGCATTGCATATATTAGTAATCCCTTTGGAGGAATAATTGACTTGTCGACTATTAAATGGGGTTTTAATCTCTTTGGAAATCATCATGAGATCTGGATATTGGCTGATTTGTTTGCTTTGCTTTGGATTCCGTCTCTTATGAACGCTATTAACTGGTCTTCTGGTGTGGATGGGCAGATAAGCGGAGTAATAACAATCGCAGCAGCGGTTTTGGGATTAATTTCGCTGAACTTTAGTGCTGATATCACTCAGTGGCCTGTCGCAACGCTCGCCTTTGCTACGGCAGGTGCTTTTGCAGGCCTTACTGTATTTCATTTTTATCCTCAAAAAATTATGCCTGGATACTCGGCTACAAGTCTGGCTGGTCTGCTCTTGGGAGTGATTTCTATTTTGGCTACAGCAAAGGTGGGCGCTTTGATAATTGTGCTTGGAATTCCTTTGATTGATTTTATTTATATCGTAATTAAAAGAATAATTTCTGGAAAGTCTCCGGTTTGGGGAGATAAGAGCCACTTGCACCACAAACTGCTGAATATGGGCTGGGGGAAACGTCGAGTAGCTTTGTTTTATTGGTTTGCGGCTTTGATGCTTGGAGTGGCTGCTTTGAGCTTTGAGGCGAGAACAAAACTAGTAATCATGATAGGATTGGTTATATTAATGAGTGTATTTATCATATGGCAGTACTCATCGCGCTATTCAAAACAGTAAGACCTCGACAGTGGCTGAAAAATTTTGCCCTATATGGTGCATTAATTTTTTCTGGAATGTTGTTTCAAAAAGAAGCGTTTGGGATAGTGACTCAGGCCTTTTTTATCTTTACGATCCTTTCGAGTACGACATATATCTTCAATGATTTGTTGGACGTAAAAACAGACAAGCTTCATCCTTTCAAAAAAAAGAGGCCAATAGCCTCAGGAGAGCTTCCAGTACCTTTTGCACTGTTTGCTCTCGTGGCAGGAGTAATTGTGGGCTTGTCTTGGGCTTATTCGCTCAATTTATATTTCTTTTATAGTTGTTTGCTTTATCTTGTGGTTCAGGTTTTGTATACGGGATTGTTGAAACGGATTGCAATTATTGATGTAATTGTGATTGCTTTTGGATATTTGATCCGAGTATATGCAGGAGCTTTTATTATCTCGGCACATTTGGATGTGTGGTTTTTGCTAACGGTAATTTCCGCTTCTTTGTTTTTGGCGGTTGGGAAACGAAGGGGAGAGATGACTATGATGATGTCATCGGGAACCGTGGCTATGACTAGAGAAACACTGAAACATTATACTGAGAAGCTTCTAGATATTTATACTGCCATGTTTGCGACAGCAACATGGATCACCTATTCCCTATACACCTTTAATCACCCTAGAATTGTGCCTGACGGAAGAGCTTTGTCTTTGATTTCTATCTTGCCAAGAACACTCATATCTGAGAAATGGTTGATGATCACCATACCTTTTGTGGTTTACGGCATCATGAGATATATGCAACTTATTTATGAAAAAAATGAGGGTGAAAGCCCTGAAAGAGTTCTATTATCTGACAAACCATTGATTGTCACAGTACTAATATTTACTGTTTTGCTAATTGGAGTTCTCTACTATATCGGCTAACTATTTAACTAGCTTGGCGTAGGTAGAGGAGACAAAGCCCCATTTACCAGTTTGATACTCAATTTGGTACCAGCTGGCAGTAGATTCTTCTGCATTGTAGGCGAATTTGTCACCTGGATTTACCTGAGCTAGTTCTGTAGCACCTGTTGAGGCTGATTCTCTGACTCTTAGGAAGCCTGTGGGGGTGGAGAGAATTTCAACATAAGGCTTCGCAATGGTGGCAGAAGAGGTTGATTGTTTGGGAAGGGGTGTAATGGCTGTTTTGGCTGTTGTGGGGGTAACGAGGGCAGCAGAAGGGGTGGCAATGGTAGGCGTAGGAGTGGGGGTGATGTCCATGGCGGCCATGGTGAAATTTAAGACTAGGCGATACCCTGGCTGAACTGAGGCACTGACTATTTTGTCTTGGAATCCAGGAGCGGTGAAAGTAAAGGTGTGAGAGCCTGACTCAATATCAAGACTCAAGGGAGTGAAGCCTTGGGGTTTGCCATCGATACTAATGGTGGCGTTGGCGGGGAGACTGACTATATTCACTGCTGCAGTTTTGTTGTTACTTAATTTTTCGAAGGAAAGTGAGTAGCTGTGTGATTTGTCTGGAGTTTCGCCAAAATCACGATGAACTGTAGTGAGAGTACCGCCTAGAAGATCTACCTTACCCTCCCATGTTTGACCACTGTCGGCTGCGGTGATCTGAACGGTGTAGTTGCCTGGTTTTTTGTTGTCTATGTATGCTGGTGTTCTGCCAACAGACTCGCCATTGATGAGGACATTGGCTTCGGGACTAGAAGTAACTTGAATACCGGCTTTTTTGGCGAAAGGATTCATGGTACAGCCAGCGAGAAAAATGGAAAAGGCAAGCATGGCAGTTAGTCTTATATAGTTTATCTTCATCGTGAGTCTATGATAGCAGATAATGTCAAGATGGCGAACACATAAATATTGAGGCCGGAGCGGGAATCGAACCCGCGATAAAGGTTTTGCAGACCTTGGGCTTAACCACTTGCCTATCCGGCCACTTCAGGCACTATTTTATCATTTATGAACAGTATTGATATTTAGATTTGACTTTTGGGTTTTGTTTGGTAATAATTAATTGTGGTTAGAGATAAAAGAGGTGGATATAACCGAAAAAAGATTAACGAAAACTTCTTCAAGAAGTGGTCACCAAAAATGGCTTATGTATTAGGTTTCATTTATGCTGATGGGGCAGTAGAAGATTGTAGAGAATCATCAAGAACCTGTTATTTATTATTAGCAAACAACGATATTGATATTCTGAAAGAAATGATGGAGGCTATGTCCGCTAAATATACTATTCAAAAAATCAATCCCCGAACAATTAAAATACGCGAAAAAGAATATTGGTGTAAAACATCGTATCGTATCAGAATCGGAAACATTAATATTTATAAAGACCTAATTAAGTTAGGGTTGTGTCCAAGGAAGTCATTGATTATCAAACTGCCAGATATTCCCAACCAATATTTTGAGTATTTCTTAAGAGGGTATTTTGACGGAGATGGATGTATTAATGTTGAGAAAAACAAGAATAATCGAGTGAATATTATATTTACAAGCGGAAGCAAATTGTTTCTTGAGCAATTATCGACAGAGATTGGAGGTCTTTTCCCGACAGTTAAATGTTCTATCTCTTATGGATATGGAGCATATAAATTGAGATATAACTGGAGAAATGCCCTTGTCGTTGCGGGATACATTTATCGAGACATTATCCATGCACCATATTTGAAATATAAATATAATAAATATTTAGAGTACTTGAATAGGGAAGTCAATAATAAATAGAAAGCCTCCATGCGAGGGTTCGATTCCCTCTCCGGCCTCAGTCTATTTGATTGAAAGGAAAGCTTGTCGGTGGTATTAATTCTTGTGATACATACCACGAATCAACTGATCCTAAAAAATTATGTTGGACGCTTGGTATTAGTATTTCTGGCGTTAATCCGGTTCGTACTTTACTTGGATTAAGTTCCGAAATATATGCCTGATACTCCATCATTTCAATGCTCATATCGGGATGAAGTTGGTTTTGCATTCCGTGTACTATTTCATGAGTTAGAGTTTGCGAATATTTTAGCGAGTCAGCTGATGGTTTGACGATAACAGTTGGTCTGGTAAAAACCAAACCATTTACAGACTCTCCGGCTTTATAACAAATTCCACTTCCACAAAAATTAATTGAACCGTCAAAGGGAATGATGTCTATGTCGTTTTGTTTGGCTATTTGATTAATTTGATTTTCATATTCAAGCGGGTTTTCTCTTGCTAACTGAATTCCTGGTAGTTTGTATTCCACATTCGTATTTTCAATATCATCGGCAATTTTTGAAGCTAAATCTGGACTATCAATATCAAAATTTGTAACACTTTTGATATAACTATTTTCTCGAGAAACGTTAAGGTTGTTGATAATTTTTTGTGAATCATCTGATAACTTAAGAAGATCTTCTCCTCCTTCTCCTACTGCGTTTTTTACCAGTGAGGTTCCGGGGAGTGGATTGACTAGGGTGACAACCGCCCACTGACAAATTCCTGGATCTTGAGTTAGGGCACATTGAGCTATGGTAGAAAAGTCATCTATGGCGTTGGCAACTCCTGAAGCGGGTATTGCAAGAGCTCCTACTATATACATAGGAGCGATTTCCTTGGCGACATCGACTTGGTCTTTATAATATTGTTGTACGGTGTCTGAGCTGGAAACGTTGTGGCATCTATTACCCTCACCAATTAAATCAAGTTGACCCGTAGCTTCAAGCTCGTTATAACAAAAACCAGAAGCACATTCTCCAGGTGCTCCACAAGTTTCTCCCTCTGCCTTTAGAGCGCCCACTACGCACTTTCCACCTGAACAAATTTCTCCAGTATTACATTTAACATTGAACCATGATCCGTTATTACAAACATTGTATGATTTGCCAGTATTGGTACAGACGGTTCCTCCGTTAGTAGTTGTTGGATCTGTACATCCTGACGCAGGAAGTACACACTGGCCGGAAACACAGGTTTGACCTTCCTCACACTTCTTGGAGTACCATTTACCATCACTGCTACAGTAGTTGTATCCTCCAGCATTGTTACAAATCTTGGTTACATTGGGAGTGCCAGCTGGATTAGTACAACTTAAGGTTTTACATTGTGCTTTGGTACTACTAATGGTTTCACAACCATTGTCACAGGACTGACCGTTCCAAGCAGTACCAGTACAGGTTTCTAGTTCGTTTGGTCTTGATGAATCACATCTGGTTTGACCAGTAGTACAGCCTCCAGTACTACAAGAGTTACCGTTACAGCCGAAATCACAACGTTTGTCTTTTTGGTAGTAACCAGAGGAGTCACAGGTATATTCAAAGTAGGAGACACCATCTTTCTGGCACTTCTTACTACCAGTGGAACAATCACCTTTTTTACCGCAGTATGCTCCGTAAGGAGTGACTACTTTGACAAGGGGAGAACAACAAGAAGTGCCATCTTTGTATGTGCCTCCTTCTTTGATACAAGTAAGAGGTGTGGTGGCTGCCGCTTGGGTTGGAGAGGTGATTGGGGTAGCTGTAGGTGTACTAGTTGAAGAACAACAGTTTCCAGATGCACCAGTACTATTTGTACAAGATGTTGGTTCGCCTCCGGCATTAACACAAGTTGTGCTAGATTTGCTAGAACAAACCATACCTCCACCACAAGAGTCGGGGGTGGAAGAGGTGGTTGGCTTGGGAAGGGAAACAGTAGAAGTAGGGTAAACGCATTTGCTGTTTGTCCAAGCGCCACCGTTCATTTGACATTCTTTCCTTTCGACAAGAGTGGCTGCTGCATCCTCGGAGTTTGCTGGGGTTTTGGGAGTAGAGCTAGGAGCAACATTGGCAGAGCAAGGAGCGCCTGAACCTGCTCCGCAGTTTTGGAGGTAACCACCAACACAACTGCATGAAGGGGTGGCTGTTGGCTTGGGGGTGACGGTAACACCAATCTGAGCGTTGGCAGAGCCAGCAGTCGGTTTAGGGGTGGTTTTGGGAATGTTTCCACCTCCACCCTCGGGCATCATGGCTTTGGAACGATTATCAAAGTTGATATTGGGATTGGTGATGGCAATGGAAGAAATCGCAACGACAATTACGGTAAATATTGTGGCGATGAGGGCACCCATTAAGGTTTATTGTATCTGGTTACCAAATTTCGTAAATGACTGAAACAGCCTTGGTGATATCAATGCTTTCAGTTCCAAAACTACCTTCACTGGAACTTATGGTACTTGAGGCATCAACCTGATCATCAGCAAAGGATACTACTCTGCCCACACGTTTGCCCATTGACTTGGCGATTTTGACCGCTTCTTCTTTGGCATTGGCTATGGCTAGTTTTCTGGCATCTCTTTCTGTTTGATCTTTGTCGGCAGGTATAAAGGAGACTGAGGAAATTGAAGTAGCTCCTTTTGAATATAAAGTTTTTATTAATTCGTTTGTTTTGGACACATCATTAAAGGTGATTTTGAACCCATTTGCTATCTGGAATACTTTTACTACACCTGAGGATTGCTGAGCAGAGGTAACAGATGTGGTGTAGAAAGATTTTTCTATTTTTGCATCGGCTCCGACAATATTTTTGGCTTCATTGATGAGAGCAACTAAACCAGACTCACCTGCGTCAATGGCAAGTGCCGAATCGAAGGCAACATTGGTTCTGGTAACGATAAGAGAAACACTTTGGGGTACTGTAGATACTTTGCCAATACCTGACACTGTTAGTGTGGCTGGCTTAATTATCTGACTGAAGAGAAATAACAAACCAAGACCGAGACCAATTTTAAAAATTGTAAGGAATGGTTTTAGGTCAAATTTTTGTTCTGAGTGTGTTATTTGAGGCACTGGAGGGATTACTGGTGTTTGAGGAGAAACTAGAGGAGTGTTAACTGTGTTGTAAGGAAATTGTGTGTCCATTGTCTTTTAATATAGTTCACCAGCCTTAATAACTTCTTCAATTAATCTATTGGAGTAACCCCATTCGTTATCGTACCAAGCCAAGACTTTTACAAGAGTGCCATCGACGACACGCGTCATATCAAGATCGACGATGCTGGATTCTGGTCTGCCAACAATATCGGAGGAGACAAGAGGTTCATCGGTAACAGCGAGGATACCTCGATATCGAGGATCATTGGCGGCATCGACAAAAATTTGATTTACCTCTTCGATGGAGGTGGAACGACGAGTGACAAAGGTGAAGTCGGTAATAGAGCCAGTGATAACGGGAACACGAAGAGAGATGCCGTCAAAAAGACCTTGAAGCTCAGGGATGGCTTG
>Ga0172371_10010482_pt1 | contig 12521 bp, 16 predicted proteins | sample Lak12m_FD_114543 | JGI IMG/M metagenome (GOLD analysis project Ga0172371, IMG submission 114543) | Freshwater microbial communities from Kabuno Bay, South-Kivu, Congo - kab_022012_12m | ecosystem: Environmental > Aquatic > Freshwater > Lake | place: Democratic Republic of the Congo: South-Kivu... | reverse complement strand
TGATCCGTACCCCGTTTAGTAGACACAATGCGAAGCGTTAACCGGTATCCAAAAGGTATTTCCTGTATTCCACGGGGGTCATTTTTTTCAGGTTCCACTGGCATCTTCCGTTATTATAGTAATCAATGTACTTTGCCGTCAATCGGCGCAGTTCTTCAAAGGTTTTGCAATCCTGGTAATCGACCTCGTCCTTGAAGTGCCCGAAGAACGACTCTACCGGCGCATTATCCACGCAGTTGCCCTTTCGGGACATCGACTGGGTCATATCCAGCTTTTTGATCTCGGATATATACCCGGGGCTGGCGTAGTGGACGCCTTGGTCGGAATGCATGAGCGTTCCCTCAAACGACGATGCGGCCTGGCTGCTTTCCAGGTTTTTTATCGTGTCTAAAACGATATCCAGCTCGAGATTCTGGGATATGTTCCAAGCGACGATCTCCCGGCTCGCTATGTCTTTGACGGCCGAAAGGTAAGCCATTCTCCTGCTGAAGGGCAGGTAGGTAATGTCGGCGCAGAATACTTTGCGGGGCTTCGGCTGTCTGAAATTCCTATTGAGTATGTTAGCAAAGGTGCGATGCTCCCGACTCTTTTTCATAATTGCTTTGTAGGGGTTCTTCCTGCGTATTTTGGTCATTAAATTGTATTTATTCTTTATCCTGATGATTTTCTTATGGTTCATTGAGATGCCTTTTTCAGTTTTCAGCTTCATTTTTATGGTCCGCCAGCCGTACTTGTGCTTGCCCTTTTTGAACATTTCCCGGACCAAAAGGTAGTCATCGTAATCCCTAGGCTTATTGCCCGCGCTCTTGAGCCACCGGTAGTAGCCTGCCCTGGATACCCCGGCAATCTCGCACATTTTCTTCGGGTTCTTCCCGACATTTTTGATTATTCCGAATTTCTGAAACGGCTTCAAGACTATTGCCTTTTCCCCGCCCGGAGTTTGGCTAAAAAATCGTTCTCGGCTTCAAGGTACGCTATCTTGGCTTTGAGCATCCCGATCTTGTTGCCGCTCCTGATTTTTTTCCCAACCCCTGCGATCCTGCTCGGGAAAACCGATCCCTTCTTCTCGAACGCTTTTCTCCACTGGTACATCAGCTTGTTGGGCCTTCTTTTGCCTATCACCCCAAGATCGAAACCTGCCGATTCGAATATCTCAACTGCGGTCAGTCTGCCCTCTCCGTGCCGCTTGACCGCCGCCTCTTTGAAATCCCGGCCGTATCTCACGCGATCGCTACTGCACCTTAAAACATTCTTGTTCTTACGTAATTCTTCGATTTGCTCTCTCGTGAATTTTTCTCCGTTCATATTTCTAATTTTTACTTTTAATTTACATATTCTAACGAAATACAAAAAAAGAGACACATTGTGTCTACTTTTTGGGGTACAGATCAAATGCAAGTCCCGAAGCCATTTCCCGGGCCATCGGTTACAGCGAGGCTGAGATGGGTATAGTCCCGGAAGCTAACCTGGGTCTTGGTTGCGGCAATCCGACCGCTTTTTCAGAAATTAAAGAAGGAGATACGGTTTTGGATCTTGGCTCAGGAGCCGGTTTTGACTCCTTTCTAGCAGTTAAGAAGGTTGGCGAGAAAGGAAAAGTGATCGGCGTGGATATGACCGAAGAAATGATTAACAAGGCTAAAGAAAATGCTACAAAATATAACTACAAAAATGTTGAATTTAGACTGGGAGATATTGAAAATCTGCCTGTTGACGACAGTTCCGTTGATGTAATTATAAGTAATTGCGTAATTAATCTGGCACCCGACAAAGACAAGGTCTTTAGCGAAGCCTGTCGGGTGCTTAAAAATGGCGGGAAGATGTTTGTTTCGGACATTGTGTTGCTGGAAGAGCTCTCGGAAGAAATAAAAAATAATCCCGAGCTAATTGCTGGTTGCGTCGGTGGAGCTATACTCAAAGATGATTATCTGGGAAAAATAAAAAAGGCTGGGTTTAAGGTGGATGTTTTGAATGAAAACAAGGAGATTAGCAAAAAACAGTATCAGGGGATACCTCTGGAAAGTGTCTTAGTAAGAGCAACCAAATAAGCCTGAGTGTTAAGCTCTTCAAGAAGTCCAGCATAATCCAAGTTCCCAAACGTATCTACTAGTTGGAGCACCGAAAAAACCGTATGAAAATGCGGTTTTTTATTTTACCCCGGACAGGACATAGAACTTTTTAATCTTTTTCTTCTCAAAACTGATTTCGGGTGGTTTGATAATAGTATTATGAAAACAATCTATTTCGGCCATTCAAAAGAATTAAATTACGAAGAAGAATTATATAAGCCGATTCGCCAGAGCGAGCTGAATAAGCAATACAATTTCATCTTCCCCCACGAAAATGGCAACAAATTATATAATTCCAAAGAGCTGTTCCAAAATGGAAAATGCGATCTGCTGATAAATGAAGTAAGCCACCAATCAACCGGGATGGGGATTGAAATGGGCTGGGCAAATCTGCTAAATATTCCGGTCATTTGCGTTTACAAAAAAGGGTCAAAAGTATCCAACTCGCTCCGAGCAGTTACGGATAAATTTGTTGAATATGATGACAAGGAAGATTTAATAAAAAAGTTAAAGGAATCAATATGAAAATTATTCATAAATCCGAAGCTAACCACATTGAGAAGCCGGAAGGGAATATAGTTGATTATTATTTACGCCCCGAATACGAAGTCCACTACAATGAGCAGCCTCCTCATACTACTGTTACTTGGCACTACCATGAAAATATTTTTGAATCATTGTTTATAATTTCCGGCGAGCTGACAGCAAAATGGAAAGAGGGCAACAAAGACAAGGAAGAGATTGTAAAAGCCGGCGATCTGATAGAAGTGGGGAATTCCCCGCACACTTTTACCAACCATACTGACAAAATTACAAAATTTATAGTAATAAAACAGGTTTTGAGTGGGCAAGACAAAACTGAGATTTTTAAAACCGACAAAGTAACTGAATAATAAATTTATGGATTTTATTAAAGCCAAAAAAACTAAAGCTGATTTTCAGGGTTTTTTGGAACTGGAAAGAGAATTCAGCAGTCATTATGATTTGCTTGGAGTAGGAAAACATTATAAGAGGATGAGATTTGACGAAGAGCTCAAATCTAGCCATAAAGCTGAATTCAATGATTATTTTAAAAAGAAAAATTCTTTCTTCGTTTTCGCCAAAGAGAAAGAAAAACACATAGGTTATATCTTTGGGTATATTGATAAACTACATAGGAGCTACAAAATGCAGAAAGTAGGATACCTGGATTCAGTAATTGTCGCGAAAAAATACCGCGGGCAAAAAATCGGGGAACAGCTAATGAATAAATTTTTTGACTGGCTAAGAGCAAAGAATATTACAATTTGCCAACTTCACGTCAAAGCCGAGAATAAAGAAGTTATTAAATTATATAAAAAGCTCGGGTTCAAAATTGATGAGCTAAGACTTTGGAAAAATATTAGTTAATGATTGAAAGAGCAATTTTTAATGGTCTATCTTACTGATAATAATTCTTTCACTTGACCAAGCGTATAATCCAAATTCGGGTATATCTTTTCAAAGTCTAAATCTCTAAACTCATACCATTTCGCGAGCCAAACAGGACAAAGGGTTAAAGTACCGCCAAACAGCATAGTTGTCAAATAAAACAGTTTTCTAACATCATCCGAAATCCCTCGCCCAACTGGAAACTCATGAGCGATGACTTTATAAACCGCTCCGGTTCATCAAATAGAAAATCAGGGGAAATAAATATATTAATTCCTAAAATTTATTTATTTCCGGATAACCGTCTTGGTAACGTTTTTAGTGCCTTTAGTGGCATGACTGGCAAAAACTTGGATAGTGTTGGTGCCTTTTTGCAACTGTACTCTCTTTGCAAACTTTCCTTTCTTGGTTACTCTAATATCACCAAGATTCTCCCCATTGACATAGACTTTTACTGTTGAATTTTTGTAGGCTTTGCCGCTAACCCTCACCGTACTTTTCTTCACTCTCTTTTTGACGCTGACTTTCAATTTTGCCTCCCGGCCACGGGCAAACGTGTAGGATTTTGCTTCGCTCACATCTGACCCAGTGCTGTGGGCTTCATAACGGACGTTCACGGAATCGCCCCAATCAATTCCCAGGTCGGCGAAGATGTCGTTGATGGACATTCTCCACTCCTGGCGGACGCCGGTATATGAAGCAGCAGAGATCCCAATGTCAAAGCCGGCATCGGCGAAAGTAGTTTTCAAGGTTTCCGTACCGCGGCCATCATAGGTTCCATTGCCGTTATCTTCATAGACATAGCCGGCGGTGGTATAGCTTCCACCGCTCCAACCCTGGGGATATTGTACGTTTATTACCAGATAATAATCGTAAGTTCCGTTCTTGTCTTTGTCCACGCTTATCACCATGTCGTGGTCAAAAGCGACCGGAGCGGTAAGCACGTGGCCGGCGCAGGGAGGAGTGCCGGAAAATTCGCCGTCAGGAGCGGTCGCCGGTACGGCTGTTGAGGAATAAACGTAGTAATTGCCCCCTCCTCCATCACTATCCCAGCGGAAATCCATAAAATCGGTGCCTCTTTCCCAAAGCAGGTAAAGGTAGTTATTATCGTTGGTCATCTTGATAAAATCCACCGCCACCATGTAATCGTAATTTACTTTGCAGGCGTTTCCTCCTGGATCGGTCGTTTGCCACTGGTCAGTCGTAGTGTTGTAGTAATAGGTGGTTCCGTTGGCGGAATACTCACTGGATTGACCGGTAAAATCTGTTTCATCCACCAAGGTCGTGACATCATCCCAGTCGGTAAAGATCCCGTCAACATTGATTGTCTTGGCCAGCGCAGGCATTGCCGGCGCGAGGCCCAGCGCCAGAAGCAAGAGCAGGGACAAGAGGGAATCCTTACCCAGAGAGGTTTTTACTTTCTTATGCATGGTTTTTTATTTATTTTTATTTTGATAATTATCTCAATTGAATTAAATAGATCTTACTACTCTTGTTTTTTTAAGTCAAGCCCAATCGGGTTTAATTATCTATTCTTAAAGCTTTTCCTTTCACCAAGGCCTCGGCCACTTTTTTACGAGCGGAAGCCAATATCCGTTGGAAAGTGCTTTGGGAAGTCGCCATTTTTCGGGCAGATTCCTTCTGATTAAGCTCTAGATAATCATTTAACCTCAAAGCTTCCAACTCCTCTTTGGAAATGGACGTCTCCCCTAAGAGACGGAGTGGGATTCCTCTGGGCTTGTAATAATAAGCTTTTGGCCGGACGCCGATCCGGCGGCAGAGTCTAGGCCTCACCATAAAAATATCTTCAATAATTACTTCTGCTTCACAAACTCCCTCTCCTTCCCTAGGAAAAGGAGAAAAGAGTTCCCGGGGATTATTTCTCCAAACCGGCCAATTCTTTTTCCACCGTTTCCAGTTCTCCTTTTAAGTCCGCAATTTCTTCTTTAAGCAGTTCTTTTCTGTCCTCTTTGTTCATACCCTGATATTTCCGGTAGAACCAGCCACACATAATTCTTCCCATTCCGCGTCCCCAGCCCAGCGGTCCAAATCTTTCGCCGCAAGGGCCAAATCCCCTGCCAGTCATTGGGCCCATCCCCATAGGCCCAGTAGTGTCTAATCTTGGCATTTTTACCACCTCCTTTCCGCTTAAAATTTATCCCTATTCATAATGAATTATAACCCATAATAGTTGCTTGTCAAAAATGCGTCTGGGTGTCTCGTTTGTCTCACTTTTTCCTAAATATCCCCAAAACTGCCAAAACTTCCCAAATCCCAAGGAATAGGGTATAAAGGGAGACAAAAGGTTCTAGACCTGTCTGGCGAGCACCGACCCAAAAACCGCATAACCATGCGGTTTTTTGGGTGTATTGACAGAATTGTACTTATTTTGATAATAATGAGTTGCCTAAAATAAGAAAATTAGGCAACCGATCTTTGAAAATGAAAGGGGGTGTTCTTTTTTGGACACTATCAAAGCAGTGGTTGAGAAGGTAATCTTGAAAGGAAAACATGGCCCCTTCGCGGTAGCAACTTCCTCCCAATTGGAAGGTTCTGTAACTTTTTCACTGGAACCAACAATTTGGAAGGAAAAAGAATTACCCGAAGAAGGCACTATGGTTTTTCTTGGAAAACTTCGGCAGAAACGCGCCGGCTGGCGCGCCAAACTGGCACGGTTTTGGGAACCGTCCGACGAGCAAGCAGAAAGGAGCAATCAGATGCAATTTCTTTATCCGAAGGCAGAGCAGTTTCCATTTGACGAGGTCTGCGGAAAGATCGTTCACGAACTCGCTAAACGTCATTGGCAGGTACCCGGCATTAGGGTTGGGCTTGATGAGTACGGTGAGGGAGATTCAAAGTACCGAATGGTGTCAAAGATAGAGGGCCGGGATTTCAAACTTTGGTTTTGCCGCGTTCAGGGCTCTGCGCCCGGTGGCAGGTTCAACGATATCGCGGCTGTAACCGAGCTTGTGATTCCGAAAAAGGAGCTGCATGTTTACGAAGATGAGTCAGGACCAACCTTTTATCTTTATGTTGGCAACAATTACGCACGAGATCGCGAGAGATTCATGAATGGCTCAAAGGTCAACAGCAAGTTACACAAAGAGCCACGTATCTATCTGAAGTATAAAGGTGGGTGCGATTGCCATGCAACAGCCGGGGCAGCCTTTGAAGCTATCGGCTTCCTGACAGCAACGATTAGTGGTGACAAAGATAAGCTAGCTCGTTTGACCCACACTCATTCGGGTCGTCGGTCGCCGTTACTTGTCCATGACAATGACCTAGGCCGGGAATACGAACCTGAACGGGGCAAATGGAATTGGCTTAAATGGCGTCGTGAATCCGGGGATCCTGTGATGTTTAAGACCGCAGATATCATGGCGGAATTTAAGCAGTACCTTGAGGAGAACGTCCTGAAAAAAATCTTGGCCCAGCCGATCCCGGCAGAGAAATTTGACATACTCGCCGGGCCCGAACCGATTCCCTTCCCTGAATCTGTTGGCCCATTCTTTTGTTTCGGAGGATATGAAGAGGCAAAGCGGATAGTTAAGGGCCGAAGAGATCCCAGCAAGCTCAAATCAGAGGATAGATATGCTTTATCCGGAAATGGACATCGTTTAATCCACTTGGGTACACGGAATGACGGAACCGTTCCCGAGATTGCATACGACGGCTTTCTTTGGTGCGGCCTGGGAGATGTGACGAAGGAAACTGAAGTGGATTCGCTCGTTGCCTACGATTATTATGGACGTACTGGTAAGGGCCAGCACTTGTTCCGGGTAAAGCCCAACCGAGCTAACGGCATCTACATAGCCGACCACGCGCAGTATTTAAAACGGCGCAAGGAACTCGGTGAAGCAATGGAGGAAGGCCGCGATACTTTCACTGATGAAGAAGTCGCTGATTTTGTCCGAGCCAGAGCCCGTACAATCGTCCCGATTAGTGAATATCGGGGAGGGTACGAAGAACCAATCATTCTTGTTAACCGCGAACTTTCTTTTGACGAGGTTGAACTGGTAAGCGGGTCTCACGAAGAACGCAGCAACTGGTAGTCCCCCTTGAAATAATTTTAATGTTAATGGGTGTTTGTGGAGTAATCCGCGAACACCCATTTTTTTATGCAAATAAAAGACAGCCTAGTTAACAGCCAGCAATTCCTCCACTTCTTCCAAGGTAAAATCCAAATTCGGGTATATCTTTTCAAAGTCTAAGTCTCTAAACTCATACCATTTCGCGAGCCAATACCCGTAGAGTGCTTATTGACAGAAAAGCACTCGACGGGTAAAATAGCCATATGAAGATATTTTTATCAAATCAGGGTAATTTACGTAATTTTAAAAGCTTTACGAAATCTCTTGATTTGTCACATTCCAACAAACTAGAAATAACAACACATGCTAAGTGGGTTACAGTTCATCCTGCCAATCTTGTTCTAGCGGGTGCGTTAGCGATTCAAGTGGGCAAGAAAAATGCAGAAATTGTAGGCAAAGTCCCTGATACTGGACGGTATTTGGATCGGATGGGGCTTTATGACTTGACTAAAACTTCATCTCCCTTTGTTTATCATAAAAAGGAAGAAGCGGGACGTTTTGTACCGATTAAAATAATCAAAACATCCAAAGACCAATCTCGATTTATTACTGATGTGATCCCACTTTTGCATCTGTCCGAGGAGAACGCCACGATAGTCAAGTATGTTATTGGTGAGTTAGTACGAAATGTGCTGGAGCATTCGTTTGCTCGAAACGGTGCGATTGTAGCCGCTCAATATTATAAAAGAACTAATCGTGTAAGCATTGGCATCTGCGATACTGGCATAGGTATTTGGAAAAGCCTGCAAACCTATTGGCATCCTAAAAATGATATTAAGGCAATAAAATTGGCATTAACACCGGGTATTACCGGCACAACTCGCAGAGAAGGGGGAACCGCTGAAAATGCCGGGGCCGGATTATTTTTTATTAAATCTATCGCTAAAATTACTCGCAACTATTTCGTTATATATAGCGGCAATGCCGAATACACACTACTGAAGCACAAAAAACGTATCAAAGGAATGCCGAGGTTATATGGCGACCCAGACCGTGACCCGCACAGCGATACTTCGAAAGCATCAAGCTTTCAAGGAACATTGGTGGCAGTAGATATTTCACTTGATGAAACGCCAGAATTTAACGATTTATTGGCAAGTATCGGTAAAGTGTACGATAAAGCGATTCGCGAACGCAAACGGGCTAAATATAGGATTCCGAAATTTATATGAAAAAAATTTTTAAAATTCGAAAATACGCAGGAGATTTTGCCGAGAATAAAGATATTGCGAAAAAATTAAGGATTGAAAAAATTATGCCGGCATTGTCAAAACACAATGAAGTTATTTTGGATTTTGATGGCGTAAATGGAGCCACTCAATCATTTATTCATGCTCTAATAAGTGATCCCATCCGTGAGTTACAAGATGTCGCTTTTGATAATTTGTTTTACAAAAATACAAACGACGATATTCGCGAAATTATTTCGATTGTTTACCGTTATATGCAGGAAAGCTTAGGAGATAATAGTTAAATCCAAACTTAGCTAAATTCTCAATAATTCCCTCCCTTGTCCTTATGAAAATCACTCACAAATCCGAAGCTAATCACGTGGAAAAGCCGGAAGGAAATGTAGTTGATTATTATTTACGTCCCGAATACGAAGTTCACTATAACGAGCAGCCTTCTCAGACAACTGTAACTTGGCATTATCACGAAAAGGTTTTTGAGTCATTATTTATTATTGAAGGCGAACTGACAGCCAAATGGAAAGAAGGCAACGAAGATAAAGAGGAGATTGTAAAAGTTGGCGATCTAGTTGAAGTGGAAAATTCTTCGCATACTTTTACGAACCATACCGATAAAATCACAAAGTTTATAGTAATAAAGCAGGTTTTGAGTGGGCAAGACAAAACTGAGATTTTTAAAACTGACAAAGTAACTGATGACCCAGTTTCATAACAATGTAAGCAAAATCAAGGCTCTTCTAGAGAAGAATAACTGCTGGTTTGAGATGTTTGAACACCAGCCAGTGAGAACCAGTGAAGAAGCGGCTAAATTACGACCGGATTATTCTTTGTCTCAAGGAGCAAAAGCTATGATCGTAAAGGCTAAGAACAAAGGTAAAATAGAATTTGTAATGGTTGTGGTTCCCGGAGACAGGAGATTTGATTCCAAAAAAGTTAAAAAACTCCTTAGTATAAAGGATTTGAGCTTCGCTAGCGAGGAAGAAGTTAAAGAGATAACTGGCGGAGTAGAGCCGGGTGGTGTTCCACCGTTCGGAAACTTGTTCAATCTAGAAATTTACGTTGATAAAACCCTATTTGATAACGAAAAAATAATCTTCAATGCTGGGGATCGGAGAGTTTCAATTGCAATGAAGGCTGAAGATTATAAGAAGCTAATTAATCTCAAAATTGTAGAATTAATTTAATAAATATGGGAAAATTTGAAAACCCCAGCATTCCAGCGAACAATTCAGAAAAACCTAGTGAATCGCTAATAAGTGAATTTCTAAAAAATAATCCCGAATTAGCGAGGATTTACAATAAACACTCAGTAAACCCTAAAATAAATGATTCAGAGTCTGGAAGTAATACAAGAATGCAGGCCTTGACTGAATTAGCCGTGGCTATAAAAGAGAGTCTTCCTGATGTTCAAAAAGGATATGTTAGGCTTTGGCGAGGCAACAGAGAGGGTGAGGTTGGTCATAATCCCTCCTATACAAACTCTTTAGAAGGAATAGCATTGCCCTTTTTGAGCAGTTACGGTGGTATTCTTTCTTATGTAGATGTTCCTGAAAAGGAAGTTGAAAAATATTTGTCAGGAGGAGCTCCGGGTGCTGAATTTATATTACCCCCTAACCTTGTTAAGGATTGTGAAATTGTTGGATTTAACTCAGAGGAGGCAGCCGAGATCAAGAAAAAGGCTAGCCCGCTATCCGAAGCTGATGAAGGCCCTAAAGACTGGTCCAGTATCTAAATTTTACAATTATTCGGAGATAAATTGGGAATATAAACATACTCACTTCTACTAGCAAGAATATTCCGAACCGAGTCTACGATTGAGAGCACCAAAAAATCCCTGACCTTTGACGGGATTTTTTGTTTAATCTAATTTAACAGTGCGAAGTTCCTTTCAAAGGAGGTAAAATGGAGGAAGCAGGGAAAAGGAAAGAAATTTTGGCTATTCTCGACGCGGGCGGCAACAGCACCGATACTTTTAGCAAACTGGATGCGATCGACCCAAATTGGAGAATAATCCTCAACGGATTAAACCAAGAAGTCCAAGAACAACTGCGGGCAAAGAAATCTGGCCCCAACGGACGGCGAACATCTGTTCAACCTGAGGTTCCTAAACCCAAGATCGAAAGACCAAAAGAGTACGAGCGGGAAACGAAAAAGGCCGTTCTCGACCAAGAGTCCGGTGAGTACGAGCGGGTTACCGGCCTTGTCCTCGGAGAAGCCAAGGAAATCGGGGGGCGAAGAATCATTCCGATCAAAAGAAGGCCTTGTGATGCAGAACTGGATCATTTCGCGGAAAATCATTCGAAATCCTGCTCATCGAGAGATTACTGCTTGGACCTGGCGGAGATACATAAATGGCGCCTGGGGTTTTCCTGCATAGAGTGCAATTATCCCGACAGTTTAAGCGCCCAGTAGAAAAGTAACATTTTAGTTGCCCACTCGGCTCGCGTTTCGCGAGCCCTTTTTCTATTGATCCCGCTCTTCGCGAAAGGCGGGTTGACCAAGCCAAATTTTGGGATAAATCTGTTCGGAAGGGCGAAAACAGCTCTTTGAAATCAAAGAAGCAAAAACCACGGGAGGTTGACATGAAAAAGTTTTTTGTCGGTATTTTTGTCTTTTCCCTCTTTACCCTCTTCGCAGGCGTCGATTTCATTTCGGCTGCTTGTATATCTTGCCCAGGAGGAGGCTGCTGCAACGAGCCCCTGGTTTGCTGTCCAGGCGGTCTCTGCTGACCTCCGGGTCAAGCTCCCGGTCAGGGAGTTACCAAACCGCGACCGCAAAGACCCGTCCAACCTATTCAGCAACCCAAACCGATTTTAAAGCCTACGCCCCCGATCCAGCAAATAGTGAAACCGCCAAAAGTCACCCCCCAGTTCAAAGTTCAGGCGGAGAAAGAACTGGACAAATTAGGCGATCTCGCACGAGAAGCCGGGCCTGTCTTGGACAAGGTAACCAAGACCGCCAATCAGATCGGTCAGCTTGATAAGAAAATCCAAGAGAAAAACGACCAGCTCAAAGTGGCTAGAAAAGCCGCGAACGAAAAGCAAATCAAGGATTTGAAAGAGGCCAAGGAAAAGCTGGAGGCCAGGCGGTTTGAAGTTAACTTGGAGTACACGAGCAGCATGCAAAAAGGCGTTTGGGGTTCAATGAGAGACAGATGTCAAGGTCTCGCTAACAACCCGGCAATCAACGGCGACACCCTAAGTCAGAATTGCGGTAAATGGTTCGACAAACGGGATCCCTTTTTGCAGGAGTTGATGCAATTAAATAAGGGAGTCATCCCGGTAAAAGTTCCTGATTGGCGCATCGGTGATCGAATATTGTCACCTTTTCCTGCCGGTTCAGTCCAACCGGGAACAGGAGGAACATCGCCTTACTTCCAAGGAGGGGAGCAGGGGCCAGGAGTACCGCCAGTCGGCCCTGCGGGCCCGCTTCCTGGGCAAGAATAACAACCATGAATATTTACTAAGTACACACGGCCTCGATTGAGGCCGTTTTTTTAAGGTTGCAGGCCAGCAAAGCAGGGACAAAATCCCTGCTTTTTGTTTTTCGGAATATTGGGTATACTTTAGAAATGCCAAGATTATTAAAAAAATTTATGGATAATAAAGAAACCAAAAGAATTGTTAAAGAAGCATACGGGGAGATTGCCAAAGAAAATAATTCCTGCGGGTGCCAATGTGGGTGCAAAGATGTTAGTCCGGAAGCCATTTCCCGCGCTATCGGCTATAGTGATGCCGAAATGAATATTGCCCCAGATGCTAACC
>Ga0172371_10010480_pt1 | contig 12522 bp, 9 predicted proteins | sample Lak12m_FD_114543 | JGI IMG/M metagenome (GOLD analysis project Ga0172371, IMG submission 114543) | Freshwater microbial communities from Kabuno Bay, South-Kivu, Congo - kab_022012_12m | ecosystem: Environmental > Aquatic > Freshwater > Lake | place: Democratic Republic of the Congo: South-Kivu... | reverse complement strand
AGAAGCTTCCAAAAGGCTTGCACTGGAAAGGAAAAAGAAGTAATTAAAAACCTGTTCTGTTGCCTCAGTCTGGGGGATTTTGACCCGGCCACGGCTGGGGGATTTTAAACTGGCCATCGGGGGTATGGCTTTTGCATCAATAAATAATCATACACGGTCTTTACCCCCGTAAAGACGGTGTATGCAAACCGGGGTGGAAAAGGTGAAACGTCGGATAATATCCGTGCATTATGTGAGAGTGAAAGAGCCGTGACCGACAAAAGGAGGGCGCGGTCTCTTGCATCCGATAACATAGTGCATATTATCCGATGAGTAACCTTGGGGCGAGCATGTGAGGAACACAAGAGCCGGAGGCGGTAGCTGTACCAAGGAGCGAAGCGGAAAGTTCAGCTACAAGAAAACATGCCACTGAAGCCGAGACCCCGGTCGCAGCGGCTGTACGCAGCTGAGCCAGGCGAAGCAAGTTCAGCAGCAAGCCCCATACTGTGGGGTCGGCACCATCTAAATAATCAAAAGCAAGCGGTATGAACGAATGAAATGAGGGCGGAACGCTTGCAAAAAGTAAAAAGGTGAAGATTTATTATCTCATCTGCATCTCATTTATATTGACGGGACAACGTCGGTAGAGTCTGGCTGTATAGGGTTCTCAATTACCTCTTTCCCTTCACCATCAGGTGGAGCATCTTTTTTCGACTTGCGTAAAGCTTTATTTATTGAGCGAGCAAGTTTTCTCTTTGCCTCCTCTGCCTTCTCTCCTTCCAAGACATCCCGCTTCATGATTTCCTGAACTATAACTTCCTTTATCTGCTCATTCCCCACTTTCACATTAGGCGAAACCCTACGTAACTCCCTCCTAACAACGTCTAAACTTGAATCACTTAGTAGAATTGCAGCAATAAAAAAACGACTCAATGCTTGCTTTTGAGCATGATACTCGCCCAAAATTGATTTATTTATACCTTCTTTTGTCAGAAGATGCAGACTTTCGAGATGACAGGAATTTTTTGGACTAAGGTTCATAAAATCAATTTCATGTACAAGCTCCTGTGCTATCGGTTTAGCAAAGGATACCTTATATATTTGCCAAATCGCTCCATTTGTGAGGACAACCCAATCCACGCCCTGATTAGCTGCATAGTCAACTGCTTGCTTTACAAAAGCATCCTTGAGTTCCAATCCAATAGCCTTGACTTCGATGAGCATTTGGAGCGTACCCTCAAGCTTAATTGCGAGGTCAACATATGTACCTCGGATAAGATACTCAGAAGTAATTTCTGAATATTTATCGTACCCAAAAACATATCCCAGCATATCAGTAACAATTGTAACTGTGTCAGATTCATTTACATCGCGTGATTTAGCAGACGCAAGAACAGGTTGAAACCTTTTTATGCCCGCTACTAATCTGTCCTTTACTTTATTTGGAATTGAAGCCATAGAAGGTTCTCCTTTTCAGGAAAAGATAATCAAAAAATTGGTTAAAATTTATATGTTGATAAAATCTTTTATGACAATGCACAAAAAATGTAAACCATTTTAATATAAGGCTATTTAGCTAACTTACCTCCCCACCCCATATATCCACCTCGGCTTCGCCTTCACCGGCCCGTGGAACGTGCAAATGCCATTATTGTCAATATCCTCAACCAGATAGTAATATAGTTTTCCATTCATCACCCACCTATCGAAAAAGTCATAATCAGCGCCCATAATCGGCGAACCTTCTGCCGTTATCATGCTTTCATTAATTTTCTGAAAGCCTTCCGCCCGCCAGACATTGAACCCTGCATTGTCCGTTTCAGTTTCTGTCTGCCATTGAACTTTTACCTGTTTGTTTGATGGTGTGGCTTTTAGAGCAGACATCTGAACTGCGGTTGGTAGGGCTGGTTTGTAGAGAAAAATATCCCCCGTGAGGGTATTCCCATCATAATGCCCTGTCCAGGCTATATATCCGTTATCATTAATAGCTGGGTAAACATTATTGTCATTAGTATTAGTTATTTGAATATCTTTTGTCCCGTCAAAAAGATGAACTTGTAAATGCATATTAACATCTTTTTTAACATAAACCATAGAATCACCAGCAATGCGTCCTGTTGATAAACTAAGAGTGACATCTTCGCTATAATTTCCTATCTCTGCAACCGTATTACCGTTATAAAAATAAAGAACTTCATTCGTATTTCCTTTTGTAAAATAAACGTGCCCATAAGTAGTAATGTATACTCTTGTATAACCACCACCACTTGTTATCTGAATAATCTCCCCACCAGAATTTAGTACAGTAGTTGTTGTACTTGTTGGTTCTATTGATTCCCGAACTGGCCAGACGTAGTAGTCGGCGTAGGACTTAGCACGGGGATACACGTAGCCATTGTCGTCCATGGTCACGAGCCAGGCTTCGTCGGAAATGTAAGCATAACTCGGGCCCGACCAGTAGGGGTTGGGCTGCACGCTTGTAAAAGGTGTTCCAGGCATTGTCCAGGTAACATAAGGAGTACCAGGGCCATCCCACGTGGCTGGCGGGTCTGTACCAATACCTTCAAGTTCCTCTTTACTGGGAAGACGCCACTGGCCAGCTGTTGAACCATCTGTTAATCCTGCCTGCCCGCTTGCAAGGCTGCTGCAATATGTTCCGGCATCGTACCAGTTCTTTGTGCCGCACGGGTTGGCGTTCTTTAGCCAGACAAGACCCGTTCTCGCATCTGTTACCGTGCCGTTACCATTGTCGATAAAATTAAATGCACTGAAAGCGGGATTATGCAGAATAAAAATAGATAGTATGCAAAACGTAATAATCTTTTTCATGGTAATTCCCTCCTCTTAGAATTTTGCTGCAAATAATAAAATTTCTCAGCACTCTATTGTTTAACTTTTTCCCTGATAGCTGGCATTATTGAATCTAACACTTTTCGTGTGTTTGCTCTGGCAGTGTCGTTATTTTGTAAAACTTCTACAACTTCGGGCGACAACTCATAATAGGTCTTGATTATCTGGCGACCAGTTGCAGATTTGCTCAGCACCTTATCACGATATTTCCTCAACAATTCAGTTTTCTCATCAGTTCTGCCATAAATTGATTCTGCTGCGCAAAGGTTAGCAGGGACAGTTGTAGTGGTCGTGGACTTAATTGTGGTGGTTGTAACATTAGCATCTAAGAGAAACTCCGTATCGCCATAATAGACTATAAAACTTTGATTAATATTAAACCATTGAGGAAAAGAATTTATTGTAACAACAATTTGAACGCCCTTTTTGATTTCACCCGTACACGATTCAATCCCTGTACAGTCTACATAAGCATCAACATCGGTTGAACCGTCAACATTTAGTCCCATTTGACTTGTTCCCTGAACAATAGTAATTTCAGTATAGTAAAAGTCAAAATTACCATATAAAGCCGTAACAGTACCTTTTATTCTCGATATACCATCTCTGTAAAAATCCATATCTGCACAAACCCCATGTTCGCAAATTCGCTTTTTAGTAGTGCCACATTCCGCGGCTGGATATCCATACCACGGATTTGTAAACCCAGTACTTTCGCCAGTATAACAAACAGTAAAATTACTTACACATCCATCAAAAACACGGCGCTCCATTGAAGGCGCATTTCCTAAAAAATTTGCCTTGGTCAAACCGCTGCAACCACTAAATGCATCAGTCCCAATTCTCGTAACGCTGTCAGGAAAAGTCACGCTGGTCAATCCACTGCACAAATGAAACGCAAAATTTCCAATGCCTTTAACACTGTTACCAATGGTCACACTGGTCAAACCGGTGCAATAATCAAACGCATAATCCCCAATGCCGCCAACGCTGTTGGGGATAATAACGCTGGTTAAACCGGTGCAATTCTGAAACGCCCCATGCGGCCCTAAGGCAGTACCAATACTTGTCACCTGCATACCGTCAATGACAGATGGGATTACAACATCTCCGGCGTTAGTGCAATCGCTATATCCCATGATTGATACCTTATTATCTATTGTTGTATATAAAAAATTCCCCGATTGTTCGTATGCAAATGTGGATGACGGCAGAACCATAAGACCAATCAATGACAGTAACGAACATAAGCGAATATTAAAACCACAACGATGATAAGACCCAATAAATTTCATCACGGCACCCTCCTTTTATAAAATAGCGTTTTCAGAAAACAAAAAACCCCTACAGCAGACAAAGCTCTAGAGGTTCACTTTAATAAACTAGATAAATCCCCGCCTCATTCATTTCAATCACCTTTGTTGCCCCTGCTTAAGTCTGCCAATGACTTCAACTAAGTGAGAAACTATCGAAATTGTACTTATTATACGCTTATGGTCAGAGATGTCAATCCTTTCAACCGGCAAGCTTTTATCCTGTTTTTAATCGATTTAAAAAAAGAATTAATAAACTGGAAATGCTTTCTGAGCTGCCGTGGCAGGGGGCCTTTCAGGGATTGACTCTTCAGCGAGAAAGGCGTAATTTTAATAATAGAAATGTTTTAAAGAGCAAGTTATATAAGGAGCTTATTTATGCCAATACAAAAGCTGAACCTTCGACACAAACAGATTGCTTACCGGCTCCTCATGGGGGTGCCCCAACGGGAGATCGCCCGAGAGATGAAACTAAGCGAAAGCCACCTCAGTCGCGTAAAACATAGCGTTGCTTTTATCCAATACATCAGCAACCTGGAAAGACATGCTGAAAAAAAGACCTCTGACGCAATTGAATACTTACAGGAGTATGCAAAGGATGCTGTGGATGAACTGGTTGCTATTCTACGAAGCCCTGACAGTTCTAATCAAGATAAGCGCAGGGCAGCAAACGACATCCTCCGGCTGGGAGGTTATGACAGACCACCACAGCCCCCTGCCCAAAGGTGCGGCACGATAACATTTGAGCAGAGGCTGCGGAACACGTTTGGTGATTTTGAGGGTACACTCGACATAAATGATACTGATGCAGAGGATAAAGCTGAACAAGACTAAAAAAGTCAAGAAAGAGAAAAAAAAGTCAAGCAGGAGATAGGCTGATCACCGAAAAGGGCAGACCCCCGACTGCTTTTCTCCTGCTTCTCTTTATAATCGGGGAGTGCTATGGGGAGCACAAATGAAGGAAGATGTTTTTATAACTTATGCCAATAATCCACTAAAAGGTAATCCTGAAAACTTGCACAAAATATTTGCCGAAATTAAAAAAAATGCAGAGATAGATATTAACGGGGCAGAAGAAGCAATAAAATTAATCTGTGAATTAGCAACGTATAATGATCCTGATATAGCTCTAAAGCTACGCCCACAAAGAGTAAATCAATATTATGATCATCAAGAGTATAGAAATATTACTTCTTTTGATTTTGCAGCAGATGCAGTTTATGGGTATAGGAATGGCTATTGTGAGCGTGGTTGCTATCTTAAAGAGTTTGCAAGGGAAATTCTACCTATAGAATATTTTGAAATACCTAATCGGATAACGTGCTGCGAATGCGCTCAGCTATGTTTTATTGATACTATTGAGAAAATTATAAATGGTGAAGAATTATCTGAGATCGAAGCATTTAAATTTATTATCAGTCTACCAGATAAATATCTTCAAACTGAATCCGAAGTCAAAATTGTAAAAACACCACAAGAATCACCGTACAGAGAAATATTAAAAAGAGAGACCTCTTTTTCAGGTAATTTTTCTGATGCTATTCAAATTGACAAAGATGATTGCGACTCTCATAGCACATTCAATTTTTATCTGCTCGCTGTCAATGCTGAGTGTTTAATTGATTTTTTAATAAATGATGCAAGAGGGAAATTAAAGCGTTGTCAGTTTTGTAATAAAATATTTGTAGCCTCTAAAAATGCCAAGAATTTTAAATACTGCAAAATATGCTCCCGAAAAAACAGGATGACGAAGGAACAACGCAATGAGTTCATGAGACAACGTAGGGCAAAAGAGAAAAATGAAAAAAAAACCAAAAAAAAAGAGGAAAAAGAACTAAAAATTCAATCTCATATGGAATCTCTTGGGATATCGAGAGATAAAGCAGAAAAACTTTGGGAGGATGACCAAAAAGTGTAAACTGAGGAAAACGGGTAAACAGCCTTTTTGCTCAGTTTACTTAATTATCTAATATTACTTACTATTTTTGACAAATTACTTATAAAGTATAATAATCAGGGCAAGTTTGGAAAAATCCCAGGCTTGCCTTTTTTATTATTAATAACAGGAGAACCGACTATGAAAATTCAAGAACCGATGAAATATCCTTTAGAGGCAGTTAAAAAAACTGTCAACAAGTGGCTCTACCTAGAAAATGATGAGATCGTTGATGTTATCCTCGGTGCATACTTGGCCAATCAGTTAAAAACTGATCCGCTATGGCTGGTGATTATAGCACCACCTTCCTCAGCCAAAACCGAGTTGTTGCGTGCGTTTGATGGCAACAAGGGAACATGTTTTTTATCCAGCCTGACTCCTTCTACGCTGGTAAGCGGTTTTAGAAACCCTGAGGGAAATAACGATCCGTCATTGCTTTTAAAACTTCACAGCAAAGTATTAATTTTAAAAGACTTCACGTCTGTACTGTCTATGAGGTCGGAAAGCCAAAAAGAAATCTTGTCGCAGTTGCGAGAGATTTATGATGGCAAATACAATAAGGCGTTTGGCACGGGCACGGAGTTTAACTGGCAAGGGCATGTCGGGTTAATTGCCGCTTGCACCCCTGTTTATGACAAGCATTATGGAGTAATCAACGCACTTGGAGACCGCTTTATTTTATACCGAAGCACAAATGAAAACCCGCAGATGATGGGCGCAAGGGCGCAGCAGATTGTCGGACAAGAAGAAAAAATGCGGATAGAGATACAAACTGCTTTTCATGATTTTGTATCCCAATTTCAAAACATAGAGAATATTCAGTTTGAACAAGACGAAACTATAAATGATAAAATTGTAGCGCTGGCCTGTTTCTGTGCTTCTGCCCGGTGTGCAGTCGAGAGGAACTATAGCAACCAGACAATTCAATATATGCCCGCACCAGAAGGCACTCCACGACTCGTCAAGCAATTTACACAGGTAGGTATGGGGATTGCGTTAGCACAGGGGAAAAATATTCTCGATGAAGCAGTATACAACATTATCAAAAAAATCGGCCAGGACATTATGACCGCCCAAAGAAAATTAGTTTTAGAACATCTGTGGCAAGAAGAAGTTTTTGAAGAAAATAATCAGTGGAGAACAACGGCAGAAATAGCGCACACAACCAAGCTCCCCAAGTCTACGGTAAAAATTATACTGGAAGATTTGAACATTGTCGGTCTTTTGAATCAGGATTTTATTGATGATATAGATAAAGCAACACCCTATAAATGGCAATTCAGTGGTACAGCCTATGGATATGCACTCGATTCCGCAATCTTCGCTATATAGTAGAGGGTAAAGAAGCATAGCCCTGATACTGAACAAAGAATATACAGTAATATGGATAATTAAAATTACTAATTTATGTAATAGTAGGTTGTACTTTCTTTGTTCGGTTATTTTAAAAAGAAAGGAGGTGAGACAATGTATCGTAATAGGCGTAGCGGCATTTGGTATGCTGATTTTGTGTTCAAGGGCAGAAGGTATGTCAAAACCCTGTATGTCACCAGCAAAAGCGTGGCAAGGGAGCTTGAGCAAAAATTTAAGGTGCAGGTGCGGGCAGGCAAATTTGACCAGGAAGAGGCGCAAAAGAAAAAAGATGTCAAATTCAGCCAAGTGGTACAGGACTATCTGGAGCGGGAAAGCCTCAATATGAAATCACACGCAAGAAATGAAACAACTTGTATCAGGCTTCGGAAATTCTTCGGAGATAAGAAGATCAGTGCAATCACCCCGGATGATGTAACAGACTACCGGCTGCAACGGCAGGCTGAGATCATCGCAAAGAAGAAAAAACCCAAGGAAGTGATAAACTTTGCCACCATAAACAGGGAGTTGTCTTGTCTGCGGCGAGTGCTTAACTGGTATCGAAAACAGAAGCGCATCAAGTTTGATAATCCGGCAAGCTGTTTTGAGATGTACCGGGAACAGGCACGCGAGCGGGTAATGACTGAGGAAGAGGAAAGGCGGTTTTTTGAGAGCGGTAAACCATCACCGGAAATCCGCGACATAGTGATATTTGCATTAGCCACGGGTATGAGACGATCAGAGATTTTCCGACTGAAAAAAACTGACGTGTTGCTGGGAGACCTGGGCGGGTTTATCATTTTGAGGGATACCAAGAACGGCGAATCACGGAGAGTGCCATTGACAAAAGAGTTGACCGCTTTTTTGAAAAAAGTTATTAATGAATATCCCGAAAGCGAGCACGTATTCAACCAGAAAAACGGTCAGCCCTATCGAGACCTAAAGGAAGGTTACAACGCCGCTTGCAAAAGAGCCGGAATCGAGGGACTAAGGTTTCACGATCTCAGGCATACGTTCTGCACAAGGATGGCAAATGAGGGAGTAAGCCCGTTTGTTATCATGCAGATCGTAGGGCATAAGGACACAAAAACAGCGAAGCGCTACACCAATCCCACGGACGCGCATTTAATGGCAGCCATGGCTAAATTGGTGAAAAAGTCCCATGTATTTTCACAAACACCCGAAAACAACAGCAGCGAGGTAAGCGCTGAAGGCATAAATAATACAGCAATTACAAATAAATAAGCATTATGCCTGGGTGGCGGAACTGGCAGACGCAAGGGACTTAAAATCCCTCGGGGCTTAGCCCTGTACGAGTTCGATTCTCGTCCCAGGCACCAGCATTTATGCGGGTTTGCGGTTCACTGAGCCGCAAACCCTTTTTTGTTTTTTAAAGTACAGTACGTGTCTCTCCCCACCCTCTCCCCACGTAAAATTTTTACTTATACACTAAGCAACTACTTCATTTCAGGGGCGGGAGGTCGGGGGTTTTATAGCAAAAGGCATGACCATAAAATGGGCAGGTACTTTTGCAGGAAGGCGGGAATTAGGTTTTCTAAACAAACACAACTCAAAAAAAAGGATCTTATTCACCCCCCTAACCCCCCTCTAAAATACCTGAGTAACTTAAGGAAATTTACAAGAAGGGGGGGGCGGAGGATTTAAAAAGCAAAGGCCATGAACATAGCGCACTTATATGGGCATGTAGCCTTTGCAGGGAAGGCGGGACTTAATGCTAAAGCAGGAAGCCACTCTGTTTTGAAAAAACTATGTGGCTTTCTGCGCTATAAAAACCCATACACGGTCTTTACGCACGTAATGACGGTGTATGCAAGATGGGGTGGGAAGGGATGCACGTCTGATAATAGCGGACATTATGTTAGAGAGCAAGAGGCGTGAACGACAAAGGAGGGCATGGCTCTTGGCACCGATAACATAGTGCCTATTATCAGATGGAAAGCCCTGCGGCGGGGAATGAAATAAAAAACTTAAAATAGCCGCAGGCGCAGCTGTGCAAGGAGCGGAAGCGGGAAGCCAGCTACAAGAAAACAAGAGACAAATACCAATCACCCGGTCGATGCGGCTGTCGCAGCTAAGCTCAAGAACAAACTGAGCGAGGGACGAGCGAACACTACAGGCGAAGCAAGTCAGCAGCAAGCCAAAGACTGTCGAATAAGCACCATCTAATAAGCAAGCAGCACAGAGCATGACCGAGTGAAGCGAGGGCGGGCTATGTGCTAAAGAAGGGCTATTTTAACTTTATTAAAAAGACCAATGGCGCGAAAAATGAGGCTAACCCCTATAACTGCCTATAACTGTAAAAATGAGAACCCCCTATTTATTCTTTGAAGTTTTGTTTATCCTTATTTCATCGATACAATGAACAGCATCAAAAATGATACAGCATTTTGAAATATCAAGGTTGTACTGTAGGTTGCCCACACACGTTTCTAAATTTAGCAATATTAAATCCCCATTGTGTTGATAGTTCGTCTGCTTCTATTTCGTATTCTAACCCTGTAGGGGCTCTCTTATAATGTTTAAGATAGGCATGAGCAAGCTCATGAGCGACGATTGCCATTGCCACATCATAATCATATTGTTTCAACTTTTTTGAATCTAATTGAATAATCCCATCTTCAGTAACCTCTCCCGCTTCTCCAGAGAATGTTAAACATTCATGAATTGGCCCGAGGGATACGTCGTTATATATATCTAATGATTGATTTATTTTTAGAAGCACATCTTTCACGAGTTTTTTTAGAAAAACAGTTTCTATCAGAACATAGTCAAAAACCCATGCAAGATTGATTTTCATTTTTTTACCTTGGTCTTAATATTTAAAAAATTAACTGAAAAGCCTTGATGTCACCTCCACAACCTCGGCACAGCCTTTACTGGGCCATGAAATGTGCTGATGCCATTGGTATCAATATCCTCCAGTAAGTAGAAGTACCGTTTGCCGTTTAATACCCATTGGTCAACGAAGTCATATTCTGAACCTGAAACAGCTGAGCCCAATGCTGGAATTACGGCGTCATTTATCTTTACAAAGTTGTCTGCTCTCCACACATTAAATCCTGCGTTGCCTGTTTCGGTTTCAGTTTTCCATTGAAGGAGAACTTGCTCATTAGAAGGTACCGCATCCAATACTGAAAGTTTAATGTTTGTAGGTGGTGCGGTGGTAGTAGTTGTAATTGGAGTCTGGCATTCTTCAAAACGCGTTTTCCAATATTTATAATCACAAGCATCACCTACACCATCATTATCAAAGTCAGCTTGGTCTGGGTTATAAACATTGGGGCAGTTATCTTGATAGTCTGGGATGCCATCACTATCTTCTAAATCATAAAGTGTCTGCATCTCGGCATCAGATAGAGCCCGATTATAAATACGAACTTCATCAATAATGCCATAAAATACTTCAAGCCCCCCTGCATAACTTTTACTGATAAATAAGGGCTCATTGTTTGAATAGAGTGGCTTATTGAAATTGCATTCTTGTATTTTATTACCATTAAGGAAAAGTTTTATTTTACCTGCGTTCAAGTCGTAAACAGCTCCAATATTACGAAATCCAGTATTAGTATTTTGAATATTCACTCCACAATCTCCAACATCTTGAGAGTTCCAATTAAAACTTATTCCCATGTTAGACTGATTAAAAAAATCCCATAATGTATAAGGAGCACCATTGCTGCGTCCTTTTTCTATAACAGCACCTCCAGGCCAGTACCCAGTGAGATTATTAGGCTTAATCCATGCATTTAGAGTTAAGCTTCCTGTTATATCTGGAAAGTTATCAATCTCGACATTTTCATCTCGGTTTCCATTAAAGTTAAAGGCCATCCCCTTTGCACCTTTTACACATTGTGGATTTTCATTGAGTATGCCGTTGTAATTATTGCCGCTACTATCATTCCCATCACAATTATCAAAGCTATAGTATCCAACCAGACCATCATTAATATCTGGTGGAGTAGCCGCCGAAATATCAAAGATAGCAGTCACTGTGCCTGAATTGTCACCATATAATCCGGGTAGCCCATTAAAATCACTTCCGTCTGCAAAGCCAAGGAATAGACGTGTTGCAGTAGCTGGAACATGAAACCGTTGAGGCACTCCTGTACCTACTCCTGTCAATCCATCTCCGATAAAAAAAGTCTGATTTAAATCAGGGTACAATTCAGTAAAGCTCTCTGTTAATGCAGTTTGCCTAAAATCAAGTCTTATGGGTGCTGGGTCACTTGGCTCATTGTTATTAAGGAATACACCAACTAAAAACATCCTCCTGTCGCTAATAATACCTGCAATTCCAGCATAGGACAGAATATCTGTTAGACTACTCCAGCCTTCAGCGCCATAATAGTTGCCTCCACCATTGTAGGTAACTAATCCAGTGATACTGGAAAATTTTAAAACCTGATTTGCTTGAGGTATGAAGCTGTAGGCTGGCGGTAATACTCCCCCCCATCCAATCGGCGCTGGAGGTGCAGTATGTCCTGCACCAAAAATATTTGAGTTGCCATCCACAGTGACAGTAACTGCAAACCCTGTATTAATCACAAAAAGAACAACTGCAAGACTGGCAAAAATAATTATTAATGCTTTTTTCATTTTACCCTCCCGTTTGAAAGATTACCCCCAGCGAGTCCGCTGATAGATGCCTCTCGATTTACTTCCCCGCCCCATATATCCATCTCGGCACCGCCTTTACTGGCCCATGAAAAGTGCTGATACCCTTAGTGTCTATATCCTCAAGCAGATAGAAGTATCGTTTGCCGTTGAGTACCCACTGGTCAACGAAGTCATAATCTGAACCTGAGACGGGAGAGCCTAATGCAGGAATCGTCGAGTCATTTATTTTCTGGAACCCTTCTGCACGCCAGATGTTAAAACCAGCGTTGTCGGTTTCAGTTTCAGTCTGCCATTTGAGGGTTACTTTTTCGTTTGAGGGGATGGCTTTTAAGGAGCCGCATCCGGGTTGAGTGTGAGCACCCCCAAGATGTTGCGGTCTATCAATTAGCCAGGTTCATGCGATCTCCGTTCGCGGATAAAGATCAAGGCCGCCGCAGTGAAAGTAGATCGCAACTT
>Ga0172371_10010479_pt1 | contig 12522 bp, 12 predicted proteins | sample Lak12m_FD_114543 | JGI IMG/M metagenome (GOLD analysis project Ga0172371, IMG submission 114543) | Freshwater microbial communities from Kabuno Bay, South-Kivu, Congo - kab_022012_12m | ecosystem: Environmental > Aquatic > Freshwater > Lake | place: Democratic Republic of the Congo: South-Kivu... | reverse complement strand
TCCAGGGCAAAGCTCACCCTGCCCCGGAGGTCATCCCACGGCTTCCCTCCCTCAGCCGCCGTTTGTCTTTGTCGATAGCGGTCAAACAGGCGGAGTAAGGCGTCCCAAGCAAGGTGGGGGGAGGCACATCGCAGGTCGAGGTGGTGCAGCCCCCCTTCGCTACGCAGCCCTCCGCTCAGGGTGAGCGAAGAATCGGCCAGCGAGAGATTGGCTTGGTCGATGGCGAAGCGATTTTCCTCCCCCCGCACCCGCAGGGCGTCGATCGTTAGCTCTGGGGCCAGACTGCCGTCTAGGAAGTGGATAGCTGTTGCCTCCAGAGTGCCTTGGTAGGTGGTGTTGCCCGCATTGACTAAGCGACTGAATTTGCCGAGCAGCGTCCCCCCTTGCACCCAGGGCTGTGAAAAAAAGGCGTCGATGGTCTCGCTTGTCACCTCACCGTCCCAAGTCAACAGGCTTTGCCCCTCCTGCCCTGGCCGGTGACGATAGGTCAATTGCCCTTGCCGATCGCCATCGATGAAGGTGAAGGCCTCGACCTGCTCCTTCCCCTCCCGGTGGTTAGTCAGCCGCAAGCGCATCGTCTGTCCCTCGGGCCCGAGCGGGAGGATGGTGCCATCGACCGACAGACCGTCGCCTTCTTGGCCTGTCTTGGGGGTGGTAATGATGAATTTTTCAACCCGGAATGGGGTCTTCAATAAGTCGATGCCCGAGGAAGGCCTCCTCTCTTTGAGCCACTCGCCGAGTTGTTGATCGATCTCCCCGTTGATCGCTATCTCCCCTTGCCACTGCTCGAAGAGGTGGTGGCGGTAGTGGCCAGTCCCCTGTAACTCTTGCTCAAACAGGGTGAAATCTCCCGCGAAGTCGAGCTGCTGTTGGCTGATTTCGGCCTCGAAGGTTGGCGTTCGCAAGTCGGGGAAGCCGGGGGGGCTCGCCTTCAGGTCACGGCCACCAAGCAGGCTGTGGAACCGCCACTCCTTGGGGCGTTGCACCGGGCCTGAGACGGTGGTTTGATGCAGACTGAGCTTGCCGGATAGCCTGTCGACGTACTCGCTGCTCAGTGCTTGCAGGGAGAGGGTGGACTGATTGCCCCGGAGAGTTCCCTCCTCAACCAAACTCTTGAGGTCAAGATCGGCGTCGAGTGCCTTGAGCTCAAGAAAGGTATCCTTGGCCCATGAAACCACGCCCGATGTGGTTTGTATCTGCTGGGCACCAAGTTGGCCGCTCACCCCTTCCCAGACGACTTGGGGTGGCAGGGGATCGCCTTCTGGGGAATCGCAGGCGAGCTGTCGCCCGGTTGGCAGGACGGTCAGTGCCCCCTGGTTGATGGTGAATGGCCAGGGTAGGCGGTCATAACGTCCACTGGCGGTGAATTGGTGAACCTCAACCTCAGTCGTCATCTGACGGAGGTCTTCGCCCAAGCGCAGGTGGCCCTGGGCCTGGCCGCTCAGCTGGGAAAACCGCGCTAACTCCTGATGAAATTGGGGGGAGGGGACGATTTGGGCAAGCACCTTCTGTAGGGTAGGGAGCTCAACATTGAGGTCGAGGTCTAAGTGAAAGCCGTGCTGGTCTGGTTCCAGGTCGAGGAGGAGCTCGCCGTTATTGCCTTGGCTGCTGGCGATGGTCGCCGACAGATGGTGGCCGGTGAGTTGTCCATTCTCGATGGCGATGGGGCCACTGGCCGCATCGATCTGTAAGGGCACGGCGGGCAAGTAGAGGGGGATACGCTCGGCCTCGGCCCAGATCCGCATCTTGGCAAGCGAGGCAAACTCGGACTGATTCCCCTCAAAGGCAAAGCGCGCGCTGCTGGCCTGGCCCCCCTGAACAATCTCGCAGACCTTCTGGGCCACCGGATGAGTGCCAAAGTGGGTGAGGATGGCGGCCCGGACGGCGGTGAGATCAACCTCTTGACCGCTTAAGTCAATTGACCAGAACGGGGGAGAGGTGTCGCCTGTCGCCGCTTGTCGTCGGCTAATCTGCCCCTTGAGCGCTAGGTGGGGTTCGCTCATGGAGATGCCTGCGATGTCAAAGGTCAATTCCTGCCGCTGACGGCTGATACTAAGCCCATCTAAGCGAGAGATGGCCAAGGACTGACCGTGCCAGCTGAGGGCTAGCGGCGTCTGCTTACTGGTGAGCGTCAGTTGCCAGTCTTCCCCCTGTCCCTGGAGATGGAGGGCCAGGGCCTCGGCAGTCAGCGAGGGCAGGGGGGCAGGGGGTGCGGATGGGCTGTCGGCTGGGGAGGTCGAGGCCTGGGCTGTCACTGGGGCTGAGTTCAGTAGCTGGTCGCTTGTGAAATTTTCCCCTGTGACATCGAGCTGATAGGCTAATGTCCTGTTGTCGAGATGGCCCTTGATCTCTAGGGATTGAGCAAAGGGGCTGTTCATGGTCAACGCCAGGGTGACACCACTTTGTTGGCGGGAGAGAGAGCCTCGCACGTCGGTCAGGGTGAGGGCTTGCAGGCCGCGTTGCTGATTGATGGGGGTTGGTGGCAGGCTCACCGTTCCCTCGCGGATGGTCAGACGATCGGCCAGGATTAGGCTGCGGACGCTGGCGAAAAGTTGCTTGCCGGGGAGGGGCGGGGTGGCGCCAGGGGTAGGCGGTTTGACCAACAGTTGCGGTTTGATCAAGGTGGCGCGGGCCAGAGACATCTCCCCGGAAAGAAAAAATGTCGGGTTGAGGATGCCCTCCGCCTGTGGCACAAAGAGGGTGATGCCCGGGGCGTCGGCGTTGAGGTCCTTGATGGTGATGGTTGGGATAGGAAACCAGCGGCATGTGATCTCTCCGACCGTGACCGTCAGCCCGAAGGACTGTCTGACGCCCTCTAACAGACGATCTTGGAGTGATCTGCGAGAGAAGAAAAGGAGAGAGAGGCTGAACAGGCAAAGCAGGCAGAGGGCGGCAATTATCAGGAACGGCCGTTTTTTCATTGGCGCTAATAAGGTGGGGCCAATGGCCCGTTTGGATGACAGGAAGAATTTGGCCTCGCTTAGGCTAGGCCGGTCGGCAGGGGGTGAGGGTCAGGCCGTAAAGCGGATGCCCGCCTTGTACTCACCCTTGGTCTGACACGTCCAGACAACTTCACCTTGGGCGGGGAGGTTGTCTGACTCGGAGAAGGTGATGATCTGGCCAAGTTCAAAGGGCTCGGCGGCGATCAGGCAGAGGCCGCTACTGCTGATGTTGTCGACCCTGACCTGGAGAGGAGGGAGCTTCTGCGGGGGGGCGATGCCCACCTGATCGCCAATCGTAATCGTCAGCCAGACCTGATGGCATGGCACTCGGGGGGTTGTCCTTCGTTCGTTGTCGATCATCGTGTTCTATGGTGAGGCCTTCGGCAAGATTATTCCTTGCTGAGGGCCTAAGTGTGGATTGCTCTAAGAAAATATGGTAGGGTGGCCCCCCCGCCATAACGGCCACATCGTTGGCAAGAGTGATGGCTTGATTATGCTTCATGACGGGGGAATACGCAAGCGATTAGCGTGCAAGGGACAAATCCTTTGCTGCGTTTCGCTGACCAACACCACCAACAGCTTGAAAACGTTACTATGAATCTCACCATCTTGACGGGACAATTCAGCCAGATCGGCCAGATCCTGATCACCCTGCTGCTCGCCATCTCCACCCTGGCAGGGGGGCTTGGCCTGATCAACGTGGTTGGCAAAAAGCCGCGGGCCATTGCTCAGGCTCACTGGCTCTTGCTGTTGAGTAATCTTCTCTTCTTTTTGGGCTTTGGCTTGATCTGTTGGTTGCACCTCCGCATCTATCAAGCACTGCCCCTGCAATTGCCCGGGGAGATGGTGTCCTGGCTCAACCAAGAGATCATGGCGATGAATGCGCAGGCCACCTACGCCTTCCCGCTACTTGACCCCAATCACCCGCCGCGTTATATCATCCCCCTCTGGGTTGAGAACGAAAAATACTACTTTTGGTTCATGACCTATGGTCTGATGGCCCTCCTTGCCTTTCGCAGGAGTACAAGCCATCGATTGCAGGGGACGCTGCTCCTCTTTCTCGCTGTGCAGACCGCCATCCTCTTTTTTGCGGCCAACCCCTTCAAGGTGCCGCTGCCCAAATTTTTTGCAGAGATCGGCCCTTGGTTCAGCGGGGGTCTGACCCCGATGGCGCAAGTTGGCGAATTGATGCGAATCTACCCCAAGATGGTCTTTTACTACAATACGCCCTACATGTGGCTGCACCCGCCCATGCTCTTTTTGTCGTACAGCGCCATCACCATCACCTGCATCACCTCCGTCTTCATGCTCGTCAAACGGGATCCGGAGATTGAGGGCTTGGGCTACGATCACGCCAAATTTGGCTATTTCATGCTGACCTTGGGTATGTTGCTTGGCTATCCCTGGGCCTTGCAGGCCTGGGGGCCAAATTGGTGGTGGGATCCCAAGATCTGTTCCTCGATCATGATGTGGGCGATTTATAGCACCTATCTGCACTCACGACTCTACGCCAATAAGCCGTCGATGTGGTACTTTACCTCCGGTCTTGGCATCGTCTGTTTTGTGGCGATGATCTTTACCTTCGTCTCGTCTTTTTATTTCCCGGGTGAGCATACCTTTCAGTAGGAGGATTTCCGATGACGACGAAGCGGCCTTCGTATGATTTTGCCCTGATCCTGGCCACGGTGGCCATCTTAACGGTCATTTCAGGGATCTGTATCTATGGGATGTTTTACTTCAAATTCGCTCAGTTGCAGCAGATGGCCGCCCCGGTCAAGGCCGCCTATATGGAGAGGATGAATCAGATTGTCAGCCCGTTTGTCATCGCCTTGATCGTCCTGTTGGCGATCTGTGTGCCCAAGCGTCTGCTGCCGACTGCCTGGCTACATCGCTTTGGCCTGCTGCTCCTGGTGGTGATAGGCCTCGTCACCTGGGCTGGAGGGGTGGTGCTAGCGCTCCAGGTTGCCCTCTGTTTGACCTTGGCCTTGCAGACGGTTGTCTTGGGCTTGGCGATTGTCGGCAATCAGCGCTTAAATTTTGAAAAAAAGGGCTACTGGGTGCGCGTTGGCTCATCATCCATGCACCTTGGCCTGATCCTCTTCATCCTCGATCTGTTTTTTTACCGCCATCAAACCTTGCACCTTGTCCTCTTCTGGATCACCACGGTGGCTACTGTCCTGGGCATGATAGGCTGTTTCTATGCCCCAACCCTGGCGAAGATGGTCAACGAGCGCAGTTGTACCAAGGCGAGACTTGTGAGTTGAGCAGGAGAGATGTTCGTCGGCCATTCTTAGCCAAAACCAATACCAAAAGAGAAGCTCGCTATGAAACCATGCCAGATTGTACTCGCCGATGACCACCTCCTCATTCGTAGGGGGCTGAGAAAGATCATAGATGGCCAGCCTGGGCTCACCGTTGTTGGTGATGTTGGCGATGGTCTTGAGTTGCTCAACCTCCTTGAGTGTCGCTGCTTTGATCTTATCCTGCTCGACATCTCCATGCCCAATATCCGAGGGATTGAGGCCATTGGCCAGATCAAAAAATTGTGTCCGGCTATCAAGATCTTGATGCTCACCATGCACAGCAGTAAGGAGTTGTTGGTCAGTGCCATGCAGGCTGGCGCCGATGGCTACGCCTTAAAAGAGGATTCCGATCAGGAACTGCTGTTGGCCATTCAGCAATGCATGGAGGGTAAACGCTATCTGGCCCCCTCCCTGGCTAAGGAACTCAGCGACCAGGAACTGGAACGCTTGAGCTGCCCGTCGGTACGGGTTGCCCTAGAACAGCTCACGGTGCGCGAAAAACAGGTCTTGACCTTGGTTGCCGAAGGGCGTAAGAGCAAGGAGGTGGCTAAGCTCCTGTCGATCAGCATCCGCACCGTTGAGCACCATCGTGCCAACATCATGAAGAAGACCGAGATTCGGAACACGGCGGATCTGATCAAATACGCTATCCAGAAGGGCTTTATCGTTTCACCTCAATAGCTCATGTCCTTGAACTTAGAAGACCTGCCGGTTTTGGCCATTTGCGGGGAGAGTGGTTCGGGCAAGACGACCCTGATCGAGCGTTGTGTCCACCACCTGCGCGGCCAAGGGCTGAGGGTCGCCGTAGCCAAGCAGAGCTCGCGGCAACTGGCCATTGATCAGCCAGGTAAGGATAGCGCCCGTTTCTTTGAGGCCGGGGCCGATCTGCTCTTAGTAGGGCAGAACGGGGTCTTTATTCGCAAGCAGTATGTCGTTGGCGCTGACTTTGCCGACGGGTTGCGCCTCTTGGCTATCGAGCATGATATCGTTTTGCTTGAAGGATATCGGCACACGCCAGGGCCAAAGGTCTGGCTGCTGGCGGAGGGCGAAGCGGCCCCCCCTGCAGACCCGCAGATCATGGCTTGCCTGCCCCGAGGCCCGGAGCGCGATCACATCATGCTTTCGCTGTTGGATGGTTTTCTGCTTCAACGGTGGTCTCAGCCCCCGGTGGTTGGCTGCGTCTTGATTGGCGGCAAGAGCTCGCGAATGGGGCGCCCCAAACATCTGCTGCTCAAGGATGGTCAGACCTGGTTGCAACGCACAGCAAGCCTCTTGACCACAGTGAGTAAGCAGGTGGTGGTTGCCGGTGGCGGGGAGTTGGGCGATTGCCCGTTGCCTCGGCTGCCCGATGTCTGGGGGTGCCGAGGGCCTTTGGCTGGTATCCTGGCGGTAATGCGTTGGCAACCATGGGCTACGGTGCTGGTCACCGCCTGTGACCTGCCTGAGCTGACGGCTGAGGCGCTTTCCTGGCTCTTGCGGCAGCGCAGGCCCGGGGCCTGGGCAGTGTTGCCAAAGCTTGAGGAGTACCACCAACCCCTGCTTGCCCTCTACGATTTCCGTATGCGGCCTGCCTTGGAGGATATGGCCCAAGCGGGGATCTACCGGATGTCTCGTCTGCTTGATCGGTCCGGGGTGCGGGTGGTCTCTCCCCCGACAGAACTGCGAGGGGCCTGGCGGAATGTGAACTCGCCGGAGATGATCGCGCTGGCTGGGGAGGCTATTTCTTGCCGAGGGTCTAAGTCGGACTTATGATACACACTTACCAAACACTACCTTGGAGCCTTTCATGATGAAGAAAAAATTGATTCTCTTAGCCTTGTTTCTTTCCGCCTGTTCGAATAGCCCTGCAGATCAACCCACTGCCAAGGCCGGGGCCAATCAGCCAGCGGCGCAAGGTGCTCAAGCTCAAGCCCAGGCCCAGGTCTCAGCCTCGTACTCGCCTGCCCAGACCATGGAGTTGATCAAACAGAAGAAAGACTTGGTGATCATCGATGTCCGTTCTCCACAGGAGTTGCGTGAGGGCAAGATCGAGGGTTCGACCTTGATCCCCTTCATGGACATCATGAAGGGCAATTTCTCCATCCCCCAGGGACGTCCGCTCCTGTTGATCTGCGCGGTTGGGGGCCGCAGTTATGCCGCCATGCAGATCCTGGCTCATAAGGGCTATAAGGAAATCTATAACTTGCAGGGCGGGGTGGCGGCTTGGAAACAGGCCAACCTGCCGCTTATCTATTGATGACCAACGGTGATGCTATGCGCATGATTCTTGCCTGCTGGCGGCTACTGCCCCTGCTTATGCTCTGTTGTCAACTCATAGGTTGTGATGCGGATGCCCCCAAGGCCATTCGCATGGGTGAGCAGGCCCCGGCCTTTACGGCGAGTGATCTCCACGGAAAGCCAGTTTCTTTGGCCGATCACACGGGTAAACCCGTTATCCTGCGCTTCTTTGTCCCTGACTGCAAGTATTGCCGGGCCGATACGGTCGTCTTTAATGACTACTACACACGCTATCAGGAGAAGGGCCTGGGTGTGGTTTATATCAATACCGAGCCCAAGCCTGGCGAAGTGCAGAAATTTGCCGATGACTTGGGGATCAAATTCCCGGTGGTACTTGATCCCCAACGAAAGGTTGCCAACCAATACCGGGTACAGGTTGTGCCGCAAACCGTCATTCTCGATCCCGGCCACCGAGTTGTTGGTGTCATTTTAGGTGGGGTCAGTAAAGAGCAACTCGATTCCCTGTTGCTGCCCTTTGTTCAATAGCGACTTTCTTGTCCAGTCTCTATCTCTTCAACCCATTACCCTTGAGGTGAATCATGAAGAAAACAATCGCCCAAATCTCCCTCGTCCTCTCCCTGCTCATCGCTCTGCCAACCTCAGGACTGACGGCCGAAAAATCCGTCGATAAAGACACCCGTTGCGCGGTATGCGGTATGTTTGTCGCCAAGTACCCAAACTGGGTGGTCTCGTTGACCATGGCGGATGGCGAAACTAAGTATTTTGACGGGGTGAAAGACATGATGGTTTTTTATTTTAGCCCGCAAAAGTACGGAGCCAAGGCCGGGGCCACGATCACGGCGATCAGCGCCACCGACTACTATACCCTCAAACCGGTGGATGCAAAAAAGGCCTTCTATGTGCTAGGAAGCGATATCAATGGGCCGATGGGTCATGAGTTCATCCCCTTTGCCGATAAGTCAGCGGCCGAGGCCTTCAGTAAAGATCACCAAGGCAAGGGTGTGGTGACCTTCGAAGCGATTACCGCCGAACAGGTTGAAACCATGCGCTCTGGTCAACGGATGAAATAAGGCATGCACCGCCCTTGCTCGATCTTGCTTGGTTGTCTTGCCCTGTTGGCGGTGGTCGATGGCGGTCTCGTTTGGCACCATCGTTGCCAAGAGAGACTGTTTGCGGTGGCGGACGAGGTGCGGAGGGTTACCGTTGCTGGACTCGGACTCTCCGACCTCTGCTTGGCGACTGAGGCCCGCTACACACGTCATCCCGCCGTTACCGACCTGGTTGTCCCCTTCATGGATCACCCCGGGGCGATGGACCATTTTCCAACGGGCTCTTTTTGGGCCGCTCCCGTGATCGTGCGCTGATGTCTTTTGCAAAGCAACTCAACCTGATCGATTATTCTCTCTCCTCTCTCTGGCGACGACGTTTTAAATCGCTGGGGGTGATGGTTGTCTTTGCCGGGGTGATATTTCTGCTTGCCTCCTTTCAAATGACCACCAAGGCCCTGACCTCGTTGGCCGCTGAAAGCCTTGCCTTTGCCCCGGAAATCACCATCCAAAAGATGCGGGCAGGGCGTCAGGAGTCCATTCCAGTAGCCTACCAGGCGAGGCTTAGCGAGATCTTGGGGATTACGGCAATTACCCCTCGGGTATGGGGCTATTACTTCAACGAGACCAAGGGGGCCAACTATACCATCCTGGGCCTTGATCCATTGTCTATGCCCTTGGGCGATCAGCTTGGCCGGGCCATCGATCAGCGGCGGCTCCCTCGGGAGCATGAGGTGGTCTTGGGCCGTGGGGTACAGGGGGCAGCAAGCGGGTCGGGCAGCTCGATCATATCGCTCTTCCGGCCAGATCTCAGTTTGAAGGCAATGACCATCGTTGGCAACTTTCAACCTGAAACCGACTTTTTGACCTATGACACGCTGTTCATGGGGCTTGCCGATGCCCGTGACTTGTTTGGCTTACCACCAGAAATGGTGACTGACCTCTGTGTGACCGTGGCCAACCCCTCGGAGGTGGCAACGGTCGCCAAAAAGATTGCCTCCCTACTCCCCGACACCAGGGTGGTGACCCGTCAACAGGTACAAAAGACCTATCAGTCTGTCTTCGGTTGGCGGAGCGGCTTTGCCTCTGTCTGCCTGCTTACCGCCCTGACTTCCTTTATTATCTTTGCTTGGGACAAGGCCTCGGGCCTAACTCCTGAGGAAAAAAAGGAGATTGCCATCTTAAAAATGGTCGGCTGGCAGACCGCAGATGTCCTGGCCTTGCGTTTTTGGGAGGGGATGATTGTCTCGCTGCTCTCCTTTGTGGTGGGCTACACCCTGGCCTATGTCCATGTCAGCTTTTTTGAGGCAGCCCTCTTTCGTCCAATTCTGATTGGTTGGTCGGTCATCCACCCCTCCATCCCCCTACGACCGACGGTCAATCTGGGAGAAACCCTGCTTGTCCTCTGTTTGACGGTGGTGCCCTATCTGACCGCGACCATTATCCCGTCGTGGCGGGCAGCGATAATCCCCGCCGACTCGGCGATGAACTGAGAGGGAAGGTGTGTCCACGGCCCTGATTGAACTCGAAAACGTCTGCAAGACCTACAATCAAGGTCAAGCAAACCAGGTGTTGGCCTTACGCGATATCACCCTGACGATTGCCGCCAACAGCATGGTCTGCTTGCGGGGGGCCAGTGGCTCTGGCAAGAGCACGTTGCTGTCGATCATTGGCTGTGTCTTCCCCCCCACCAGCGGTCGGGCCGCCATTGCCGGCAAACAACTGACGCGGATGCCGGATCGTTTCCTGACCATCCACCGTCGAGCCACCATCGGCTTCATCTTTCAGCACTTCAATGTCTTGCCCGAGTTGACCGTACTCGAAAACATCACCCTGCCGCTGATGCCGCTGGGCGTGGCTCCACGCCAGAGGAAGGAGCGGGCGGAGCGTTTGATGGAGATGCTTGCTATCAGCCATCGGGCCAATTTCCCGGCCCGCCAGATCTCCGGCGGTGAGCTACAACGGGTCGCCATTGCCCGTGCCCTGATCAATACCCCCCCCATCCTCTTGGCTGACGAGCCAACCGCTCACCTTGATCACCCCCTGAGTTTGGCCTTCATGGAAATCATGCGTGACCTACAGGCCTCCGGTAAGACCATCATCCTCACTTCACACGATCGCTTGATCACCGAGCATCCGGCGGTGGAGAGGATCATTGCCATCCAAGACGGCAAGATTTATGTTCCTTAACTCCTGGAGTGTGGCGCTTACCGTGTTGAGCTTGGTGGTGGTGGTACTCACGGCTGTCGCTGTGCGCACCGCCATTCGAGTCCTTTGCTGGTGGGAGCCGTCAAGCGACAGCAATCGTCAGATCCGCCTGGAAAACGAGACTTGGCTGTCCTCGACCCTGGTGCAATACGCCATGGGATTTCAGGTGCTTTCCTTATTACTCTTCGTCATGGCGGCAGACAATTTGAGCGCCGTCATTCGTGGTGCCATGTGCGCCACAGGTGCCCTGACTGCCAATCAATTCGGTATGTCCGTCCTGGTACTGAAGCTCCTGAGTGCCTTCTTTTGCGGTTTTTGGATAGTACTCCACTCCTTCGACATCAGCTCCGAGCGGTATCCCCTGCTACGAGCAAAGTATCTTGCCTTGATCTGTTTGTTGCCCCTGGTGCTCGCTGATGTCGTCGCTCAGACCCTCTATCTCGCCTATCTCACCCCAGATATCATTACCTCTTGCTGTGCGGTGGTCTTTGGTGAAGGGGGGGGGGATGGTGGCAACTTGTTGGGGACAGTGCCGCAGGGGGAGGTGCTTGTGGTCTTCTATGGCACGGCACTTGGGCTTGCGACCGGGGGCCATTTTCTCTTCCGTCGGATTTCACGATGGCTTTTATGGCTCAACGGCTTGCTGTGGCTCTTTTTTGTCGGGCTGTCCTTGGTGGCGATCACTACCGTTTTTTCGTCCTATATCTATGCCATGCCTTACCATCACTGCCCGTTCTGTATCCTCAAATCTGAGTATCATTCGATTGGCATTTTTATTTATGGAAGTCTGCTCCCAGCCGGTTTTTTGGGTATGGCCTCCGCCCTGGTCGATGCAATACCCATCCGCCTTGGTTTGGGGGAAGTGGTGCAACGTTTTCAAAAAAAGGCACTGCTGGTCTCGTCGATTCTCATGGTGCTCTTTGTCGCACTTGTCTCCTATCCCTTGTGTCGCTACCTGTTGTTGGGGGGAGAGGGGAAGGGAGCAAGAGGTTGGCCTTTTGGTTGACAAGCTATGTTCGATTCAGTATAAGCGTTGTGCTCTGCTGGCGGGGGTTTGTTCTTCTTTTTGCCCTTTGGTGCCCCTGGCCTATTTGTCGTATTTCTGTGTGCCAGTAGCTCATCTGGATAGAGCAACGGCCTTCTAAGCCGTAGGTAGTGGGTTCGAGTCCCGCCTGGCGCACCAATAGGACGTTTTTGGACGTCCGTCAATGTCCGATTAACCCGCATCCCGTTTAGGTTTGCGGGTTTTTTGTTGTCCACTGAGTTCCATGGGTATCCGTTGACATTTTTTTTACACCTAGTCAGTTGCTCTAAGGGGGGGGCATAGCAACGTGTAAGCATTTGTAAGCAGTAAGGCATAAAAAAAGGGTCTCGAAGAAAACCTCGAAACCCTTGCTACTACTGGAGCCGACGACGGGAGTTGAACCTGCGACCTACTGATTACGAATCAGTTGCTCTACCACTGAGCTACGTCGGCGTATTTTGGACAGGCATGCGGCCTGGAATCAATATCGACAGCAAAGGGGCTTGGATGTCAGTCCTCCAAAACCGGCAGTCGATATTTTCTTCTGCTAGTAGCAATTTTGGGTAGACATGTCAAGCATTAAGCCGACTATCTTCGATAGCGTGTGGTGAGACTAGGTCTCTAGAATTCTGGCGATCATGTCTCGTAGGTCTGTAAGTTGGAAGGGCTTGGTGATCACTGCCAAAAATCCGTAGTCCTGACATGAGGCCATGATAGGGTCATTGGCGTAGCCGCTGGCGACGATGGCCTTGGCTGTTGGG
>Ga0172371_10010477_pt1 | contig 12523 bp, 15 predicted proteins | sample Lak12m_FD_114543 | JGI IMG/M metagenome (GOLD analysis project Ga0172371, IMG submission 114543) | Freshwater microbial communities from Kabuno Bay, South-Kivu, Congo - kab_022012_12m | ecosystem: Environmental > Aquatic > Freshwater > Lake | place: Democratic Republic of the Congo: South-Kivu... | reverse complement strand
GTCCAACCAGTTGATTCGCAGCCCCCTCCCCAATATAGTGTTGCTTTCGTGCCATCTCCGCCAACAATCCCGGTTATCCTTATCGGATACGCACCGCTGTTCCTAAGCCGAAGGTAAGGATAAGTGTTGCTGTCGCCGGTATTCGCTTTTGCCGCCCATTCGATAATGGATATTGGCTGCGCACTCGCCCAATAAGCTTTCGACTGCGCGATTTGCGCGTCGGACGCCATCCCCGGAAAGAAACCGAGCAGCGCGACTGAGACGAGAGCAACTATCAGAACTACTGCAAGCAAAACCAAATACTCTGTTGCGCCCTGCCCAAGGGGGCGATAGGTCGCGCCGAAGCGCGAGCGTGTTGCTCCCTGCGCGCGCAAGCCATCCATGCTTGCGTTTCTCGGGAAACGCCTATAAACGTGCCCCCTCATTCAAAGCTCAGCTTCACGTCGTCCTCAAGGAGCGAGCGCAGCACCCTTTCCAGCGAGGCGATGTCAAGCGGAAGGCGCGCGGCGTCCTCGCGCGCAATCCTCACCTTCATGATTTCCTTCCCGCCATGGAACACCTTGTTTATGCCAAGCAGCCGCGCGGGCGTGATGATGTCCGCAATGGTCTTCTTCACGTCCCCTGTTGCCTCGGCAATCCTCACTTTTTTGCCAAGCGCGCTGGACAGCTCGCCGACCACCTTGCCCTGCTTGCCGATAAGGAGCCCAACCTCGCCGCGCGTGAGCACGAGCACCACCCTGCCAAGGTCAAGCGCCTTGTAGAATTCGGCGTTCGATATGTTGTACCTGTCGTTTATCTTGTAAAGTATGAGCGCAACGTCGAAGTCAAGCTGCGTCATCTTCCCCTCGGCAAGCTTCTTCCTGCAGGATGGGCAAAGCTCCCCATCCTTCAGGTCTGAGTCGCAAACAGGCGTTTTCATCCAACCACCCTATCGTGGAAAGGGGCGGCAGTTGCAGGCGGCTGGATTCACTTCGAGAGCTTTATCTCGATTGCAGACACTTTTGACTTGCTCCCGTCCTCCGAATCAAGCTCCTCGGTCTTTGTGAGTATGTCCGTTATCTTCACGTCGGGCAGGAACCTGTTGCGCACTATCTCCGCCACGTCCACCGCGCGCGAAATGGTCTTGCCGCGCGCCTTGATATAGACTTCCGGCGTGCCGCCGTTGAACTGCGTCACGACTGCCAGCACGTAGCCCATCACGCTTTTCTTGCCGATGTAAATGACATTCCCGTCGGTCCTTGCAGGCTTTTCGCCTGCCATTGCCTGCGGCGCTGCGCCGCCTGCCACTACTCGGGGCCCTGCTTGCGGTGTTGTGTTCTCTTCCATGTGCCCACCCCTGCAATGATCCTATTTTCTCCCTTTCCTGTAGTCTGCCACCAATCTTTCCAGGTCTATTTCGGGCTCTATCTTATTTATAGCTTCCTTCCCGCGCGCGGGTTCCTCGCGCTTCTTCTGCGCTTGCATCTGCTGCCCGTGTGCAGTTTTCGGCTTCCCGCGCCACTTCAGCCTGTTTGCTGCTTGCTGCAGCTGGAACCTGAGCTTCCTGAATTCCGAGTCCCTCATCACGGACTCGCGCACCCCGTTTTCCATCAGGCGCAGCCGATGCATGAGCGCAGCCTTCTCCTCCTCCAGCCTCTCGAGCGCCAGCCTCAAATTCGCATTCTCGCGCGCCAGCGACTCAAGCCGCGCACGAAGCTCGCCAGGGGAAGCAGTTTTCATTGCCGCGGGCGCCTTTGCATGCGCCACTTCCTTCTCAGGCTCGCGCAGCATCATGAAGGCGTCCTGCACCCGCACCCCGCGCAGCAGCAAATGCTTCACTTTTTCCTTTTCGGCGTGCGCAAGCCCCTCCAGCGCGTCAATCTGCCGGAGCTTGTTCTGGCTCGCGCGCCAGGCAAGCACCGCGGCGCAATACGCGTCGCGCTCGTGCGCGTTTTGCGTGCATGCGCCGCGCGCCACCTGCCTTTTTTCCTCCTCGCGCACGTTCTGCCGGGGGGCAAAAAGCCTGCATGAAAAGTAGGAAGCGAGGCGCAGCGCAGCCTCTGGCGCAGGGTTGGTGTCGCATGCCACAAGGGAGGGCGTGCCTAGCTGCTCTATTATGCGCGCGGCATCCGAGAAGCCTCCTGATGTGGAGCGAAGCGCAATCTTCCTGCCGTCAAGGCCCGCCAGGGCTATGCCAAAAGTCGCGCCTGGGTCGATTCCCACGATTGCGTATCTTTTTTCAGACAAATAGCCACCGAAAATCAGCCGCTTCCCGCGCCCGCTTCCCCGCCGCCAATCTTCCTCCTGGTGATTGCCTGGTGCAGCACGAGGTGCGTGCCCCTCTCCACGTTTTCCTTCACGACCACGCCGGCATCCACCCAGCAGCCGTCCCCAATCATCTTGCCCGGCATCACCGAGCAGAGCACGCCCATCTTGGTGCTGTCCCCGATGATTGCGCCGAGCTTGTTCCTCCTGGTGTCTATGACGACATCGTTCACGACCGCGTGGATGTGCCCCGCGTCGAAGCGGTAGTTGGCAATCTGCGTGGCTGCCCCGAAGTTGCAGCCCGAGCCTATGATGGAATCCCCGATGTAGGTGAGGTGCTTTGCATTGACATGGTCGAATATTATGCTGTTCTTCAGCGTGGTGGAGTCGCCTATGCTGCAGTCCCTGCCAATGGAGGTGGTGCCGCGTATGTAGGCGTGCGGGCCGACCTCGGTCTTCTCGCCTATGTATATGTTGCCCTCAAGGTAGGAGTCATGCACCACCGCATCCTTCTCCATTATCACCTTCCCCTTTACCGTGCAATTCTCAAGCCTGCCCTTCTTCTCGGGCAGCCTTGACAATAAGAACTCGTTTGCCAAGAAAAGCTGCCACGGCATGCCCATGTCGAGCCAGAAGCCGCCGACCTCGACGGCAGTGGCGCCCAGGAGCAGGTCGATTATTTCGTACTCGCCCCGTGCGGACTTTTTCACATCCCCTATCTTCCTGAAAATGGACGGCTCGAAAACATAAAGCGAGCAATTGGCAAGGTTGCTCTTCGGCTTTTCCACCTTTTCCTCAAAGCCCGATATTTTTCCGCCTTTCACGACCGCGGTCCCGTACTCGCGCGCATCCTCCACGGCTCGAAGCGCTGCGGTCGCCTCGCCGCTTGCGCCCTCGGCCAGCTTTTTGAGCGCCTCGGGCTCCGATATGATGTCGCCTGCCACCCCGAAGAAGCGGTCGGTTGCAAATGCCTCTGCATATCCGAACGCCGCGGCAGTGCCGTAGTTCCCGCCCTGCTCGATGAAAGACAGCTTCATGCCCGTCACAGGATGCGCCGAAAAGTAGTCGATGATGGTCTCCTTCCTGTACTTGACCACAATCGCCGCCTCGGACACGCCCACCGACTTGAGGTTCTCAAGCACGTGCGCAAGAATGGGCTTTCCGGCGAGCTGAATCATGCACTTTGGGCGCGTGTAGGTGAGCGGGCGCAGCCGCTTGCCCTCTCCTGCCGCCAGCACCACCGCTTTCTTGATTGCCATAGCCCCCTTTTGCCCCCTCCAGCTTATTAAATTTGCCAGCACGCCGGGCGGCGAAGGGGAAAGCAGCACATCAGCCAATCGCGGACAGCATGGCAGCCTCGGCAGACTTGACAACCCCGTCAAGCCTTTTCCTGTCCCGAAACTCGCAGGTAAGGCGCATGGCAGGCTCGGTGCCCGAGGGGCGCAGAAGGAGCCAGCCATCCGCAAAATCGTACCTCAGCCCGTCTATTCTTGAAAGCGAGGCGCCTTCAAAAGAGAGCGATTTTTCAAGCGCGGCCATTATCCTTTCCTTGCCCTTTCCGGCGCATCCGTACTTCCTTCTCTCCATCGGATACGTTTTCACTCCATCCGCAAGCGCCGAAAGCTTCCCGCGCGTGCAGGCAATTTCCACAAGATAAAGCGCCGCAAGCAGCCCGTCCGCGCACGGCGTGGAGGATGGGAAGACATACTCCCCGCAAGGCTCGCCGCCGAACACCGCGCCCCCCTCCTTCACCATCATTGCGACATGCAGGCTGCCAACAGGCGTAATCGATAGCTTCCCTCCCGCCTTCTCCACCGTCTCCTTCACGCAAAGCGAGGCTTCCACGGTGGAGGCCACCGTGCCTTTTTTCTTCCTCAGGAAGTGCGAGCAGAAAATGGACAGCTGGGCATCAAGCGCAAGCACCCGCCCCATCTCATCAATGCCAATCGCCCTGTCGCCGTCGCCGTCAAACGCCACTCCCAGGTCGCACCTGTTCCTCTTCACCGCCTCGGACGCAGCCGACAGCGTCCCGGCTTTCGGCTCCAGGTCCCTTGCGAATTTCCCCGGCTCATCGCAGTAAAGCCCGATTACTTCGCATCCTGCCGCGCGCAGGAGCGCGGGCGCAAGCACGGACGCGGCGGCATTGCCCGCATCCACCAGCACGCGCGGCTTCCTGCCTGCAATGGAAGGCGTATCCACTTGCGTTAGGAGAAAATGGATGTACTCCTGCGAATAGTCCCTGTTTTCCTTCTGCCCCGCCCCGTTCCATGCAACAGCATCCCACTCCCCTTCAATCGCGGCTTCCGCCGCCGCCTCTTCCCCGCGCGTGAATTCCATGCCTTCCGAAAAAAGTTTTATCCCATTGTACTCGGGCGGGTTGTGCGACGCGGTAATCATCGCGCCATTGCACTTTTCGCGCGCGGTGGCATAGGCAAGCAAGGGGGTGGGCGCCATGCCAATGCCGATAACGCCCGCGCCGGAAAGCATGGCGCCTGCGGCAAGCGCCTCCGAGAGTGCGGGCGAGGTGGGGCGCGCGTCGCGCGAAATGACGAGCTTCCCCCCCATTTTCCCTGCGGCGTTGCCCACTTTCATGGCAAGCGCAGGGCTGACTTCCTTCCCATAAACGCCCCTGATGCCCGATGTCCCGAACAAGCCTGCCATGCTGGTTTGTCAGCAAATAGCCTTTTAAACTCTTGATTTCCTAGCCTCGGCTATGAGCGTGGACAGGCTATCGGTGTCAGGCCCGCAGTCCGCTGCAGGCATAATGGGGATTTCCTCCAACACCAACCTTGGCGGCATCAAGTTCAACCCGCGCGGCGTGGTCATTTTCTCCGCACTGTTCATACTGGTCGTTAAGATAATCGACGTGCTGGTGGGCGGCGCCTAGTCCAGGCGATTTTGGGGGAACAGCCTCTTGGCCTCGGCTGCCACCTTTTCCACGTTCTTCTCCTCGCAGATGACAAGCGCCGAAAGGCGGCGCGACTGCATGGCGACAAGCGCCGCGACAAGCTCGCTCTCGCGCGCAAGCGGCAGCGTTTTCCCGTCCTTTTTCTCAAGCAGCATGCCCGCCTTTGCGGAAAGCGAGGGCACGTCGACCAGCACGGTGCACCCGCACGCATCGGAAAGCTCCCTCTCCGCCTTCGCGCCGCCGCCCCCGGGCAGCCTCGCCGAGCAAGCTTTCTTGAAAAGCCTTCGCTGCGCCAGCCCACTGACATAAGGGGCCGCATTGCGCGAGCGCGCAAGGGCATCCAGCGCCTGCGCGTCCGAAAAGAGGAGGAAATCCATCGCTTCCACCGTCCCGTCATCCATGGCAAGCGCCATCGCCTGCTGCAGCATGCGCGAGGCAATCCTCACCGTCTTGTGGAGATAGACTGTGGAGAACATGGTGAAGCGCGCAACCAGCAGGCCCTCGCCCGCCTCAAGCCCCCTCTCGCGCAGGCGCAGCCCCTTTTTGGAAAGCGACAGGCTGCCGCAAATCCTCTCCGAGTCTATCACGCCATAGGCAACGCCGGTGTAATGCGAATCGCGGAGCAAATAGTCCATCCTGTCCGCGCCCATGTCTGACGTGATTATCCCCCCTGCGGGGCGCCGGCACAGCCCCGCGATTTCACGCGGGGAAAACTCGCGCGACAGCGCATCGGCAACTTCCCCCTCCAGCATCAGCCCTTCGCCTATTTTCTCGTGCGTGCCTATCCTGCGCCTCAGCACCGATTCCGCCTCGTGCGAAAACGACACGTGCCCGATGTCGTGCAGGAGCGCGGCCGCCCTCACCTCGGAGGTTTCCTCGCTGCCAAGCCCGAGCTCATGGCACATCTTGCTGGCAAGGAAAAGCGTGCCGATGGAATGCTCGAAGCGCGTGTGGTTGGCGCCAGGGTAGACAAGATGGGCGGTGGCAAGCTGGCGTATGCCCCGGAGCCGCTGCATCTGGGGGCAGTCAAGCAGCCTCCGTTCGGTATCGGACAGAGCAACCGTGCCATGCAACGGATCCCTGATTCTCAGCATAGCGACACCCCCAGTGCCGGCGCCCCGCATCATCGGGGCGCCGCGCCATCATCTAGGCAAGCGCGAACCTGCCCCTGCCTTTCTCCAGAAGCTCCCCCTCCTCGCCCATATGGAGCAGAAGCGCCCGGCAGCCCTCCGCATCCAGCCCGGCCTCCCCGGCAAGCTCCTCCGCCGTCCTGCCCCCCTTTTCCAGCGCAGAGAGGAGCTTGGGCCGCCATTTTGCAGCAAACGACTTTTTTATGAAATAGTATTTCCTGTCAAACGCTTTCAGGCCCGAAACTTCCCCAGCAGCTATCCTGCCGGCAAGGGCGCCGGAAAGGCGGCGGGCGTCGCCCTCGTTCTCAAGCACCAGCCATCCGCGCGCAAGCGGGTCCTGCATAGCCGCCTGCTGCGGGGCCGCGCCGGATGCGGCATGCCCGGCATCGCCCTCCCTCGCCTGGCCGAAAGCCGCATCGGAAACGTTGTAAACCCCCTTTTCGTATTTCCTGCTGCGGAAGACCGTCACCACATTTCTTTGGGCAAGGGAAGCCAGCATCCCGCGCTCGCCGGCTGAAAGTGCCCTTCCCACCTCGTCGGGGGTGCGCCTCTCGAACCGTATTGCAAGCAGCTTCTTCAAAAGGGCCTTTTCCTCGCCGGAAAGCGCAACTGCGCCGTGCCTTCCCCCTCCCGCGCCGTCAATCGCCCCGGCCACCGCAAAAAGGTACATGCCGCCGCGCAGCGGGAAGATTTCAGCCGCTTCCGCCCCTGCGATTTCCTCGGGCACGCTGCCCTCAAGCGCAACGCCAGCCTGCGTTCTTTTCACCCTCAATTTCACAAGACCATCCTTAGCGTATCAGCCTTTTCTGCTCGACCTTGCCGCCTGGCGCCTTCTCGGAGAACACCTGCGCGGTAAAGGTGCTTACCCTTGCCGAGGGCGACTGCCACATGTTGCGCGGCAGCCCCGCCTTAACGCATACCTGGCAAAGGAATTCCTCCTCGTTCCAGTTCCATTCCACCGGCACCTGCGGAAGCAGCAGGCCGGACGAATAGCCGTAATGCATGATGAGCCCGTCCCTGCCCACCTTCACCTTCTTCAGGTATTCTTTCGGAGACTTCACCGTAAGCTCCTTTGGCACGGACAGCACGCTCACCTCGGCGGCAAGGCCGGCCATTTCCCCCTTCTCGACCGGCGGGAAGCGCGGGTCGCCGAAAGCCGCCTCAAGCGCGCAGTCGGCCACCGCAAGCGCAAGCTCCTTTATGGGGAGGGGGTAGCCTATGCAGCCCCGCAATTCGCGCGAAGGGTGGCTCTCAAGGGTGACAAAGACGCCGCGCTTTTCCAAAAGCGCCCCCTCGGAGCGCCCGGGCGCGATTTTCCTGCCCGTGGCAAGGTAGGCATCTATCGCTTCGCGTGCCAGGGAAACAAGATACTGCCCCTGCTCAAGCGTCAAATCCGCCATTCTCCCACGCATGGATTTTGGCGGCTGGGTTTAAAATTGCGCGTGCGCCCGGGCATTTGATTGCAAGCGGCTTTGCGCCGATTTTACGCCCGGCCGCCTGCCGCCTTCAATCCTGCCTCTTGTGCTCGCCGCGCCTGCCGTAGATTTTCTTCCTCCTGGCCTCGCGGAAAATCGGCGCGCCCGCGCGCCCTTCGCCGCCCCCCTCCCGCGGCTGCGACAGCTTCCCCTCGAATTCGTCCCACTCGAAATTCACCTTGAGGTGCCTTCCCGCCTCAATGTCCAAAAGCACGTATTTCTGCTTCTTTATCTCGAAATTCCTGTAAAGGAGGCCGCGCGCCTCCTCAAGCCGCATGGTGTGGGCGCGGGAGCTTGTGGCAAGGAAGCAAAGCTGCGCGCCTGATTTTGCCAGCCTGTCAAACGATGACTTGAACTCGGAGACGTTGCCGAACTGCACCTCGAACGCGGCGGCCCCGCCGTCCTTCCTCATGAAATAGAGCCAGCATGGCGACTGGGCCTCAAAGTAGCCGAACTTGAAGGCAATCGCCGAATACTGCTCGGCAAGGGCGTCCACCAGCCTTGCCGGCGGCTTCTTGACGCGCACCACCTCATCCACGAATTCCATGCGCCCCTTTCGTGTCTCAGGTTAAAATCGCTTTCTACCACGGGACCTTTTTCAGCCCCAGCCTGTTCGCAACAACATTCGCGCCCACATGCACGAAATAGGTGAGAACGCAGAGGAAAAGCACGGCCGGCCATGTGAGGAGCCCTGCCGCAAGCGGATAGGAGAAAGCAAGGGCCACGAGGAGGAAAAGCAGCTGGTCCATTGCCAGCGAAGGCTTGCCCCGCGCAATGCCCTGCCTCCTTTTTATGAAGCTGCCCAGCAGGTCGCCCGCCATCGCCCCCAGCCCGAGCAGGAACCCCGCAAGCGCATAATCCGCAATCGCAGGGTAAAGCTGGCAGGCGGTGCCCGGCAGCAGCAGGCCCTCCGCCGCGCCAACCGCCGCGCCCGCAAGCACCCCGGAGAAAAAACCGCGCACAGTCTTCCCATCGCCGAACAGCCGGTTGCCGTCGCCCATCATCCTGCCTCCGTCAATCGGCGCCCCGCCTCCGAGCACGACCGGCACAGAGTTTGCAAAATAGGCGGGGAGTATGAAAAGTATGAGTTGCATTGCCCAAGCAAGCGCGTCCATGCACCCATTTCGCGCAACGAATTTATTAACTTTCCAACCCCAAAAGGCGGCAGGGGGGGAGCATGGCTTCAGGGCACAAAACCAATCATTTCCTGCTTGCGCTTGCCGGGGTTTTCCTGCTGGCGCTTATCGTAATCTGGGCCTATCCCGCGGCCCATTCCGATGGCTGCATAGGCGTGGTGGAGATAAGCGGCACGCTCCAGACCCAGGAGGTGCCCCCGTCGCTTTTCACCGAAGGGCAGAAAGGCTCGGAAACCATAGCGGAAGAGCTTGGGGAAGCCGGCTCCCGCAGCGATGTCCGTGCCGTGCTGCTGCTCATCGACACTGCCGGCGGCTCGGTGGTGGCAAGCCAGGAAATCTACGAGGCCGTGCGCGCCATGAACAAGACATCGGTCGCATTCATACGCGAAATGGGCGCATCGGGCGGCTACTATGCGGCGGCAGGAACGGATTACATCGTTGCGAACCCGGATGCCATCACCGGGAGCATCGGCGCAAGGGCCACGCTTTCCGACTACAGCGGGCTGATGGGCAAGCTCGGCGTGAATTCCACCACGTTCAAGACGGGCGAGCTGAAGGACATGGGTTCGCCTTACCGGGCAATGGGGGAAGGCGAGGCGGAGGCGTGGCAGTCCATAGTGGATGAAAGCTTCGCATCCTTCAAGACCGAGGTGGAAGCAAGGCGCGCGGGCAAGCTTGACCCGTCGGGCTTTGAGCAGGCGCTCGATGCGCGCATGCTGACGGGCAGGCAGGCAAAAAGGATAGGGCTGATAGACGAGCTTGGCAACAAGGGTGCGGCAATCGCCGCCGCGGCGCGGCTGTCCAACATGACGGGCGAGCCGCGCCTGTGCGAAATATCCGGCGCAAGGGGCAAAAGCGGCATTTTCGGCCAGCTTTCCGCGCCAGGCGCGCTGCGCCTGCTCCTGCAGGGCGCGGGCAGGCCGCAGCTTTCCTACCAATGATTGCATGGTGCGGCCTATGGGGCAGAACAGCTTGCTTTCCCTCCTTCTTCCCGCCCTTCTAGCGTGCGTTGCCATTGCGGTTGCAGCCTCTTTCCTCCCTTCGGGGCAGCCCTCCGGAGTGCAGGGGTGGGAGATTGAGCTTTCGCTTGAGGGCAGGCAGCCTCTTGTCTCCGGCGAGCCTTCCACCCTCCGCACAATTTCCACGTGCGGCCCGGTCTCCCTGTCATTGGACGGGGAAGGAATCGGCGCATCGGGCGTGTCATCCTCATTGCCGCTTGCCCTTGCCGAGGGCAACCACACTTTCATCGCGGAAGGCGAAGGCTGCAAGGCAAGCCTCGCGGTGGAAGTGCTTCCGCGCGAATGCGAGGGCAGCCAGGCGGCATCCTGCTTCGTTGGCGGGTGCGAAGGCGTGCGCCGCTGCTCCGGAGGCATGTACTCCGGCTGCCTGCTGCCGCGCAAAGTCTGCGTGCCCGGCGAGAAAATAGGCTGCAGCATCGACGGGTGCAAATTCGGCCATGCCGAGTGCAACGCATGCGGCAGCGGCTTCGGGGAATGCCTGCCTGCGGCTGGCGATTCAAAAAATGGCGGAAACAGCTGCGCATCAGGCGCGGCGTGCAACTAGCCTGGCCGCCCCCTTTTTCACCGGGCGGCGCAGGCGCCCTGCCTACTTCCTCTTCTTTCCAGGCGCCGCCTTATGCCTTGCGGGCGCCGCCTTTGCGCTTTTAGGCTCCCTGCGCCCATCCTGCGGCCTTGGGCCTGCATCGGGCGCGCTCGGGCCGTCAGGCGGCTCCCTGCCTGCGCGCAGCCGGTTCCTTATTTCCTCAAGCTGGGAAAGCATGTTCTCGACTTCCTTTTCCTGCTCTGCCACCTCGCCGGCTATGCGCGCGTTCCTTTCAAGCTCGGCGATTTCGCGGTCCATGTCGTCGTTCGACAAGGTGCGCTCCGCGCCCTCCCCGCCCTGGAATGTGCCTGCGCCAATCACGGTTTCCTCCGTGATTCCGCGCCCCCTTGCCTGCATATCCGGGGGTGCCTGCCCGCGGGCGCCCTTCCTGCCTTCGCCATCCTTCCCCGCGGGCGCTTCGCCTTCGCCATCGTGCCCGGCGGGGTGCTCCTGCATGCGCCTCTTGCGGCTTTCCACCATGCCGCGCGTAACGTCATCAATGTTCTTCTCGTGCTCAGCCTCCCTGCTGAACGAGAATTTCTGCGTGTAGTTCATCCCCCCTGCCGCCTGCGCCTGCTGCTCGGCAAGCCCGGGCGCGGGGCCTTCCGTCCCGTCATCCTCGCGCCTTGCAACGAGGAAATTGTAGGTGATGAGCGCGACCACGGCGGCTGCGAACAACGCCGCAAGCACAGGGAGCGCGCCAAGCAGTGCGGCCGCAAGCCCGGCATCAGCCGCGCTCGCCGCAGTCACGGGCTGCTCCTCCAGTGCGGCCTGCCTGCCGCCTGCAATCGTGGAGACCAGCTGCGTCATGCGGTAGCCGTCCACGCTGTAGGTGTAGCTCCCGTTGCGGCTGGCAACCAGCCTCGCCATCCCTGCGCTGTCCGTGCTCACAGCCTGGCGGCTCCCGTCCGGGTAGCCCACCAGTATCCTTGCGCCGGAAATGGGCCTGCCCTCGGGCGACTTGAGCGAGAGGGTGAGCGTTCCGCCCGTCTGCAGCCTGGAAGGCGCGAAAAGCGTGGCCGAAGCAGGGGCAGCAGCCACCGCAGCGTCAGGCACCCTGCCAAGCGCGGCTTCGCCCACAATTGCAGTGAATTCATATGAAAGCGTCTTTGACTCGCCGCGCGCCAGCGAGGCGATTTCCCAAACCGCCTGCCTGCCGTCGAACTGCGACGGGCTTGGGGAAAAGGAAATGGCCGCCCCGGCAGGGACGTAGGAAAGGCTCTCGCCGATGTTGACATGCTCCCTGTCCTGCGGGCCGACGTTCTTTACAGTGAGGGCAACCCAAGTAACCGCGCCGCCAGCCTTGCCCGGCTGCGCGGAGCCCCCGTTCGCGCACACGTCGCTCACGCCATTAGGGGCAAGCGGGCAGCTGCCGCTGGCCCCTGTTTCCACCGTCCTTGTGACCTCGAGCCAGCCACCCGAGACATATTGTTTCGAGTAAGCCTCTGCAAACGGCGTGGAAACCATCAGCAGCAACACTGCAAGCAACGCGCCAAGCTTCATCATAGTTACACCTCTCGCATATGCATGCTTCTGCTGCATTGTGTATTTAAACCTTTGTATTTTATGGTGATTTGTGTTTTACAGTGCGCCCCCGCCCACCTACCTTTAAATTCTTATTCGCAAAAAGGAAGACTTGGTGCGGCTATGAAATTTGGAAAGGCATTGGCAATCGCATTCGCGCTCTCGCTTCTCTCAGGCGCCCTTTTTGCAACTTCGCCCACGAGCAAGCTGCAGCAGGCGCTTTCCGACCTCTGCAGCGGGCTGAACCAGCTGGTGCCGGTCGCCGCGATGCTCATGGTCCTACTTGCGGCGGTCATCTACGCGACAGGCCAGATGATGGGCGCCGAGACGCGCGCGCGCGCAAACGTCTGGGCGACATCTGCCCTCACTGGCGCGCTCATAGGCATACTCATTTCTGTCATAGCGCCTGCGGTGCTGCAGACGATTGCAGGCAGCAGCAACCCCATCAAGTGCAGCTGAGTTCAGCAGGATGGAAGCATTTGGCTCCATCTTCAGCTGGCGCCG
>Ga0172371_10010476_pt1 | contig 12524 bp, 11 predicted proteins | sample Lak12m_FD_114543 | JGI IMG/M metagenome (GOLD analysis project Ga0172371, IMG submission 114543) | Freshwater microbial communities from Kabuno Bay, South-Kivu, Congo - kab_022012_12m | ecosystem: Environmental > Aquatic > Freshwater > Lake | place: Democratic Republic of the Congo: South-Kivu... | reverse complement strand
GAACGTGCCGGAAATGGGTTTAAATTTTCTCCGATAAATTTCGCTGCAACAGTGACCAGTTTAACAGGAATACCCAGCTTATGAGCAAGCTCTGAGAACTGATGATGACTTAATTCGCTCATCCCTTCCTGGATTATCCGCTCGGCAAATTCAGGTATTTTTTGGGTTTCCCCTAGCACTTCCAATTGAATTAGAAGCGCTTCCTGGGTTGTGTTTGAACCTACTCCAATGGGGTCGGCATGTTGGATTATTTTCTTAATTTTTTCTACCTCGGAAGGCAGCAAGTGGGTGTATCGTGAAACCTCGAGAACCGTGGTAGTCAACAAGCCATCTTCATCCAGATGGGTTAATAAATAGGCAGCAGCTGCCCGTTGAGTTTGATCAAGATCTGGGGCGATCTGCTTAAGCACATATGCGGGGAGTTCTTCAACCTCTGGAGCGAAAGGTTCACTATCTATACCCGGATCTATATAATCCTTTCGCGGTATGAAATCCTCTCTAGGGGATAAAAATATCACTGGCTCTTCCGATTCAGCGTTCGTCGGCAGGCTGCAAACAGGGCATTTTCCCTGATCAGGCAACAAGCGATGGCACTTGGGGCACCTTCGTTCATCGATCATTTCCAACGCAGGGTTCGCTGCCAAAGCAGCATCGATCTCCTGTCGCAGTTCTTCACCTGGCATGCTTAACAGGTTCATCGTCTGCGCAAGGTGTGCAGTTGTCATTGGTCTGGTGGTTTGAAACTGTCCTTGAAACATAATCGGCCCCGTTTCTAAAGTATAGCGTATTTCGTATTAAGATGCAAGAACTATGCCACGGTTTTTTATCTGGAATGGTAGAATGTTTTTACGCTTATGAATTCAATCACTGTTATCGGTGGCGGTCTGGCAGGATCTGAAGCTGCCTGGCAAATTGCACAGGCAGGTTTCACTGTTGATTTATTTGAAATGCGTCCGATAGTTAATACAGGTGCGCATTTAACAGAATCTTTAGCCGAGCTTGTTTGTTCCAATTCCCTAGGTTCAACTCAAAAGAATAAAGCCTCCGGATTATTAAAAATGGAACTAACCATGCTTGGCTCACTCCTCGTTGCTTGCGCTGAACGATCAAGGCTGCCCGCTGGTACTGCTCTCGCAGTTGACCGCCAGGAATTTGCAAAGAGCGTTACCAATGCAATAACTTCCCATCCAAATATAATCGTCCATCGCGAAGAAATTACAAGAATTCCAGATGGTCCTGCAATTATAGCAACGGGACCGCTTACTGCAAATCAACTGGCTAAGTCCATCCAAGCTTTTACCGGTGTCGAATCCTTATACTTTTTTGATGCCATCTCACCTTCGGTTAAAACTTCATCAATAAATATGAAAGTCGCGTTTCAAGCTTCTCGATATCAATTCGATCCTGGCGCTTCGCAAGATTATATTAATTGCCCACTTAACGAACTCCAATATTCGCACTTTGTAAGTGAATTACTTAGTGCTGAAACGATCTCTTTGCATCATTTTGAATCAGATATCTCAACGGGTGTAAAAACAGCATTCTTTGAAGCCTGTCTGCCGATTGAGATCCTTGCGCAACGAAATCCCCAGTCACTTTCCTTTGGTCCTATGCGTCCAGTGGGGATCCACAACCCACATACGCCTGAAAAACCTCGCGCAGTCGTTCAACTTCGGCGAGAGGATTTATCTGGCTCAAGTTACAACCTGGTGGGCTTTCAAACAAATTTAACATTTCCAGAGCAGGAACGAGTATTCCATCTGATCCCTGGCCTCGAAAAAGCCATTTTTACGCGTTTTGGTCAAATGCATCGGAATACCTACATCAATTCCCCCAAAATCCTTTACCCAACCCTCCAAACCAGGTCAAGACCTGATCTTTTCTTCGCAGGTCAAATCGCCGGTATAGAAGGGTACATCGGGAATATCGCATCAGGACTACTTGCCGGGATCAATATTTCAAGATATTTGGAAGGGAAATCCCTTTTGGAATTGCCACAAATGACGATGATTGGAGCGCTTCATCACCGAATCTCAAACTGTGAAACCGAGGATTTCCAACCAATAAAAGCAAATTTTGGCATACTCCCTGCGATCAATCACTTGCCGCGAAACAGAGATCAAAGAGGGGCCGTTTATTCAAATCGTGCGATCTCTGAATTGAGAGAGTTTATTGAAGAGAATGAATTGAGTAAACGATGAATAATAAATCAATAAATCTACTTTTGATTATGCTACTGATTGGTTTCATTGCATTATTTTTTGTCTTAAGTAAAAAACCGCAATTTAAAGACCAGGCTTTTTCAGGTGAATCAGCCTATCAGTTTGTTCTTGACCAAACCAAATATGGTCCACGTACTCCTGGTTCTTTATCACACCAACTGACCAGGAAAATGATCGTTGACAAATTAATAGAATTTGGATGGACAGTGGAGACGCAAAAAGGGGTTGCCAATGGGCATGACATTTACAATATTATCGCGCGTCGTGAAAGTTCCGGTCCAATAACACTGTTAGGAGCTCACTACGATTCACGTTTGCTTGCATCTGAAGAGAGCTGCCTGGCGCATGCCGATCAGCCGGTTCCGGGAGCAAACGATGGCGCTTCAGGGGTTGCAGTCCTCCTGGAACTGGCTCGCACTTTGCCTCTATCCACTGCAAGTTCGGTCGAATTGGTGTTTTTTGATGCAGAAGACCAGGGTCATATTGAGGACTGGGATTGGATTCTTGGATCGCGCACCTTCGTTCAAAATATGCAGCAAACACCCTCACGCGTCGTGATCCTGGATATGATAGGTGATTCTGATTTACAAATCTACAAGGAAAAAAATTCCGATCCAATCTTGAGCAACCAGATCTGGCAGGCAGCAGCTGAGCTAGGATACTCCGAAATCTTTGTAAACGAAAGCAAATACAGCATTCTCGATGATCACCTCCCGTTTATCGAAGCAGGAATCCCTGCCGTAGATATCATTGACTTTGAGTATCCCTGGTGGCACACAATTTCAGACACAAATGACAAGGTGTCTTCGGCGAGTCTTGAAATTGTCGGGAAAACGATTACGCATTGGCTTGAAACTAACCCCTGATTAATCCAACTTTGTTTTAATGAGATAATTACATCATCTCCTACAAAGGAAATCAATAATAATGAAATCTACTCCTTACCTCCCCCCGGCAGATCGAATATCATCGTTCGAGCCTTATTTTTTCGCATCCCTGGGCAAGAAGATTAATCAACTTAAAACACAAGGGATGGATGTCATTCGTATTGACATGGGGTCACCTGATCTTCCACCAGCGAAATTCATCACGGATGTTCTAATAAAGGAATCGCAAAAAGAGGATACCCACGGGTATTCACCGATTGGCGGAACACCTGGATTCAAACAGGCAGTAGCGGAGTATTACTTGAATCGCTTCGAAGTCAAACTTGATCCAAAAACCGAGATTGTTGGATTAATTGGATCAAAGGAGGGGCTGTTCAACCTGAGCCAGGTTCTATTAAACCCTGGAGATGTTGCACTCGTTCCTGACCCTGGTTATCCGGTATATAGCGCGAGCGGGGTTATTGCCGGCGGTGAGATCGTGTATTTTCCGCTGACCCGGGAAAATGGTTTTCTCCCATATTTGCTTGCGTTATCTAAAACTGACCTCACACGGGCAAAAATAATCTGGCTCAATTATCCGAATAATCCTACAGGTGCAACCGCATCCATTTCTTTCTTTGAAGAGGTGATCACCTTTGCACGCAAACATCATTTATTGGTGGCTCATGATGCCCCCTACGCAGATGTATGTTTTGATGGTTACAACGCGCCCAGCATTATGATGGTTCCTGGAGCTAAAGATGTAGCGGTTGAATTTAACTCGATGTCTAAAACTTATAATATGGCTGGCTGGCGCCTGGGAATGGCCGTTGGAAACCCTGATGTGATCGATTACCTATACAACTATAAAAGCCAGATGGATACCTCCAATTTTGCACCAATCTTTTCAGCTGGTGTCGCTGCATTGACTGGAGACCAATCCTGGCTTGAACAACGAAATCTCATTTACAAGAAACGCAGAGATATTGTAGTTAAAGGATTACAGGAAGCCGGATTCACATTGGATGTACCGAAAGCCGCGATTTATGTTTGGGCAGCTCTACCAAATGGTCACAAAGATTCCATGTGTTACTGCGCTGACCTGCTTGAAGCGACAGGAGTGAGCACAACTCCCGGTGTTGTATACGGACCGCATGGTGAAGGTTATATCCGGGTCTCGCTTGGAACACCTGCGGAACGGATAGAAAAAGCAATGGAACGATTGGTGAATTGGACGATTAAAAAATAATGAAAACTACAAAAACTTACCCGACTCAACCACCGAGGGAAAAAGCATTTCTTGTAGGGGTTGAGATTCATTCGGAACCCGGTCTGATCTCCCTTGAAGATTCCATTGGGGAACTTGCCCGTTTGGCGGATACCGCAGGTCTTGATATCGTTGGCGAATCCACTCAGAAACTGGATGCTCCTCACCCTGCCACATATATCGGCACTGGAAAAGTCGAGGAAATTCGTTTGCTGGCGGAAGAAACCCTCGCAGATATCATCATTTTTGATAATGAACTTTCCCCCCGGCACCAGCGTGAATTGGAGGAGAAATTTGGTCCAAAAGTTCGAGTAATTGATCGCACCGCGTTAATCCTCGACATATTTGCCCAACATGCACACACCAGCGATGGCATCCTCCAGGTAGCCCTGGCGCAGTACGAATACCGCCTTCCCAGGTTAACACGTGCTTGGACACACCTTGCCAGGCAGGCTGGTGGTGGCGGCGGAAGGGCTGGCTCAGTTGGCGGTGTGGGCTTGCGCGGCCCTGGTGAGACTCAGCTTGAAGTTGACCGACGAGAAATCCATAAGCGAATAACCAACGTAAAAAAGGAATTGGAGAAAGTACGCGCACACCGGCAGCGTTATCGAGCGCAGAGGAAGAATACCCGTATACCGCTGATTTCTCTGGTTGGCTATACGAATGCTGGCAAATCAACCCTGCTCAACCGCCTGACGAAATCCAATGTTTATGTGGCAGACCAGTTATTTGCCACACTTGATCCGACGACAAGGCGAATCTCGCTGCCCGGTGGCCACGAATCGTTGCTCACCGATACAGTTGGATTCATTCAAAAACTCCCCACCCAACTGATTGCAGCATTTCAAGCAACGCTTGAAGAAATCTCCGAAGCCGACCTGCTGCTTCACGTGGTCGATATCACCCATCCCAACGCCTTGGAGCAGACCCGAGCTGTTGAACAAACCCTTGAGGAGATTAAAGCTGAACATATACCAACGATACTTGTCCTCAATAAGATCGACCAATTAAACCAGCCTGCGGACATTAAATTGATTATGAACGATTTCCCGAATGCGGTGGCAATTTCCGCTTTGAAGGGTACCGGTTTTCCTGACCTACTTAAGAAAATCGAACTGGAATTGTTTGAGAATTTTGTTGAAATGTCAGTCCAAATTCCCTACACAGAGGGTCAATTGATCTCTCTTTATCATGAACAGGGGCATGTCCAAAGAGTGGAACATCTTCGTAAGGGGGTTTTCATCCAGGGGCAACTTCCTGTCAGGTTGGTCGCTCGTTTTTCCAACTATATCCGATCAGAACCTGAACAAGAAACTGAAGTTTCAATTGAGGACTAATTAGGACTGGCTTTAAACCAAAAACGGGCATATACCCGTTTTTCGTTTTAAGGTGTTAATTTGCTATTTCTTTTTAGATTCTTTACCGAGATCAAGGACTTCCTTGCCCTGGTAATGCCCGCAATTGGGGCAAACCGTGTGAGGAAGGCGCATTTCTCCGCAATTGCTGCACTGAACAAGGTTGGCGGTCTGCAGTGCGTCCTGTGAGCGGCGGCGGTCTCGGCGGCCTTTAGAGAGTTTCCGTTTTGGAAGAGGTACCATTCTAAATCTCCTGTCAAAAATTTACCACCCGTCATTCTTGTGACAGGCGCATAGAGTATACCCTTGCGGTGGATTCTCGTCAAGCAATTCGCAGAAATCATTGTGCAGAAATCATCAATCCATATTGTGATTGGCTCCTTTTGTTGTAAAATCATTTTATGGAAATTCATGCAGCTGTTGCGAAGATCAACAAATATGCCACATCCGAAAGTGGAGACACACTTGAAATTGTGGAACGCCCCAATGGTGGAATTTCCATAGTTCTGGCAGATGGTCAGACCTCCGGGAGAGGGGCAAAAGCTATTTCCACTATGGTAGTCCGTAAAGTGATTGGACTGCTGGCTGAAGGAGTTCGAGATGGCGCCGCTGCCAGGGCTGCATCTGATTACTTGTACACAGAGCGGAGTGGTAAAGTGACTGCCACTCTTAATATTCTCTCAGCCGACCTTCAAACTGGTACTATCGTAATTACACGAAATAATCCATCTCCTGTTTTCATTGCAAGACAGGACAGAGTGGAATGTATTTCTTCCGAAAGTGTTTCCATTGGAACTTCGCGTAACATCCGTCCATCAATCACTGAGTTTCCGTTGGAAAGCGGGATCACGATCATCATGTATACGGATGGAATTCGTGATGCCGGGGATCGGTCAGGGCAATCTCTCGATATTTGTACACTTGTGCAGGCAATCCTTGAGGATCAGGACCCTTCAGCTCAGGAATTGGCTAACACTATCCTTTCACAATCCATTCGGCTCGATAACAATCGCCCGAACGATGATATGAGTGTTGTGGTGTTGAGAACCAATGCAATTGAATCAGATCAGATCAGGCGCATGACCTTTTTACTTCCAGTTCCTCCGCAACTTACTCCTCCTCGCCATTAGGACTTAGTGTCACATTTCAATTATTGAAACCTGATGCCAACCAAACGAGAGAAACCTCTGATCGGAATTGTCGGGGTTTGCGCCTCAGGGAAAACATCATGCATTGCCAAATTAACCTCTATGGGTCATCAATGCCGGCATATTGCCCAGGAACATTCCTATGTGCAAACAATGTGGAAACAACTCACTGATCCAGACCTCCTGGTGTACCTTGAAGTCTCATATCCACAAACCTTAATCCGCAGGAACCTGAATTGGACAGAAGCTGAATACAATGAGCAGCTCAAGCGGTTGGAAAACGCCAGGAAAAACGCAGATATTCGTATTAATACTGATGAACTCTCGGTTAATGAGATCTGCGAGATCATTAATCAAAAAATAGGAGAGCTGTTTCCTCGGTAAAAATAATGTCCATTCAACCTTGATTGGAGTATAATTCCTCAGTTCCCGCCAGCGGATGCTGGATTTTGTTTGTATTGGAGGTTGTCAAGAATATGGATCGTCGCATCGTAAAGCTAATATTGATTCTTGTCCTGGTAGTGCTCGTAGTCTGGGTTGATATTCCCCGCCCCGAGGGAAGTGCCGGGCTGACTATCGGAAAATTCCACCGCACGATGAACCCTGTTCTGGGTCTTGATCTGAGAGGTGGAATGCAGGTCCTTCTTGGTGCAAAAGATGGGGTTACCCCTGACAAACAAGCATTGGAAGACACTGCGAAAATACTCGAGAGCCGTGCAAATGGCCTGGGCGTAAGTGAAGTAGTTTTCCAGGTTGCAGGTGAAAAATATATCCTCGGAGAATTCCCCGGACTCACCAATACGGCTGATGTTATCGCTGCTGTAAAACAAACCGGGTTATTGGAATTTATTGATGCAGGAACAACTTATCTGGAACCTGGCACAAACGTGTCGACAGATTACGTTGCGCCTTCCGCGCAGACTACATCTCCAGAAGCGGCATCGAGCACACCAGTTCCCACCCCCGCAGCCACTGAATCTGCTGCTCCGACTACCACTGAAACCAAGGTTTATCACACTGTGATGACTGGTGTTGACATTAAAACTGTGAATGTAAGCACCTCCCAAACTGGTGGTTTTGCTGTTGATTTTGTCCTTATGGATAACGGAACAGTGATCTTTAAGGATCATACAACTGCAAACACAGGCAAGTACCTTGCAATTGTCCTAGACAAGGCTGTTATTTCATGTCCCACGATCAGTACCGCGATCACTGATGGATCTGGTCAAATCACAGGATCCTTCACTTCTGAGCAGGCAAACAACCTTGCAGTTACACTGCGCTATGGTCGTCTGTCCGTTCCTGTCGAAGTTGTAGAAAGCCGCATCATCGGACCTACTCTTGGTTCTGATTCACTCTCAAAGAGCTTACTCGCAGGGTTGATCGGGTTCATCATTGTTGCATTATTCATGATTCTATATTACCGGCTTCCAGGAGCTGTTGCAGTTGTTGCGATCGCGATCTATGGAGCCATTACTTTCGCCCTCTTCAAACTTATTCCAGTCACGCTCACACTTTCAGGTATTGCAGGCTTCCTGTTGTCCACTGGTAGCGCACTTGATGCGAACATCCTCATTTTTGAGCGATTGAAAGAAGAATTGCGAAATGGTAGAAATCTGAAACAGGCTATCGATCTTAGCTGGAAACGCGCCTGGCCATCCATTCGTGACTCCAACATTGCCACTATCATCACCAGTGTGATCCTGTTCTGGTTTGGGTCCCAATTTGGAGCAAGTATTGTTAAGGGCTTCGCCTTGACACTCGCCCTTGGTGTGGTTGTATCCTTGTTCACAGCAGTATATGTGACCCGTACATTCCTCAGCCTTACTACGGATGCAGTAAAACCGGACCAATACCAAAAACTGTTCGGTGCAAGGAGATCTGAAAATGCTTAATATTCTTGGAAAACGTTATTGGTTTTTTGCTCTATCCCTGGTGATTATCGTCTCCGGGATCATTCTCCTGGCTGTAAAACCGCTTCCTTTATCAATTGATTTCAAGGGAGGCACAATACTCGAACTTCAATTCACATCCAAAACACTCCCTTCTACCGAACAGGTGAAGAGCATCTTTGATAAAATTGGTATCACTGATTCTCAAATCCAAACAAGTGGCGATGACACACTCATCCTTCGCTCCTCTGAATTAAGTGAATCACAGCGACAAACGGTCATCTCCGAGGTCAGCGCGCTTTCTGACAAGGAAGTTGTCGTGCTCAAATCTGATACAGTCGGTCCATCCATTGGACAGGGTGTAGCCAAACGCGCATTACTGGCTGTTGCTATTGCAGCCATCGCTGTAGTTATCTACATCACCTTTGCATTCCGCGGGGTTCAACATGCGTTCCGCTATGGCATCTGTGCCATCATCGCAATGGTTCACGATGTTTTGATCGTCATTGCCCTCACTGGTTTTGGGTCAACATTCTGGGGGTGGCAGATCGACTCGTTGTACCTAACGGCATTATTAACCGTTATCGGATTTTCAGTTCAGGATAAGATCGTTGTATTTGATCGTATTCGTGAGAACTCCGGTATCTATCGAAAACTTGACTTCGAGACGCTTGCGAACCATTCCATTGTCCAAACCCTTCAACGCTCCATAAATACCCAGTTGATGACCGTGGAATTCCTCCTCCTCGCCCTGGCATTATTTGGCGGAGTTACCTTACGTGAATTCGCAGTAATCCTCCTGGTTGGACTTCTGAGTGGTACCTACTCTTCCATCTTTATCGCCGCCCCTATCCTTGTGGTATGGGAAAAGAAAGAATGGAAGACCTGGTTCAAGAAAACTCCGCAGGCAGCATAATTCTTAAGGGTTCTGAGTTCCATTCAGAACCCTTTTTTTTACTTAAACAATTAAAATGAAAGGATAAACTATGCGAAAAGAAATTGTATTAATCACTGGAGCAAATGGTGAAATCGGCCATGGTTTAATTTCTTTCCTCGGAGAAACAAAAAAATACAGCATCGTAGCGATGGATGTTCAACCGCTGGACCAAACGCTGATCCCATATTGCGAACGGTTTATCCAGGGTGACATCCTGGATTCGATGCTGCTTGGTCGCCTGGTGGCTGAATTCGAAATTCGCACCATCTACCACCTGGCGTCAATCTTATCCACAAAAGCCGAATATAACCCTGAAACCGCGCACCGGGTAAATGTTGAAGGTACTTTAAATCTTTTACGCCTGGCTGTCGAACAAAGTTCCTGGCAAGGCAGACCTGTCAAATTTATTTATCCCAGTTCAATCGCCGCCTACGGTATTCCAACCCTTACTGCCAAAGAAAAAGCGGGCAAGGTGAAAGAATATGAATGGAATAATCCGATCACGATGTATGGCTGCAATAAGCTGTATTGCGAATATCTTGGTCGCTACTATACTTCCCACTATCGTCAACTTGCGGCTGATCACGGAAAAGTCTCTGTCGATTTTCGTTGCCTGCGATTTCCAGGATTGATAAGCTCAGTCACTGTTCCCACCGGCGGAACCAGCGATTATGGTCCAGAGATGCTCCACCATGCTGCCCAGGGCATACCCTACGCTTGCTTTGTTCGACCCGACACCCGTCTACCCTTTATGGTCATGCCGGATGCTGTTCGCTCCATGCTGCAGCTGGAAGCTGCCCCGCGTGAGACTCTCACCCAACTGGTCTACAATGTCACCAGTTTTTCGCCAACAGCTTTGGACTTTTATAACCACGTTAAGAAGGCATTCCCGGGTGCTGTAGTGACATTTGAACCTCACCAGGCTCGCCAGACCATTGTTGACAGTTGGCCGGGCGATGTATGCGATACAGCCGCATCTCGCGATTGGGGCTGGAAACCTCAATACGATGAACAAAGAGCATTTGAGGAATACCTCATTCCTTCCATCAAAGCGCGATATTCGTAAGTTATTTAATGCCCTGTTTTTACAGGGCTTTTTTTGGAGATTATGAAAAAAACTATTTTATTATCTCGGGCTTTTTTTCCAGATCTTCTCGAGCCATTAAAAAGTGATTACTCATTACATGTCTGGAAAGGTATCAACCCTCCTGGAAAGAAATGGTTATGTGAAAACGTTGGAAAATCAGATGCATTTATCTGTATGCTAACTGATAAAGTAGATGCCGATATTATTGAAGCTGGAAAATCTAATAACCTTAAAGTGATTAGCCAGATGGCAGTCGGGTTCGACAATATTGACATTGAATGCGCTACAAAGAATCACATCCCCGTAGGTAACACTCCCGGAGTTCTAACTGAAACCACAGCTGATTTCACCTGGGTATTACTGATGGCGCTTGCCCGGCAGGTGGTTGTCAGTCACAATGAAGTTCACCAGGGAGTCTGGCGCCCGTGGGGTCCTGAGGTCTTTGCTGGCGCAGATATTTTTGGAAAGACCTTGGGCATAATTGGCTACGGCAGAATCGGGAAAGCTGTCGCGCAACGTGCTGCCGGTTTTGGAATGCGGATTCTTGTGGCAACCAGGGATCCATTACCAAATAAAGAGAAATTTTCCGAAATTAGATTTACCAGTCTTAATTCGCTTTTAAAGGAATCTGATTTCGTTACACTTCATGCCAATTTGAATCCAACATCCAGGGGGTTAATCGGTTCAACTCAGTTAAACCTCATGAAACCCACCGCGTTCTTGATCAATACCGCACGTGGAGCTATGGTAGATTCGGATGCATTATGCACAGCGTTGAAAGAAAAGCGGATTGCCGGGGCTGCGCTTGATGTATTCGATCCAGAACCAATCCAATCGAGCAATCCATTGTTAAAAATGCCCAATGTAATCATCACCCCACACATCGCCAGTGCATCACTCGCTACCCGGCGAAAAATGGCACTTATGACCATCGAAAATGCAATTGCAGGAATAAACGACAAACGCCTTCCATATTGTGTTAATCCCGAAGTATATGGGTAAACGATCAATAACCAATAAGAAAAGTTATATCGTTTACATTCGTACCAGTGGAACCGGTTTTGATCAGTCCTCCGCATTTTTGGAAATAATGATAAGAATCATTATTCTGTAAACATTCATCGACATAAGAAAAATCGGGTGTGGAATTGGAATTGACAATCGCTCCGGCTGCATCTGTTGGACCATCCTCCCCATCAGTAGCCAATGTCACCAGGACAAGGTGATTTTCCCTACTTACAGCCTTTACGGCGCCTAATGCAAACTCCAAGTTTCGTCCTCCTAACCCATCACCTTGAACGTGTACTGTGGTTTCACCTCCAACAAAAATGGCAAAGGGCTTTTTCTGAGCAGGACTCATAAGGGTTTTCCAACCCTGCCTGGCTTCACCCTGTAATGCATAGGATACTACTTTAGCGTGATAACCCAATTCTGCCGCTTTCGCTGCAGCGGCATCAACTGAAATCCTGTTACTTCCAATAACCTTGTGGTAAGCACTAAATTTCGCTTCTTCCCTTGACGTTTCCTCGCTTTCTATTTCTGATCTCGATGTGAACAGGTCAGGCACTCTTGGAGGAATATCTTTGGTTGAAATATACCTACTAATTATGTCCAACGCTTCCTTGTAGGTCGAAGTATCCATTATCGCCGGACCGGACGCAATCACATCAAGCGGATCACCAAGCACATCGGAAAGAACCAGCACGCCGACCTGTGCAGGTTGCGCCATTCTCAAAAATCCACCACCTTT
>Ga0172371_10010475_pt1 | contig 12524 bp, 8 predicted proteins | sample Lak12m_FD_114543 | JGI IMG/M metagenome (GOLD analysis project Ga0172371, IMG submission 114543) | Freshwater microbial communities from Kabuno Bay, South-Kivu, Congo - kab_022012_12m | ecosystem: Environmental > Aquatic > Freshwater > Lake | place: Democratic Republic of the Congo: South-Kivu... | reverse complement strand
TTGGTTCGTGTGCGCTTTGATCAGATCGATGATCGCTTGCATTTCCGCCACGGTTTGGTTGATGACTGGCGTTACATCCCCTATATTCTTGATCCCTTGAGCGAGGTCATTGCCGCCCGCCAGCAGCAATACAATATCGGCTTGATCTTGCTGCAGCCAACCTTCACTCTGCATGTCATCCAGAATCTGATCAGCGCGATAACCGCTCACCCCGCGATTGATCATCTCGAATATCCCCTGGCCGTAGTGTGTGTCCAGCAGGATTTGCAGTTGATTAGGGTAGGTGGATGGCGTCCCTTCGTAAGGGTAGCTGGCTGTAAGACTATCGCCTAAGCAGGTGATGGTGATCGTGGCGCTGGATTGATTTTGATCGAGTAGGTATGGAATATTGTGCTTGGCGAGATCATTCAGATGGCTTTGCAGTTCAGCATTCCATCTTGCTCGTGGCTGCGGGGATAACGCCCGTCCCAGCGCTTGTTGATTTGATATGGGTGAAAGAACCGAAGATAGCCCCAAAATCAGCAAGACACTTAGGTTGAGAATTGGGTTGACCATCAGAACCTCCGTTCTGAATCCTGTATAGCGCGATGATCATGTTTCGATTATAGCAAAATAAAATCGACTAGGCAATCAATTCCCGCCATGATAGCGCTCGATTCCTGCCTTGTTCTTTCGCATGATAGAGCGCCTGGTCGGCTCTCTTCACCAGCTCTTCAGGCTCATCCGCGCGGGTTGGCTGCATGGAAGCGGAGCCGGCTGATATCGTCACATAGGGAGCGATCGGCGATTTTTCATGGGGTATGTTCAGCTCTGCAACCTTTTGGAGCGTTTTTTCAGCGACAATCTTGGCGCCCTCTCGATCGGTATCATATAAAATGACCACAAATTCCTCCCCGCCATAACGCGCTACTAGGTCTAAAGGACGTTTGGCGCTATCTTTTAGTACATGAGCTACCTTTCTTAAACACTCATACCCAGCGCCATGTCCATAATGATCATTATAGGCTTTGAAATGGTCAATATCGAACATGATCAAACTGATCTCTTTCCCTTCGCGGATACTTTGTCTCCAGGTTTTGGGCAGCATATCTTGATAAGTTCTACGATTGCTAATCGCAGTCAATGGATCCTCGAAAGCCAGTTCAGAGAGCAAATCGACATATTTTTTGGATTGGATCTGATTTCTGACGCGCACGCGCACAACCGCGGGTATAAAAGGTTTAACAATATAATCTGACGCGCCCAGCAAAAAGCCTTTCTCCTCTTCTTCCGGCTCCGTTTTGGAAGTCACAAAAATGATCGGAATGCGCTTGGTCAATTTGGATGATTTCAATTTCCGGCAGACTTCATATCCATCCATCCCGGGCATATTAATATCTAAAAGAACGAGATCTGGTTTTTCATCTCTGTTGCAGATCTCAATGGCTTTCTCGCCGCTTGTCGTGATCACTATATGATAATCCTCTTTAAGGATTGCGGTAAGTGTCTTGATAATGATTGGCTGATCATCAACAATCAGGATGCTCGCATTATGCAACGAGGTTGCATCACTGATCATGAGGGTCCCCTTTCGCTAAAAGGTTCAATGCGTTTTGATAATCATAATTAGCAATCAGATCTCGAAGACGTTGAGCGCTCTCTGCACCAGTTTGCATCGTTAAGTAGCGGCTTACTTTTTCGAGCTGCTCATTCTCAATGATCTCTGACCTTTCTAGCGCTGTGATCATCTCCTGAATAAGTTGACTGCCTTCTTGATGACTGATTTCGGGCAGTTTCACAGGATTTGTATCTGCTTCACGAAGAAGATCGAGGGAAGCCTTGACGATTTGTAAATCTTGATCCAATTTTTGTTTCAGCGCTGGCGCAACCGATTGAGAGGATTTATATTGGCGCTCGATCTCAACGCAAGTCTCATATAGATCAACCGCTGCCATTGTTCCAGAAATACCTTTTAAGGCATGGATCTGGTCGGGGGTACGCTTATCCTCCTCCTCCACCAAGCGCACAAGATCCGAATATTGCGTGTCAAGCTGTGTCTTGAATTCCAGAAGCAGCTCCTTGTAAAAAGGCTCATCTCCACCTAGCAATTTCAATCCCGTATTGATTTCAAAGCCCTTCAAATTTGATGGTATCGGATGATCGCGTTTTTCTTTTTCATCTTCTTGTAGCATGTTTTTTTTGTTCCTTGTGAGGCATTTAGAGAGCGTATCGAAAAGTTCTTTATGATCGATGGGTTTCTTGATCATGCCACTCATGCCAGCTTGCTCTGATTCCCTGACATCCGATTCCATTACCGCGGCAGTCAGCGCAATGATCGGCAAATCCGGTTTTTGGGCATGGATCAACTTTGCAGCTTCTAAGCCGTCAATATCAGGCATCTGAATATCCATGAGGATCAGATCATAGTCCTTTTCGGCGCTTTTTTGAAGCGCTTCCCGGCCATCATTCGCCACATCAATGCTCGCGCCAGTTCTTTCAAGCCATTTCACAGCCACGAGTTGATTGAGGTAATTATCGTCTGCGATCAAGATCGTATAGGCAGAAAGATCGGGGATGGTGGTCTTTTCAAGATTGGGTTGTGGCGTATCTTGATCGGAAGTTAATGCACTTGTTAAACTATTGAAAAGCGCCGAGGCGGTCACCGGCTTATTCAGAAAAGCATCGAAACCATCTTCCTCTTCATCCAGTCCATTTTTCTGATATGCGCTCACCAAATAGATCAAAGGTTCAACACCGGAGAGCTCCCTTTTGCGAATCAAGTTGCGGATCTCTCGGATCGCTTGGATGCCATCCATCTCACCCGGCAATTTCCAATCCATTAATATGATATTAAAAGGGAAACTCTCTCGATCAGCTTTTATAATTGCCTCAATAGCTTCTCTGCCTGAAGCAGCCTCTGTCACGGACATATTCCAACTATTTAAGATTCTACGCAAAGCCATTCTCTCAATCACTTGATCGTCGACGATCAAAGCGCGCAGGACAGAAAATTGACTTAATTGAACCTTACTGAAGGTCGTCCGTTGGGAGACGATCTCAAAAGGTATCTCAAAGGAAAACTTGCTTCCTTGACCAGGAACCGATTCCAACTGTAGTTTCCCAGACATCAGTTCGACCAATTGATTGCTGATTACTAACCCCAATCCCGTGCCGCCAAACTTGCGTGTCGTGGAGGCATCCCCTTGGGAAAAAGCCTTAAAGAGCTTTTTATGTTGATCTTCTGTTATACCGATGCCGGTGTCACTGATCTCAAATCTCAGGATGCACTCATCTTGATTTGCCCAAACTTGATCAACGATTATCTTGATAAAACCACTCTGTGTAAACTTGACCGCATTACCCAGCAAATTAGTGATGATTTGACTGAGGCGCAGCGAATCGCCATAAATGGTTGCTGGGATATCTGCGGAAATATCATAGAAAAAATCCAACCCTTTGGCTCGGATTTCATTGATATAAATCAACTTTAGATAATCCAAAATTTCATCGAGGTTGAAGGGATGCTCATCCAGTTCAAGCTTACCAGCTTCGATCTTGGAATAATCGAGAATATCGTTGATGATATTGAGAAGCAGATCAGAGGAACTACTTATGTTCGTTAACGTCTCTCGTTGGGTTGCATCCAAGTTTTTATCGCTTAACAACAGCTTGGTGAACCCAAGTACCGCATTCATGGGGGTACGGATTTCATGGCTCATATTGGCGAGGAACTCTGATTTCGCACGGTTAGCGGCTTCGGCAGCTTCTTTGGCTTCCTTTAATTCCATCTCAACTTGTTTTCGATGGGTAATATCGCGCATGATCCCAATCGCATTCCATCCATCCGATTCTTTGACCGCGGATATGGAGAGATCTATAAAGATCTCCCGTCCGCTTTTATGTAAGCATGTAAGTTCTAGCGTTTTCCCAAGCGCTACGCCTTCCCCGCTTAGCTGGAATTTCTCAAAAGAATTAAAAATTTTCACATGGTAGTATTCAGGCGCCAATAACTTATGCAGGTTCTCCCCAAGTACTTCCTCGCGTTGATACCCGAAAATGCGTTGCGCGCCTGGATTCCAATAGGTGATCTTCCCTTGTGGATCGATCATCACGATCGCATCGTGAGCAGACTCAGTCAAAACACGCTCGCGGTTTTCACTCTCGCGCAATTCATTAGCCGCTTTTTTTACGCGCGTGATATCGCGCATGACCCACAACATGCCAATTGGTTCTTGATTCTTCCCTTTTAACAAAGTATTCGACATCAAGGTCGGAAATTTTCTTCCACTTTTGTGAGTGTGTTCAACTTCGCCATCGAAAAAACCATTTTCGAGGAGGGAAATATCCTTATGCTGTAGGTTTTCTAGATGCTGCGAAGCAGGAAATTCACATAAATTCTTATGCATGATTTCTTCTTTTGTTACGCCATGCATCTTCGCCCAAGCATCATTCACAAAACGGAGATTACCGTTTATATCCACCATCGCAATGCCATCTACCGATTGATCGACGGCGGTCTTATAGATCTGCAGGTCTTGGAGAAGTGTTTTGTCTTTCTTGTCGTGCAGCGAGGTGATAATGATTACGATGCCAGCCACAACGAAATATGAGATCGCTTTGACCAAGGTAGCCATGATGATCTCGGGATCTTGTGTAAAGAATAAGGTCAAGTATATATAAAGAACGATGAGGATTAAAGTGAAGATAAATCCTTTGATCTTATAATGATAACAGGCGTAAACGATCGGAATGAACAATAAACCGTGCACGCTTCTATAGTCGCCTAAACTAAAGCTATAAAAAAGGAGAGCAAAGATGATGATCGCGCTAACCCCAGTAATAAGCAGTGGAATGCGATTTGAGCTTGTTTTTTGCATTGTCTTCACATTCTTCTTAAGTTATTTCTAATAAATTACTCAAATCACATCACCTGCAATAATACCAAACTGGTTCTCTTGGATGATAGAAATGGGGAAAAGTATAGAAAACTAAAATAAGGTATCACATAAATAGGATTATAACACCATATTTAGTATCTTTCTAATATTAGATTACTTAATAAACTTGATGATCACGTCGCCGAAGTTGCCCAGAAGCCAACGCAGCACACCTTCCATAAACGGGGGAGTCTTCATGACCATCAACTTTTTCATCTTTGCCATGTTTGCGCTGCTGTAGGGCGGATAGCGAACAGCCGGGTCAAAGCTGGCGCCGTGATCGAGTACCGCGCGCGCATTGGAGAATTCCCTGAAACCCCACTCGCCGTGATACTTGCCCATGCCGCTGTGACCGACCCCTCCAAACGGCAGCCCGGGCACACCCAGGTGGTTGAGCGTTTCATTGACGCACGCCCCACCCGAAGTGGAACGCAGCAGCGCTTCTTCAACCAGGGCTTTGTCTTCAGAAAAGATATAAAATGCCAGCGGTTTATCGCGCCCCCCCACAAAGGAGAGCGCCTCATCCACGTCCTTGATCGAAAGCACAGGCAGCAGCGGACCGAAGATTTCTTCCTGCATAATTGGCGCGTCCGGCGATACGTTCTTTAAGATCGTTGGGGCAATATAGAGATCGTCGCGGTCGCTTTGTCCGCCGTACGCCACTTCAGCGCCTTTTATCAACCCAGAGACAAAGTCAAACTGCTTGGCGTTGATCATACGCGCGTATTCATCGCTCTTCTGCGGATCGTCTCCGTAGAATTCGCGCGTCACCTTGACGAGTTCCGCTACCAATGCATCCAGGATGCTTTCGTGCGCCAGCACGTAATCCGGCGTCACACAGGTCTGTCCGGCATTGAAGAACTTGCCCTGCGCGATTCGGCGCGCGGACACTTTCAGGTTGGCGGTCTTATCCACGATGACGGGGCTCTTGCCGCCCAGTTCCAGCGTGACTGGCGTTAAGTGTTTGGCGGCAGCCTGCATCACGATCTTGCCCGTCTTGGCGCTGCCGGTAAAGAAGATCTTGTCAAAGCGCTGTTCTAGAATTAGGTCGTTGGGGGTATCGTCGTCAATGACCAAAAAAGCGTCTTGGTCCAAATACTCGGGTAGGATGCGCCCAATGGCTTGGAAGACTGCCTTGGCTGTACGGGGCGGTTTGATCACGGCTGCGTTGCCTGCTGCGATAGCCGCCACCAGCGGAGCCAAGGTGAGATGCAGGGGATAGTTCCAGGCGCCAACGATCAAACAGACGCCCAGGGGTTCAAAGATCGTGCGGCTGTGAGCTGGCTGCAAGAATACCGGTGTGGCGGTTTTCAACGGACGAGCCCAGTCCTTGATATGCGTCAGCGCATGGTCAACCTCAGTCAGAATAAAACCGATTTCGGTGGCATAACCTTCAAAAACGCTCTTGTGCAGGTCGGCGTGTAAAGCGGCTTGAAAATCATCTTCACGTTCAATCAGCATGCGCTGCAATGCCTGTAACTGGCTGCGTCGCCATGCCAATGGAAAGGTCTTGCCGCTCTTGTAGGTTTTTCGTAAGCGTTCAATTCTTTCAATGAGTATTTTTTCGTCCATGGTTTCTGACAGTCGCCTGTGCATCGATGACAAAGTGCACAGGTTTTCTCCTTCCATTTGTAGAAAATAAGATTATTTTGATTATTATTTTTGTTATACAAACGATAACTTATATTATAAGGCGAACGAAAAGGAATTCCATGAAGAATTAATAAATATTGATGATTTATTAGAGAATATTAATTTTATTGCTCTTCGTGAGCTTGAACAATTTGGACGATTAGTCAGTTAACTTTTTTCCTCTGTTCAAAGCGACTTATAATAGGATTTGATTTAATCCAAGAACGTTTTGTATGTTGTGGAGTAAATAATGATTTATACAAAAAATTTCCCGCTCCCATTTGAACCGATCGCCCATACAGAGGCTTGTGTACAAAATCAAACTGTACGCTTTACGATGCTGACCGAGCGGCTAGCGCGCCTGGAATATGATCCGCGTGGTAAATTTGAAGACCGTCCCAGTCAGGTCTTCTGGTACCGAAAGCAGCCAGTAACCCAATTTGAAGTTCAGCAAAATGAAACCAAAATTACGCTTGAGAATGACTTGCTTCATTTAAAATACATATCTAAACCAGGCGGTTTCAGCGCTGATTCGCTCCAAATCAGGATTAAGGCAAATGAGAAGACCTGGCGATACGGTCAGCAGGCGCAAGACAATTTGCTTGGTACGACACGCACGCTGGATCGCGTCGATGGAGCTGCGTCGTTAGAGCATGGTTTGCTAAACCGCGACGGTTGGACGCTGATCGATGACAGTCGCAGCTTGGTCTTCAACCAGGATGGCTGGCTGGAAGCGCGCCGCGCGCCGTCTGAGGCGCTCGATCTGTATTTCTGTGCCTATGGCGTGGATTACAAAGCCTGTCTGCGCGATTTTCGCTTGGTCGCTGGTCAAGCGCCCCTCATCCCGCGTTGGGCGCTGGGCAATTGGTGGAGCCGTTATTGGGCTTATTCCGCCGATGAAATCTTGGAATTGATGGACACCTTCAAGCAGCGTCAGATCCCGCTGTCGGTGTGCATTATCGATATGGACTGGCATCTGACCAGGACAAACAATAAGAGCAGCGGCTGGACCGGCTATACCTGGAACCAAGAACTCTTCCCCTATCCGGTTGAATTCTTACAGGCGCTGCATGAGCGTGGTTTGCGTACTGCGCTAAATCTACATCCCGCCGAGGGGATCCACAACCATGAAGCGGCCTATCAACCGATGGCGGAGCAGTTAGGTCTCGATCCACAGTCGCAGGAGGCGATCGCCTTAGATATCGCCAATCCCGATTATGTCAGCGCCTATTTCGAACATCTACATCACCCGCTGGAAGAGGAAGGGATCGATTTTTGGTGGTTGGACTGGCAACAAGGGAGGAAGTCAAGCATGGATGGACTTGATCCGTTATGGTGGCTCAATCACCTGCATTATTATGACCTTGGGCGCGATGGGGAGAAGCGCAGTTTCATCTTCTCCCGCTGGGGAGGCTTGGGCAATCATCGCTACCCGATCGGTTTCTCCGGCGATACCTTCGTGAGCTGGGAGTCGCTAGCTTTCCAACCCTATTTCACAGCCACAGCCGCCAACGTCGGCTATGGCTGGTGGAGTCACGATATCGGTGGGCATATGGGCGGGGTCGAAGATGCTGAATTGTTCCTGCGCTGGGCGCAGTATGGCGTTTTCAGTCCGATCATGCGTTTGCATACCACCAAGAACCTCTTCCACGAACGCCGCCCGTGGCGCTATGATGCCGAGACAGCTCAGATCGTGCAGCGCGCTATGCAGTTGCGCCATCAACTGATCCCCTATCTGTACAGCATGGCTTGGCGCGATCATCAACACGGCGAATGCTTGATCCGTCCGATGTACCACGAACACCCCAAACAGGAAGCCGCTTATCATTGTCCGGCGCAGTACACCTTCGGCTCAGAATTGATCGCCGCGCCCTATCTTGAAGCGACCCACACCAGCACACACCTGAGCCGGCAGATGGTCTGGCTGCCGCAAGGCGAATGGTTCGGCTTCTTGGATGGCGAGCGCTATGGCGACCGGGATGCGGATGTCTGGCGCGTTCTGCATGGCGAGCTGCAGGACATCCCCGTTTTCGCCAAGGCTGGCGCGCTCATTCCCCTCACTCCAGCGGTCGCTTGGGGAGGCATCCAGAACCCGCATGAAATCGAGCTGCACTGCTTTCCAGGCGCCGATAATCGTTTTGAACTTTTTGAAGATGATGGCGCCGACTCGTTCAGCATCACGCCCATACAGTCAAATTGGGATGAAGAGCGTTGGCAGATCGAGATTGGCGCTGCATCAGGGTCGCTCGCGCATCTGCCTCAAACGCGCCGCTATCGGCTGTACCTGTACAGCATCGACCGATATACGCAGATCAATGCGCAGGTGGATCGAAAAGATATCCTTGTTGAGCATTCTTGGGACGACGAGCTGCTGGCTGTTAGACTTGGCGCGATCGAGATTGAAACCCATCAGCAGATCAGCGTCCGCGTTACCGCTTTGGATGGACGCGCGCTTATACAGTCAGGCGACTATCGCATGAGGCAATGTCGCAAATTAGTGTCTCATTTCGCTATGGAAAGCTGGGCTAAGGAAGCGCTCTATGATCTGCTGCCCGATCTATTCGAGCAGACTGATCTGCTGGGCGAATTTGCGCTTGATCTGGACGACGACCAAAAACGGGCGCTGCTGGAGACGATCACACAAGCTGGCTATCACCGTTTCGATGATCCGCAAGGCGCAGGCGAAACAGTTGCGATCTGGAACAACGCCCATTCCAAAGCGATCCGTTTTCGTTTTATCGCCCGTGATGTCGCCCACTGGATCTATCGTCAAGAAGGCGTTCTGCCGCGCAGCGCGCTGATCCATGATAATCGCAAAGGGCAGGTACGCTATCTGAATTTGAAGGAAGCGCACCAAAACTACCCTGATCTCTATACCTGGTTGAATATCCTGCCAGTCCATTTTGAAGTACAGGGTGCGGATATTCAGGATATGATCGTGCAGTTCGATCTCTCTGGGGAAGATGGGCGTCAATTCTATTTCTTGGTTGAAGATGGGCAAGCAGCGCGCTGGAATGGATGGCACAGCGCCGCAGACGTTATCCTGCAGTGCGAAGCGGAGGTCCTTCTAGCGGTGATCAACGGATCGTCAAGCGCGAATGATCTGATCGAAAATGGTGTCGTAAACATAATCGGCGAGGTTCAGCGTGCGCTGGAATTTTGTCAGATCCTGAGCGAATACCCGCGCGACCAATTCCCAGCCGTCGATTGGCGTTTGGAGATCGATTTCGAGGAGCGTCTGCGTGCAGTGATCGATTCTAAGAAGGATTAAGCGAGATTTCTTTCTAAAAGATGCCTAAAATATAACCAGCCAGGGTGTAATAAATGATCAACCCGCTCACATCGACCAGCGTGGAGAGCATCGGTCCGCTGACAACGGTCGGATCGATGCCAACCCGTTCCGCGATCAAGGGCACCAGCGCGCCGATCGTGGTCGCCCAGATCACGACTACCAACAGGGTTAAGCCCACGGCAATTCCGACCTGCCAACTGACATCCCAAATCAAGACGCCTAAAACCATTCCCAGGATAGCCATCACCGAACCTAATAAGGCGCCGATCGAGACTTCCCGGCGCCATGTGCTGAGGATATCGCGAAAGCGCACCTCGCCAGTTGTGATAGCGCGGATGACGGTGGCGATCGTCTGAGAACCGCTGTTACCGCCAGTGCCAATCACCAAGGGCACGAAGGTCGCCAGCGCTAGGAATTGTCCCCAGACCGGTTCAAACTGATGCGTGACCGATCCGGTCATCATACCGCCAAAGAACAGCAGCAGCAGCCAGCCGATGCGTTTCTGGAAAACAGTCCAGATCGAAGCCGAGGAATAAGGCTGATCCAAAGGTAAAGATCCACCCAAGCGGTGGATGTCTTCGGTGGCTTCTTCTTCGAGGACGTCGATGATATCATCAACAGTGACCAACCCCAGTAGATGGTTATCATCATCAACGATTGCGATATCGCCAACGTCATACTTCGCCATGATCTGCGCCAGCTCTTCCTGATCGGAATTCACATGCGCGCTGATCGCCCCAGGGGTCATGATCTTTTCGATTGGTTCCGAGGCTTGCTGCATCAATAGGTCGATCGCATGTACGACGCCAATTAAATGATCTTGTGCATCAACAACAAAGAAATGATCAACATTACCGACTTCTTCAAGCATGCGTAGATGGTGACGGGCTTCCTTGGCGGTCATATTCAAGCGCAGGGTGGCGACCTCGGTATTCATCAGACGACCGGCGCTGTCCTTGCCATAGGTCAGGCTGTCGCGCACTTCTTGCGCTTCATCGGGCTCCATCAGCTCGATGATCTGTGAAGAGACCTCTTCGGGCAGATCTTCCAGGATTTCGACGGCGTCATCAACCGGAAGTTCGTCGAGGATATCAGCCAGTCTTTCATCAGGGACCTCGCTGATCAATTCTTTTCGCATCAGACTGCCGGTCTCGTCGAGCACTTCACTGGCGACGACAACCGGCAATCTGCCAAAGATCATCAGCGCTTCGCGATTGGGAAGATCATCTAATAAATCGGCAATATCAGCCGGGTGAGCAGTTTGTAAATCACGTGAAATTTGATCGATCTCCCCCATACGAATAGATTCTAAAATCTGATCGCGGTCCAGTTCTTTGATGTTTTCCATAGGTCACCTGCTAGTTTTCCCGCATGGATTAATTCATGGACCTATAAATACGCTTTTTGGAATACGCCCGTTAATTCATCCATTGCTGGGATATTTAAAGATTGTCATTTCAAAAATAGAAAGAAAATCCTTTCTTTTCTAGGGGATTGGTTTCTTGCGAACAACCTTGTTAATTATAGCACAAAGTTGATCAGGCGCTTAGGGTGACAGGTGTTCGTTCTTGTGTCATGCTGAGAAGCGCTCCCGTCCATTTGCTGCCTTCCTCCATAGACAAGCGACGAAGAATCTCAACAGTGCAGCCCAAGACCTTTCTAAGCAATCTCAGGCTTCATGTTAAATACGCTGCAAGAATTGCTGATACTCTTCTTCTTTCCCTTCAATCTTCGACCATACTGCTATACTCTCTAAATCTACTGCATTATTCTTGGCAACAAGAATAGCCTGTTCAAAAGCTTGCAAATCTTTCCAATAATAATAGGCTGCTAATCTATCCATCACAGAGTCAGTTGGAGAAATTAGGAGAAGCCTATTTCACTCATCACTGATTCAATTTTCTTATGATCCAGTGTAAAAATTCCAATAAAATCTAAATCTTTTGAAACATATAGAAAATCGCTATAGATTGATACACTCGCCCCACCAGAAAGGACAACATTAATATTGTGTGTTCTTAGGTGTGAATCAATGAAAGCGGCGAGTTCACCCTGATTCATCTGATTGATCATTTTCATAGAGGTTTATTTGACTTTCTTGGTCTGCGGCGGTTCATGATTAATTCTTGTTTTAAGTCTTCGGGATAAAAACTAATCGCTTTCTGTAACAAATCAATCAGCTCATGCAGAAAAGGATAGCGAGGGTTAAATTGAAATAGTCGAGTTCTTCCAATCTTTCTGCTGACAAGAACTTCAGAATTCTCCAACCTATCCAACTGTTTCTGAATTGCATATAAATCAGCCCCAAAGAATCTTGTGATTTCTGTGGCATATCCTTCATCTCTTGCCACAATAAAGATCAATACTTGTTCGCAACTTTTTGAGCCAAGAATCGCTTCAAGCATATTGATTATTATATCTCTCCAAATAACTAATTATGTTGGTTATTTAACCAATCTTATTGGTAATTATACCAAAGATTAATTTTTCATGCGATCTAAACATTTTCGTGTCTTTAGAGTCACTTCGCGTCTTTCGAGTTCTATCTTTTCACAGAGAGCACGGAGAGGATTCACAGAGATTCACGGAGTCTTTTTTACTTAACGCCAAGACGCAGAGCCGCAAAGGATCTCTTCCATGGTACGCGAGACCCTTCGTCGCTTTCTTTATCATGCGATGCTGCA
>Ga0172371_10010473_pt1 | contig 12526 bp, 15 predicted proteins | sample Lak12m_FD_114543 | JGI IMG/M metagenome (GOLD analysis project Ga0172371, IMG submission 114543) | Freshwater microbial communities from Kabuno Bay, South-Kivu, Congo - kab_022012_12m | ecosystem: Environmental > Aquatic > Freshwater > Lake | place: Democratic Republic of the Congo: South-Kivu... | reverse complement strand
CGGCACCAGATCGGCCAGACCGGCCAGACGGTGCGCCCCACCCTCTACATCGCCGCCGGCATCTCCGGCGCCATCCAGCACCTGGCCGGTATGCAGCATTCCGACATCATTATCGCCATCAACAACGACCCCAGCGCACCCATCTTCGACATCGCCGACTACGGCATCGTCGGCGACCTGTTCGAAGTCGTGCCGGCGCTCATCGAGGAGATCCGCAAACGCAAGAACGGCGTTGCGGCATGACCCTGGGCGACCGCAAACCGGTGAGCGGCCGCTTCGACGCCGTCATCGTCGGCGGCGGCCCGGCGGGGCTGGCAGCGGCTTACGTGCTGGCCGAAGGCAAGGCACGCGTGGCGGTCATAGAGCGCGGCGACTGGCCCGGCAGCAAGAACATGATGGGCGGCCTCATCTTCACCGAGCCCACCGCCCAGGTGGTCCCCGATTTCTGGAAGGATGCGCCACTCGAGCGCCATGTCACCCGCCGCGAGATGTGGCTCACCACCGGCGACTCCACGCTCAAGGCCGCTTACGAGTCTAGCGACTTCGGCGTCGAGCCCTACAACGCTTTCAGCTGTTTCCGCTCTCGCTTCGACAAGTGGCTGGCGGCGCAGGCGCGCGCCAAGGGCGCCGTCATCATCACCGAGACGCTGGTCGAGGACCTGCTCTGGGAGCACGGCCGCATCGCCGGCGTGCGCACCAGCCGTCCCGAGGGCGACCTCGAGGCCGATGTGGTCATCCTTGCCGAGGGCGTCAATCCTTTTCTCACTGAGAAAGCCGGACTCAGCAAGGGCGTCCGACCCGAGGCGCTGGCCTTGGGGGTCAAGGAGGTGCTGGCGCTGCCGCGTGAGAAGATCGAGGACCGCTTCAACCTCGACTCCGGCAGCGGCGCCGCCTGCGAGATCGTCGGCGAGATCACCGCGGGCATCCCCGGCACCGGCTTCATCTACACGAACAAGGACACCATCTCGATCGGCGTGGGCGTCATCCTCAAGGATATGGTCGACCGCGCCGGCTCGGCCTACTCGCTGCTGGAGCGCTTCAAGGAGCAGCCGCAGGTCAAACGCCTGATCGACGGCGCCAGCCCACGCGAGTACCTGGCGCATCTCATCCCCGAGGGCGGCTACCACGGCATGCCCAAGCTGTTCGGCGATAGCGTTCTGGTGGCCGGTGACGCCGCCGGCATGGTCAACGCCGTCAACACCGAGGGCGCCAATCTGGCGCTGCTCTCGGGCATGATGGCGGCGCGAACGGTGCTGCACGCGAAAGCCTGCGGCAACTTCGATTCCTACAACATGAGCCGCTACCATGAGCAGGTACAGAGCAGTATCATCGCCAAGGACCTGAAGCTCTACGAGAATGTGACGCCGTTCCTTTCGGCGCACCCGCATTTCTTCAGCCTCTATCCCGAGCTGGCTTCGGCGGCGGTCAAGGAGTTCCTCACTGTCGACTCGCTCAGCAAAGCCGACAAGCTGCACCTGATTACGCGGCTCGTGCGCTCGCAGCGTCCGACGCGCAGATTCCTGAAGGATCTCTACGACGGCTGGAAGGTGTTCTCATGAGCGGCAGATTTCCATACGATGACCGCGATTGGACGCCGCCGGAGCATGACGTCACCGCGCAACTGGGGCTGGTCAAGTTCAAGCCGGACGAGAACTCACACCTTAAAATCAAGGATCCGCGCCTCTGCCGCGAGACCTGCCGGCGCAAGTTCTGCACTCATAGCTGCCCGGCGCAGGTCTACCGCTGGGAGGAAGAAGAGAAGAGCATCTCGATCGCCTTCGAGGGCTGCCTGGAATGCGGCACCTGCCGCAGCGGCGGCTGCCCCTATGACAATATCGAGATGAAATATCCGAGGGGCGGATTCGGCGTGCAGTACCGGTTCGGGTAGGAATAACAGACTCGGACGCCCGTTCGCCTACAGCAACAATCCTACTTAAACCCCACCGTATAGTAATACCACCCCGCGCTGTTGACCCAGGTGATAATCACGGTCGCGAATAGAACCACGCCGAAATACGGCAGATAAACATAGAACTGCCGCAGCCCGCGTGTGATCACTATCTTGCTCATGATGACGGCGAGCATGACGGTGCCGACGATGCTGTGCAGCGCCACCCGGGCCGGGCTCAGCAGAAAGCCACCATAGTAGACTACACAGGAATACGTCACCAGCAGGATGATCAGGAAGCCGATGTAGCCGCCGAAGCGATGGGCCAGGAGCAGCCAGCGCCGCACTTCCATCGGATAATGCCCGATCCACCCGCGCCCGAGAGATATCAGGGTCAGCTGCACGATCGCGACCCCAAGCAGCAGCGTTGTGAAGACGCTCATCTGATATTGAGTTAGCTCCATGCGACTCATATTCCCTTCCTCAGGCATACTTTCCTGCCGCAGCGGTTATGAAACTGGCAGAAGCAAACATCGACTGGAGGAATCATGAACGGAACTACCAGCGGCAGTGTCATCAGTTTCACTATCCTCGAATCGAAACTGGGGAATGCTGACGATCTGCTTGTAATCCTGCGTGAGAATCTGCGCCAGACCCGCGTCTTCGAAGGCGTCATCGACGCTTTCATCTCACAGTCCCCCGAGGACCCCAACCGTTTCTTCACTTACTCGAGCTGGCGCGACCGCGACGCGTACGATGCGCTACAGACGGCGGCGGCCGAGGGCAGCCCGGTGCTGACTGAGGATGTCATCCCGCTGCTCGCACGCGAGCCCGTCTTCGGCCTCTATGAAGTGATCGACTGAGGCTCAGCCGGCGCCAGCCGCCCATCTTCCAGCCACAGTACGCGGTCGGCGATATCGACGATGCGCGGATCGTGGGTGACGATCACCACCGCCTTGTTCCCCTGGCGCGCGAGCCCCGCGAGCATGTCCATGACCTCGCGGCCCGACTTGGAATCGAGGTTGCCGGTCGGCTCATCCGCCAGTATCAGCGGCGGATCGTTAGCCAGCGAGCGCGCGAGCGCCACGCGCTGCTTCTCGCCGCCGGAGAGATCGGCGGGAACGTGGCCCAGCCGGTGCTCGAGCCCCAGCTGCCCCAGCAACGCCTTGGAATCTCGCTCCACCGACTTGTCGTGCCGCCCGGCCAGGTTCATAACCAGCGCCACGTTTTCCAGAGCCGAAAGCCCGGTCAGCAGGTTGAACGCCTGAAAAACGAAGCCGACGTACTTGAGCCGCAGCTGCGAGATGCCCTTCGAGTCGAGGGCGCTGAGCGGCTGTCCGGCAACGCGTATCTCACCCGAAGTCGGCGCCAGCAGGCCGCCCGCCATCGAGAGCATTGTCGTCTTGCCCGAGCCCGACGGCCCCATGATCAGGACGATCTCGCCGGTCTTCACGGCCAGGCTCGCCTCGCGCACAGCCTCGACGCGGGTGTGACCGCTGCCATAGACCTTTGAGACCGACTGCAGCTCGAGGATGTTCTCCGGCTCACTCATTCGACGTACTCCAGCCCGTTATGTTTCGCCATGCCATTCATGCCTTGAACACGATCACCGGATCGATCTTGTTGATCTTGCGCGCCGGGATATACGACGCGATCACGCTCATCGCTATCGCCGCCAGGAAAGCGCTAACAAAATATTTCAGCGTGAAGACGACGCTGATCTGGACCTCGATCCTGTGGATGAGCCGGGCCACCGCCAACGAGCCCACCGCCCCCACGGCGTAGCCCAGGAAGCTGCTGATCAGCGACTGCTCCAGCACGATCTTGTAAAGCTGGAAGCCGTTGGCGCCCACCGCCTTCAAAACTCCATACTCACGATACTTCTCCACCGTTGCGGAGTAGACCACCAGGCCCACGATGATGACGCCGATCACGACGGCGATGGCGACGATCACCGCCAGGATGGGCAGGATGCCGTTGCTGATCACCGCCGAGTTGTTTCTGGCGAATTCCTCCCTCGTATAGACCACGAGCTCCGGATGCTTCGCCGAGATCTCCTGCTGCACCTCGGCCCGCCGCGCCGGATCGACCTCGAGCATCAAGAAATTGACCCGGTCGGGCCCCAGAATGCGCCGCGTCTCATTGATATCCACGAAAGCATATTGGGATACCAGCAAGGTGGTATCCTTCGAGACGCCGACGATCGTGTGCGGCACGCCGTCGATGTCGATGTTGTCGCCGAGGTTCAGTCCGTTCATGGTCATGGAAACCTCGTCGAGCACGATCTCGCCGGGCGCGGGATCGCTGCGCCCCTCGGCCATCTTCCAGGGTCCGCCCACACCAGTCGACGTGTCGAATCCCTGCACGATGATGCTGTTCTTGGTGTCGCCGATGTCCACCAGCGTGACACGCGAATTGAGCGGATTGACCGCGGTGACGCCATCGATAGCGCTGAACTCGCTCTCGAGCGACGCCGGGATGATCGAAGAGGAATGAAGCATGTCCGGAGAACCAGCCTGGGCCACCCAGAGATCGGCGTCCACGTTGTTGATGTAGGCCGACATCTGCTCGGATGAGCCGCCGTAGATTCCCAGGAGCACGATGATGAGGATGATGGCGACCGCGACGCCGCCCACGCTGATAGCCAGGCGGGTCGGGTCGGAAAAAAGATTACGTCTCGCTACGGAAACTCTCATCGGCCCAGAATTAGAGGGCCGGCAGGGGAATCCTTCTTTTCAGCCGGCAACCAGGGGGTTGCCTGCGCTCAGACTACGGGACTGAGCGGGCGTGGAATCCACTCTGGCACGCGGCGGCGCTCCCGTCCGTGGAACCGCGACTCGCCAACGCGCCGATCGACGATGGCTTCCTTCTCGAGCATGCCCTGCTCCTGCCATTCCGCCGTCAGATCTTCAGCCCTCTTCCAGACGCCGGGAACATCGGCGTCGAGGATGACCAAAGTCTGGTAGGTGTCACGCACCTCGGCGAAACGCCAGCCGCAATAGGCGCATTCCCCCATGACTTCCGGACAGCTAGTATGATTCTGCTGACGGCAATATGGGCACTCTACTGCTTGCATCTCCGTCGCCCCCTTCGTGCTGCGTGATAAAGCGGGCCTCAATATAATTTTAGCACTTGGGCGCCGACTTGCGGGCCACTGCAGCCATTTTGGGGCTCGGGGTATCCTCTTAATCAATAGGTTCTGATAGATGTATATGATAAAACTACGGGGAATGAGGACGATTATCCTGACACTTGCCGCCCTGGCGCTGGTCCTGCCGATTCTCGTCACCGGCTGCGATGAGGAGCCGACTGTTCAGACGGCGACGACCCCGACGGCCACCACCAGCACGGCGCCCGCTTACCAGCGTCAGGCCCTGTCCTTCTACCGCGGCATCGACGAGCCCCGCTACGACGCCTGGCAGGATCTCGCTCTGGACGCCGATCGCCTGCGACAGGATTACTTCAATACGGTGACCCTCTCGCCGCCAATACTTATCACCGAGCGCGCCGGCGGCAAGCCGCGCGTCATACTCGAAGGAGAAGCCGGCGCGGTGCCTGGTGTCGTCGACAGGATCCACAACGCCGGCATGGCGGTGTTCATCACCCCCACAACCGTCCAGGCCGGTTTCCCGCCGCAGATCGAGCCGACCGAGTCCGTCCTCTCGCAGCTCACCGATGATGCTATCCGCTGGGCCGGGACGGCCGAGGAAAAACAAGTGGAGCTCTTTTCGCCACTCGACGAATACAACCTGGTGCTTGGCAATGATGCGGCCAACAAGTGGTCGGCCCAGGTCGTGCCGATGCTCAGGGAGAAGTTCCACGGCGGCCTGGTGGCGAAAGTCGTCCCCGATGTGGATGCCCCGCCCGCCGCAGGCGCCCCTCACGATTTCGAAAAACTCGACTACACCGGCTATGACTACCTGATGCTTGACGTCTATCCGCGCGGCGACACGTTCAGCCAGGACCAGTTCGACGCCGAGCTGGCCGATCTGCTCACGCGCGCCGAAGCCGTCCGCGCGCGCTTCGGGCTAAAGGGCGTCCTGCTGGAATCGGGAGCCTGGCGCGAAGCCGCCGGCGTCGACACGGTGGACGGCCCGTTGCTCGGCGATGACGGCCAGGCGCTACTGGCCGGTCATGTGCTGCAGCTGGGCGCGCCGCGCGTCGCCGGCATCTTCTGGCACGGCTGGACCCTGCCGGGCCGCGGCGCCCGGGGCTACAAATCCGAGGACGCGCTCAAGCTGGGTTTTGCCGCCGGCCGGGTATAACGGAAATCAATACACCTAGGGAGGATTCATGATCAAGAAGATACTGGTTCCGACGGATGGGTCCGAACGGGCCGAAAGAGCCGCCCGCTACGCTTTTGACCTGGCCAAGGCTACCGGCGCCAAGTTGCTGTTTCTGAATGTCGTTGATGAGGTGTCGCCCGCATACATATATGAAGTCGAGGGAACGGCTGCCGTCGATTTCGGCGAACTCGACGAACAGCGGCGCAAGTTCGGCGAAGAAGCCGTCGGCCGTCTGAAAAAGGAAGCCGATGAAGCCGGCCTGCCCAACGCGGTCAAGGTGGTCGAGGGGCATCCGTGGGAAGAGATCCTCAACCAGACCGAGGCTGAGGGCGCGGACCAGATCGTTATCGGCTCGCACGGCCGGCGGGCGCTAGCCGCAGCGGTGCTCGGTAATGTGACGGTCAACGTCATCCACGGCGCCAAGGTGCCGGTGACGGTGATCCCGGTGCGTGAGGAAGAAGAAGCTGGTTAGAACGGCGCGCTTCGTAGAGCAGCGCGACCCCGGCGCGACGCGCTACGCTCAGGAACCCAAGCGGGAGACGACCGCCTCCAGGCGCTGACCGCTGGTGATGAGCTCGTCGATGGTGCGGCGCTCTTCGCGGGGCCGCCCCAGCAGCAACGCCGACCGCAGTACCCCTTCCTTCAGATATAGGACAGTGGCCGACCGGTCCTCGAAGGAGCCGCGCGTCACCACCTCGTCGAATTCGGTCATGTCCCCCATGCATTCGTAGGTCAGCCCGAAGACCGTCGAGTAGAAATAAGACACGCGGCGGTACGCCTCGCGACCGGCGGATGTGCTGCCCGGACCCGCGCTGGCTGCGGCCATATTAGCCCCGGCCAGCTTGCCCTGGCGCAGCGCGGTATCCCAGTGCTCGATGCGCCGCTGCTTGCCGTAGGTGAGGTCGAAAAAGTTGGCGATGTCGCCGGCGGCATAGACATCGGGAACGAGCGGGGCCTCGGCAGGCTGCCCGCTATCTGTCGCGGAGGCCGGCACCAGGGCTTCGAGGTATTCATTCACCTTAACGCCGTTGCCCAGATCCAGACCACTGCCCTCGAGATAGCCAGTATCGGGCCAGACGCCGATACCGGCGACCGCCAGATCGCACGGCAGTATCCTGCCCACCTTTGTCAGCACCCGGTCCACGTTGCCGCCGTCGGCATGCAGGCTTGCCGCCTCATCGTCGTAGACGATGTGCACGCCATGTTCGTGGAAGAGCTCTTCGAAGAAAGTGCTCAGCTCGTCGCAGCGGAACTTCTCCATCAGGCGGTCGGCGCGGTGGATGACGCTCACGCTCAGATCCAGCTGTGCGAGCACGGAAGAAACTTCGAGTCCGATAAAACCGCCGCCGATGACGACCGCCTGGCGCGCGTCGAGCGCGGCTGCGCGCAAAGCTTCGGCCTCGTCGAGAGTGCGCAGATAATAGAGCCCGGGCAGTTCCGCCCCCGGAATCGATAGCCGCCGAAGGTGACATCCCGAAGCGATAAGCAGCTTGCCATAGGTAAGCCGCGATCCGTCAGCGGCCGTAACAACCCGAGCCGCAGTGTCCACGGAGATCGCGGCATTGCCGAGCAGAAGATCGACGCCATTGTCGCGGCAGAATTCTTCACGCAGCACGAAGATCGAATCGCGCTCGAGATCGCCCAACAGAAAATTCTTGGAAAGGGGAGGCCGGTCGTAGGGAGGCACGGCCTCTTCGCAAAGGACGGCGATGCGGCGGTCGGCGCCACCAGCCTGACCGTTCGTCCCACCGGCACCGAGCTTGACCAGTTCCTTTACCGCAGCGGAAGCCACCAGCCCGCCGCCGATGATCAGATACTCGTAATGCCTGTCAGTCATGAATCATTTGCCCGGTTGAATTGAAATATCCCATTTTCGTTTTCGGGCCTCCCGTCAGTCCAGCACTATCTCATCACCTTCTACATGAAAGTCCAGGTGCGGCAGCGGCAACGGCGCCGGTCCTCGCAGGACCGTACCGTCCGCATGGTACCGGGAGCCGTGACAGGGACAGTCCCAGATCTGCTCTTTGGAGTTCCAGGCAGTGTGACAGCCCATGTGAGTGCAGACGTTCTCCAGTACGCTGATTGCCCCTTCAGATTTGCGCACGGCAACGAACACCAAACCGATCTGGCCTGCAACTCCCTCGCCCTCCGGGATTTCTGATGCTTTCAATAGACACATCCTTCGCCGGTCGTCTTTGCAATGACAAGTGATTTCTTACCCGTGACTCCGTAGGGACAAACAAAAAACCGCCTCGTTCGAAGCGGTTTTAATGGCTGGGTACTGGCGGGAGCGACGGGACTTGAACCCGCGACCTCCGGCGTGACAGGCCGGCGCTCTAAACCAACTGAGCTACGCCCCCGAGCCAAGGATATATTCTACGATGCTTTGCCGGCTTATAACAAACCAGTCACAAAAAAACCGCCCCTGGGAGCGGTTTTTTCTTTAAACCCCTGCGGTGACTCCTACCTAGTCGTCGCCACCTCGTCCATAGTGGCGGCGGTCACTCTCTCTTCCCTCTTCCTCATGAGGCAGGCTGCAGCTCCATTCCGAGTGATGAAAAGTGATGTCCCGGATGTTTCCCAGTTTGCTGATTGCCGGCCTCGAATAGGCCCTTCGTCCCGCGGTCGTCATGGGGCTCCCTCGTCCGTTTTTGCAAATCTTGACTCATAACGGCGTTCTCCCCATGCGCCTTTAATAAAAATATATGACGGTCGCCGGGCCCTTTTTCCGGTGTTGCCGTCAATCACAATTAATATTATAGACAAACCTAATATGGTAATAAAAGGATATTTAGGACGAATCGCGCGGGGATTTGCCGATGAGTGCTGTTCACAATTGGTGAATTTCCTGAATAGCAGGGGGTTTCGATAAAAGCCGGGAGCATTCCCGGGAACTTGACTCGGCTCACCTGGTCCTTGCGATCAGCTCCTCGCAGACCTCATCCCACGAGTCGAGTCCATCGCTGATGCCGAACCGCACTACCACCGCCCCGTCCCTGGGAGACACGGCTATGTTCTGACCCAGGTGTCCGTGAGCGAAGTAGATATAGCTGCCGTCGCTCCGGGTCTGGCCCCACCACATATATTTGTAATAGCCGCCCGCCTCCTGCCAGTCCTGATCCACCGCGAAGGGCCGCGTGTCGGTGGGGTCGGGCGATGTGGATTCCCTGACCCATTCCGGGGAGATAAGCTGCCTGCCATCCCACATGCCCTCGTTGAGGAACAGCACGCCGAATTTGGCGAAGTCGATGGCCCGTCCGTTGAGGCCGCTCTCCATCTTCTCGAAACCGTCTTTTTCGCTGTCGAGGCTCCAGGAGGCCGGGAATTCCATGCCGAGCGGTTTCCAGAGTTTTTCTTCCATGTACTGGGTGACCGGCCGCTGCGTCGTCCGCTCGAGGATGAGGCCGAGCACCAGCGGATGATACTGGTTGTAATTGAACACCGCGCCGACCGGCTCCTCGCTGGCCGGCAGCTCCAGCGCCAGTCTCCGCATGTCCGGGTAATAGTAGCTCAGGGCTTCGTCATGGAAAGGCGAGATTACTCCAAGCGCCGATTTTGCATCCTGGGGAACGAACTTGATGCCGGATGACATGAGCAGCACGTCGCGGATCGTCATCTGGTCGTATCCCTTGCCGCTCATCTCGGGAAGATATTTGATGATTGGGTCGTCGACGTTGTCGATGAATCCCTCGTCGATGGCGATGCCTATCAGCGCCGAGGTGACCGACTTGGCGGTCGAAAATGAAGTCACGATGGAATCGCGGTCATAACCGTTGGCGTAGCCCTCGTACAGAATCGCGCCATCCTTGATGACGATGAGCGACGTCGTGTCCGTGGAAGCGATCAGTTCGTCCAGGTTCTGCTGTCTCGGTTGCCCATCAACAGTGTACGGTATCGCGTCGAAAAGCTGCGGCGAAAGCTGCTGCCTGAAATTGAAGACGGGCGGCGCGTTGTTGATGGCCCGCTCGGGGAACTTCTGATAGTCCCAGACATCGGAGTCGCCCCAGCCAACACTCCGGGCCAGAAAGAGCGCATCGTCGGGCATCGCCAGGGCTGCGGCAGTCTGGATTGCGAGCACTAAGACCAAGAGTGAGATCACACCGAGCGCCACGATGCGAAACGGCATCACGTATCTGACCAGGAGCCAGGCGAGTACAGCGATGATTGCCGCCGAGATGAGCATCAATACGACAATCTTCGCTATCGGAGGGTAGCCGACCAGGATCACTGCCAGGAAGCTCCAATGCATGAGGGTCCCGAGGAAGGCAATGAACAGCGCCAGCAGAGCCCAGGCGATGATGGTGAGAATAGTCCGGGTCGCTTCCATGCGACCGTCTTCCCCGCTTGAGGGGGAAGTTAGGCTTTCACGCGCATCCAGATCAGCGCTAGGCTTTTATCTCCGGAGTGGGCGTCATGCTATCGCGGTCGTCTTTCCACTGGTCCTCGATATCGTTTCTTACTTCCTGAAGCGATTTGCCGTCTTTGAGTTCGTCAACCGCATCCAGCACTATGTCCACACATATCTTGCAGTTGGCGCCGTGCTCATCGAAGAGAGGATTCTTCTTTTGGGGATCATCCACGGCGATGAAGCAATCGTGGACACTCTTATGCCCGGAGTGCTGACCGCAGCCGCAGAAACAGGGAATCTGGCTTAGCTCGTCAGAGTATTGCGCCGCGAATTGATAGCCCTTCCTGGCGTACGGCGTCGAAGAGACTTTGACGAAATCGGGGAGGACGATGCCGTCGCTATCGCCATCGCCGGTGTTCCATGAACGCATGCCGATGACAAGCCCTGATAAACCGGCGACGACCGTGACCGAAATCGCAATCGTCTTGAACCAGTTTCTGGATCTTGCCGGTTTAGCCTGTGGATTCTTCCTGGGCGCGCCCTTCCGGGCTCCCCTTTTCTTTCCCTTTGAGCCCACTGCAATCTCCTTCCAGCCTGTTCTCCGAGGAAGACCTGAACTGTTATTACTACAATACATAGTAGATTATCACGAAGGGTGCGATTTATGAACACGCGTCTATCGCTCTTCATGAAATCTTCATGATTTCCACGTGCTTTTTCAGCTTATTGCTCGTAAAATATCTATTACACGTAGTAGTAGTACAGTGCTTTTGCGAGCTGTTACCTGCCGTTTGAGCGAAAGGAGAATGATGGGCCTCTTCATGATAATTCCAGTAATCATCATCGTGTGGCTATTAGTGGATCTCGGCCGAGGGCCGGGCTGGTTCAATTCTGGCCCGCACAATTATCAGCAACCACCTACCTACTCGGATACGCCCCTCGAAATACTAAAAAAACGATATGCCCGTGGGGAAATCGACCGCGAAGAGTATGAATCCCGAAAACAGGATTTGCTTTACTGAAAATCGATTCTTTCATCTCGCATCTCGCGTGAAAGTATGAAGAAAAAAAATCGTATTGACCGGCGGGGCTTAAGGTTAAAGGTCATCGAAACACCCAGCCTGCGTCCCCGGGACCCTGCACAATCTCAGTGAGAATACTTCCTGTCGCTTCCATGCGGCATTTTTCCCCGTTTTAATAGTAAGTTTAGCTATCCCACTTGACTCCCGGCGTCGCGTTATCTACAATGAACACGTGTTCATGAACATGCGTTCATGATGATATTCCTGCTAAACGCGAGATTGCGAGGGTCAGATGACTGGACTTTCAACGCAAAACCTGACGAAGCGCTTCGGCGACGTTCACGCCGTCGAGAACCTCAGCTTCGAAGCCCCCGCCGGCAAGGTCACAGGCTTTCTCGGACCTAATGGAGCGGGAAAGACGACAACGCTGAGGATGCTACTGGGGCTGGTCCGCCCCACCAGCGGCGAGGCGTTGATCGGCGGTCGGCGCTACGAGGAGCTCGACCAGCCGCGTCGGACCGTCGGCGCGGTGCTGGAAGCAACCGGCGCCCATCCCGGCCGTCGCGGCTGCGACCACCTGGAGATCCTGGCCCGGCCATCCGGAGTCGACGGCGCCCGCATCGAAGCCGTGCTCGAGCAGGTCGGCCTGGCTGACGCCGCCGGCCGGCGAGTCGGCGGCTACTCCCTGGGTATGAAGCAGCGGTTGAGCCTGGCCGGCGCACTGCTGGGAGATCCGGAAGTGCTTATCCTCGATGAGCCCGCCAACGGCCTCGATCCGGAAGGCATGGCCTGGCTGCGCGGCTTTCTGCGCGGCCTTGCCGCCGAGGGCCGCACCATCATCATCTCGAGCCATGTGCTTAGCGAAGTCGCGCAGACAGTCGACGACGTCGTGATAATCAGATACTCTTTTAAATTCTGAACATCAAGCGGCGATTGGCACGGCCTGATAAAATCTGCTGCCGTCAAACGGTTGACCGGCGCT
>Ga0172371_10010468_pt1 | contig 12528 bp, 13 predicted proteins | sample Lak12m_FD_114543 | JGI IMG/M metagenome (GOLD analysis project Ga0172371, IMG submission 114543) | Freshwater microbial communities from Kabuno Bay, South-Kivu, Congo - kab_022012_12m | ecosystem: Environmental > Aquatic > Freshwater > Lake | place: Democratic Republic of the Congo: South-Kivu... | reverse complement strand
CGCCTCGGGCTTCATCTTTACCATCCATTTCTACAACACCCACCTGCGCCCGGAGAAATTCCCCCTCGATCCGGTGATCTTCGTGGGCTCCATCACCCTGGACGAGCTCAAGCACGAGCGGCCCCGGGAGTACGAACAACTGCTCGCCTCGGGCGAGCTGGAAAAAATGGTCAGCAAAATAGCGCCCGCCGCCTGGCATCTCATGGCAGCCAGGATCTTCGGCATCTTTGTCGTCTCCACCGGCTCGCTGCTGATTATTGCCATCATCGTCAGTATGGCCCGCTACCTGGGCGGACATTAAAGCTTAAGTTGAGCAGCGTTATATAGTTGCCCCGTCGGAATCGTGGTTTTTTACGATTCCGACAAACTTATACCCGGCAGTGTGTAAGCAACCAATGTTTCAACCGCGGGCTGGCGGCACCAGTCCGTTTCTCTCCCCTCCTGGCAAGGGGGCCCTGGTCGGCCGGGGCCCCCTTGTTTTTTTCATCTTCCATTCCGGCCCTCAGACAAGGGCGTGAAATATAGAGTTGCCGGAATCCGGCAACAGGATAAAAAGAACAACGAAACGATGCCGGCACTCCGACCAAACAGGGAAACCCCATGCTTTCTTATCTTGTGATCTGTATCGCCTCCTTCATTACCGCCGGGCTCACCATGTATTCCGGCTTTGGCACCGGCACCCTGCTGATGCCGGTTTTCGCGCTCTTTTTCCCCCTGGAAATGGCGGTGGCCGCCACTGCGGTGGTGCACAGCGCCAACAATGTCTTCAAGATCGTCATAGTGGGGAGATATGCCGACCGGCACCTGCTGCTCCTCTTCGGGCTGCCGGCCCTGCTCGCCGCCTTTGCCGGGGCCGCGGCTTTGGGGCTTGTCGCCCATTTCGACCCCTTGGCCACCTGGTCCCTGGGGCCGCGGCAGGCGGTGATCACCCCGCTCAAGCTGGTCATGGGGCTTTTGATGTTTGTTTTTGCCCTGTTCGAGCTTCTGCCGAGGCTGAAAAAAATCAAGCTCGATCAGCGCTGGCTGGTGCCGGGCGGGATTCTCTCCGGCTTTTTCGGGGGGTTCTCCGGCCACCAGGGCGCCCTGCGTTCGGCTTTCCTGGCCAAGGCCGATGTCGCGCCCCAAGCCTTTGTCGGCACCAATGCGGTGATCGGCTTTATGGTGGACAGCGCCCGGATCGCCACCTATGTCGTGATCTTTGCCCAAACCGGGGGGATCGGCCTCGAGGCGGAGCGCTGGCCACTGATCCTGGCCGCGATCCTCGCCGCCTTCATCGGGATCCGCCTGGCCCGCCGCTTCCTCCACAAAGTGACCATGGCGGCCATCCAGGACCTCACCGGCGGTCTGCTTCTGATCATCGCTTTGGGCCTGGCCTCGGGCCTGATCTGAACTCCTCGAGGCCACTCGATATCTTCTTGACACGCCGCGGAAAACGGGGTACCGATGCCAGCCTGAGCCACCGCCTCATCTATCTGCCAAAATGGAGAAACCCGTGTCCGCCCATACCCTTTCGCAACGCTATCGGATGGTGGCCTCCAAGGGCCTGCTGCTCCTTATTCTTTTGATTCTGGTCTTCACCCATCACTCCTGGGGACAGGACAGCGTCACCGATCTTTTCATGGAAGTGACCGGGATGGTCTTCATCGTTGCCTGCACCTTCGGCCGTCTCTGGGCATCGCTATACGCCTGCGGCTACAAGGACGAGACCATCATCCGCCAGGGGCCGTACAGCGTCATGCGCAATCCCCTCTACTTCTTCAGTTTTCTCGGCACCATCGGCATAGGCCTGGCCTCGGAGAACCTTCTCGTCCTGGGTCTCGGGGTCGTGGCTTTCCTTCTCTACTATCCCTTTGTCATCCGCTCGGAAGAGGCCTACCTCAGCAATAAATTCGGCGACGAATACCGGACCTACATGCGGAGCACCCCTCGTTATCTCCCCGACTTCCGGCAACTGGCCGAGCCCGAGTTTCATCAGGTCAATGTCCGGGCCTACAAGCGAGCCTTGAGCGACGCCACTATGTTCGTCTGGCTATATCTCCTCATGCTGATCGTCGAGAAGCTCCACTACATGAAAGTTCTGCCGGTCGTGCTCCATATTCCCTGAGACGGGTCTGTCTGATTTTTCTTCCGCGGGGTAGGTCTACATGCTCCTGCCCTGCGCATCGGCTGGATTCTGGTGGAGAATCTCTCTCAACCCTTCCGCGGCAAGGCGCAGCTTTCCCGGCAGGCGATGGCGATCTTTTCCAGTAGAACCTCCAGATCAAGGGGCTTGAGGCAGTAGTCGCTCGCCCCGTACGCCAGACTGTCGAGGCCGGTTTGCATCGAGGCATGGCCGGTGAGGAGAATCACCGGCAGGGCCGGCCGGTGGCCCTTGATTTCCTTCAGGCAGTCCAGCCCGTCGCGGTCGGGCAACATAACATCGAGGACCACCACCTCGGGCCAGCCGGTCTCGATCACCGCGAGGCCGTCGGCGCAGTTGAGCGCGCTTTTTGCCGTGTGTCCCCGGCGTTCAAGTCTCTTTCTGGTCGTCTCCACGAAATCGAATTCGTCGTCTATCAGCAAAATCCTAAGTGGCATCCGCTTCCTCCTTCTCTTCCGGCTGGCCCAGCAAACCGGGCAGCTCGCTCATGATTTTTTGCCGGTAGCGGCCGACCATCTCCGCGTCGCCCATGACCATATCAATCTGACGGGTGTGGATCAGCAGATAACCAAGGATTTTCAAGCGGCCGAGCAGGTAATCCGCCGGTTTTTTCTCGATCCGGGCGCTGATCGCATCAACCTTCTGCTCAACCCGGAAGCCGAATTCCTTGAGAATTCCGCCGATCAGCTCCACCCGGACCAGGCGGCGGGACTCGTCGGCCGCCCCGCCCTTGAACTGGAAATTCACATAGTTCTCGGTGAGGTATTCGCCTAAGTTTGCCTCGGCCAGGGCAAAGTGATAGCCGAGCCGGACGCTTAAGTTGCAGTAATTTTTCGAGATCAGAAAGTAATTTTTCGCGGCAAAGGACGAGCGGACCGCCGGGTCGAGGTTGGGGTTTCTGGTTGACTGGAAGATGATCGAGCCAAAGCCACGCAAGCTCACCGGCGGCGGCCCGGCCCAGGGAAAGGCGGTCATCCCCTGCCAGATCGCGCGCATCGGCACCGAGACGATGTGCTCTATGTGTACATAGCGGCTTTCCGGATTGAAATCCGGGACAAAGCCGTCGTCGAGATCTATCACCCACCACTGATAGGGGGTGCCGGTCACCACCAGTTGTTTAGCCGCCTTGTCGTCAAAACCGTAGCGTTCGCCGAAGTTGAACATCTCGACCACCGCCTTTTCGTGGCAGAAGCGGGTGAGATCATGCAAGGTCCGGCAGGAATCCGGGCTGAAGAAGGGCGAGGCCGGGTCGGTAAGGTTGAGCGGAGTTATGTGGGTCATCGCCCCGGTGAGGATATTGAAGATCGGGCTGCCGGCCATCAGATTGGGCCGGGGCGCGGCCAGGGCCAAAAGGGGCTCGACCCGGCCCTCGTAGATCCGGGCGGCGGTGGCATCCACCGTCACCAGCCGGCCGTTACTAAGGGCGGTGGCGGCCCCGGCCAGTCCGAAGAGCGCCGGCACCCCGAACTCCCGGGAGACCGTGGCGAGATGGGCCGCCGGCTGGCCGGTTTCACTGACCACCGCCGCCGCCCGGTCAAGGAGGCTCGCCCAGTCCGGGTAGGGAGTTTCGACCACCAGAACCGCGCCCTTGGGGAAAGCCAGAAGATCGAGGCTGGAGCGGACCACGAAGACCTCGCCCGCCCCGACTCCGCGGGCCGCGCAGAGACCGCCTTGGAGAAGCGGCGGTGGCAGGTCGGTTGCGACGGGCTCCAAAGCGGGATCCGTCTCCTGCCGGCAGGCGAGCGGTCGGCTCTGGAGAATGAAGAGAGTGCCGTCCCGGTCAATGGACCATTCGATGTCCTGGGGGCTGCCGAAATGCTCTTCAAGCCGGATCGCGGCCCGGCCCAGCCGGGCAAGCTCCTGCGGGGTCAGAAGATCCGCGGCTTCGGCGGAAGGCGGGTCGAGGGGGAGAAAGGGCTCAAGGCGGCCAAGCCGGTAACGGATGCTGGCCGACCGCCCGTCCACCACCTGGTTCGCCAGGCCGCCGGCGGCCTGGATCAACAGCCAGGAACTGCGCGGATCATCGGGGGCACGGGAGTAAAGGACCCCACTCACCCTGGCAGCGACCATAGCCAGGCAGCCTACGCACATCTGGACATCCTGATGGCGGTAGCCGCGCTGCTGACGGTAAACGATGGCCTGGCTCAGGTACTTACCGGCAACGATCTCCTTGTAAGTCCGGCTCAGAAGTTCCCGGCCGACATGGAGCTGGGTCCGGTACTGGCCGGCAAAGGAGGAGGTCGCACCTCCGTCCTCGCCCAGGGCACTGGAGCGCAGGGCGACGGCCACCTCGTGCCCAGCGCTCTCGGCCATTTTCTGGTAATGGTGGTGGATCGCCTCCTCCAGGTCGGCGGGCAGGGGCGCGTTGCTGATCAAATTCTGGATGCCGGCGCTCACCGTGTAGAGTTCTTCGAGATTGTCTGGTTTGAGCCCCTTGAGTCGGCGGTCTATCTCGGGCTGAAGGCGGTTTGCCTCAAGAAAATGGCGAGCGGCCGCGGCGGTGATCACAAAACCGGCCGGCACCGCAAGCCCAAGCCGGTTGGCGGCCTCGCCCAGGTTGGCCATCTTCTCGCCGACCTGATCAATGCTGTTCCGGTCCACAGCCGCCATCGGCAGGATCATATCCCCTCCGCCGGGCGCGGTCCGGTGGGCGATCACCTCTTCGAGACTCCGGGTGATGGCCCGGAAGGGCCGGTCCAGTTCGGCGTAGCGGCCGTCGGCCAGACGGGTCAGGTGGTGGATCATCTTATAAACATTGACGCATAAAGCGGTGCAATTCCCCCGGACAAAAGCCATTCCGAAGGGGCGTCCCGCACCAAGGGCCTGTTCCATCTCAGCCATCAATTCGAGGGCGTTGTTGTTGGCGGTGAGCAGGGCGCGGAAATCCCGGTAATGGCCCCGAAAAGCGGCTTGGAGTTCGGCCGGCTTGAGCTTCGGGCGGATGCGGAACCGGGAGATCAGGCCTTCAAGGAATGCTCGCATAGGGGGCTGCCCGCTTGGCTTTGATAAAAAACGGCAAGGGGAGAAAACAGCCGCCATAGTACACCAGCGGCGGGGAGAAGTGGCAGCTTTTTTCGGCCGGGCCGGGCCTGCCCCGGGGAATCACCCCCGGCGCAGGCCCGCATCGTGCAGCAGGGCTCAATGTTCCAGCTTAAGCCCCCAGCCCTCAAACATGAAGAGGATCGCAAAGCCGAACCACATGGTGTAGACCACATAGCCCGCCAGGGAGAGGACCACCACCACCGCCTTCTCCTTGATGCTCTGGGCCTCGATCCCGTAGTAGTTGTAGGCCGGTTCGATGGTCTTGGTCCGTGCCTGGTAGAGGATCTTCGAGTCCTTGAAATTCTCCTGCTTGGTCAGGGATTTTTCCATGGACTTGAAGGCGTTCGACCAGTCGTACAGCACCTGCTTCTCGTTTGCCCCGTACCTGGCCGCCACCGCCTGGCCGTCGTTGGCAAACATGGCGTCGGCGTCGTTCAGGGCCTCCTCGAGGATTTTGCCGAGATCGCCGGTGACGGTCACCTCGCCGGCTGCGGCCTCAACCCGGGCCCCGGCCTGTTCCAGCATCCGGCTCAAACGGTCGGCGGCCAGGGTCTCGTCGGTCTTGATCGCAAGGCTGATCTCCTTTCCGGCAAAGTCCGCCGCCTTCTTCCGGGTGTCCGGGATGTAGTAGGCCGACTTCTTGGAAATCGAGTTGTACATGCTGTCCATATAATCGAGGAGGTTGACCTTTTTATCCTGACCCGGGAAGATCGGCGAGAGGAGGATGGCGAAAACGATCCAGAAGCCGACCATCATCACCAGGCCCATGCTGAATTCTTTCTTGTCGGCGATCATGCGTTTGCCTCCTTGGCGGCGTGGGCCGGCGCCTCACCCTTGAGGACCCGGATATTGGTGAAAAAGATGTAAAAGACCCAGAGGGCGAAGGCGCCCAGGACGATGAAGAAAATGTAGGTGCCCACCGTTTCGAGGAGCTTGCCGGTTTCCTTGGTCATAGAAATCATCTCCATGCCGGCAAGTTTCGAAGGCAGGGCGAAGGCCCGGTTGACGAAGCCGGCCGAGGTCGCCACCGCGTAGAGACCGCAAATGGTTACCCCGCTTACCACCTTGGTGATCAGGGAGCCGATCTGGATCCCGACCAGGGAACCGAGGAGCATCCCCATCGCCAGGGTGTAGAAGATGAAGCCATAGATCGCGTACTGGCCCAGGCCCGCATAACCGGCGGTGAAGATGATCTGGAAGATGTCGGTGCCGACGGTGGTGGCGGAGGAGACCCCGAGAACATAGACGAAAATCGGGAAGGTGAGGAAGCCGCCGCCGACCCCCATGATCGCCGCGGCCATGCCGACGACAAAGCCGCTGATCACCAGAAAGAGCCAGGATATCCGCCGCCCGCCGGGGGTGACTCCCTCGTCGAACTGGATCATCGGCGGCAGGTTGACCGCCTGGAGCTTCTGGGCCAGGCCGGTCATGTCGCTGACCGCCGCGCCGTGGCCGCCGCCGGAGTCCTTCTTACCGGCCTGGGCCTTGCGGGAACGGAAGAAGTCGAGCAGGGCGTAGCTGCACAAAAAGCCGAGCATCAGGACGTAGATGCTGGTGATGAAGGCGTCGCTCAAAACCGGGTTCATCTCGTACAGGGTACGGTTGACCCAGCCACCCAAAGTGGCGCCGCCGATGGAACCAATGAGGAAGACCACCGCCAGGGAGACCGAGACATTGCCCAGCTTGCGGTGGAGAACGCTGCCCATGATCGCCTTGGCGAAGATATGAAACAGGTCGGTGCCCACCGCGAGGATCCCCTTTACCCCGGCGCTCATAAGGGCGGGGGCGATGATGAAGCCGCCGCCGGCCCCGATGCAGCCGGTGATCAGGCCGGCGACGATGCCGACCCCGATGGAGGCAAAGAAAATGGTCGGGGTATAGAAGGCCGGAGCGTAGGCGCTTTTACCACCCAGCATGCCGGGCAGGCCGCCGGGCAGCGCATCGGCGAAGGCAATCCCGCCGATGATGATCGGGACAAGCAGGAGGCCCAGGATGGCCAGCCGTTTCCGGTCCCGCAGAATGGTGTTCGAGATGTCCAGTTCCCACCTGGCATGGGCGCGGGCCCCCATGAGCATGAACTGGTTCAACTGCCTGAAAAATTTCATTGTTTCACTCCTCCCTGTAATAATGATAAAAAGCCGAGACCTCCCTCGGCACGAATACTCCTCACAAAAATACCCATCCATCTTCCTCCCCTCGCCCGCAGGCGGGAGAGGGGCCGGGGGTGAGGGAGGCTTTATCGCCTCAGTCCTCATCCCTAAGTCCTCAGCACTCAGCACTCGGCCCTCACTCTCCAACCGGCAGGCAGACCCGAAACAAGCCCCCGCCGTCAGGACCGTTTTCAGCCTCGATCGTGCCACCCAGCCGCTCGACGATGCTGGCCGAGATCGAAAGGCCGATCCCGGTGCCGCGCCCTGGTTGCTTGGTGGTGAAAAAGGGCTCGAAAATCTTTTTTAGCAGCTCATCCGGCAGACCTGGCCCGCTGTCGGCGAACTCGACAAAGACCGAGCCCTTCTCCCGGCCGGTCCGGATCCTCAGGGTGCCATCCTGGCCGATGGCGTCGAAGGCGTTGTTTATGATGTTCAAGAAAACCTGCTGGAGCTGGGGTGGATCGGTGCGGACCTGCGGCAGGTTTTGCTCGGTCTGCCGGCTGATCGCGATCCGGTGGGTCCGCGCCTCCTTCTCGAGGAAGGAAATCGTCTCTTCCACCAGGTTGTTGAGGTCGGTCATGACACGTTGCCCTTCCGAAGCCCGTGAAAAACCGAGGAGCCGGTGGGTGATGGTGCTGGCCCGCCTGATCTGGCTCTTGATCCTGACGATCGCCTCCCGGTACTCCTCGCGGTTTTTCAGTGCCCCAGCCTCCTCCTCGGCCAGAAGTTCGTCGAGCCAACCGGCCTGATCGCCGATTATCTGGAGCGGATTGTTGATCTCGTGGGCGACGCTGGCCGCCATCCGGCCGATGAGGGCCATCTTCTCCGAGTAGCGGATGCGGTCGTAGAGCTGCATCCGCTGCCGGTCGGCGGCTTCGACCCGATCCATCATCGAACGGATCAGGACACAGGCAAGAACCAGAATCAGCAGAACCGCCACACTCCCGATCAGCAGGGCCTTGCGCTGGCTGGCCTGGTGGAGGGCGGCCCAGCTTAACCCAAGCAGTGGAGCAAGCGCGGCCAGAAGGACTACCAGGACAAAAAGACGCTTCTGGCCGGCGTAATAGGCCTCCCGCGATCTAACCTTGAGCGCGGCGCCGGAGATGGTGGCGCTGTACATCTTCATGCTTTCCCCCGGCTTTTAGCTCTCAGTTGCGCCTGCAGGAAGTCCGGAAGGCCAGCAGATCGGTCGCCTCAAATTTTTTCAGCTTCCGCCAGAGCGAAACCCGGTCAATCCCCAGCAACGCCGCCGCCTTGGAGCGGTTGCCGCCCACATGGGCCAGTACCTTTTTGATGTACTCCCGTTCCACTTCCATCAGGGTGGGGAAACGCCCGTCCGGCAGGCGACCTTCGGGAAAGGCCCGATTTGCCAGGGGCCGGATCTCGATCCTCTCGCCGCTGACGATGAAGTGCCCATCCAAGCATCCAGTATGGCTGTTCATTTTTTGAGGATATCCCGTGCGGTTTGGTATTCACCGGCCTCGGCGAAGGCTGCCGCCGCGGCCGAATCGGTCAGGAGGTTCTGCTTGGCCTGGTAAGCGGCCTTGATGGTCGCCACCAGAATTTCTATCTCCACCGGTTTCTTGAGATAGTCGAAGATCCCGAGCCGTCTGGCCTCCGCCTCGTCGAGATCGTTGCCGTGGCCGGTCTGGATGATCACCTGGATGTTCGGGTAGGTCTGGCGGACCCGCCGGAGCACCTCCATCCCGTCAATCCCCGGCATTTTGAGATCAAGGACCATCACATCCGGCTCTTTTTCGCCGACATAACCCAGGGCCTGTTCGCCGTCGAGGGCGGTCTTGCTGCCTAGATCCCGCAGATCGAGGCGTTCGGCCAGGGTCCTGACAAAATCCTCTTCATCATCCACCAGCAGCAGCTTGATATCGTCCATGATCACCTTTCCTTATCCGCTGTGAGTTGCATCCCTTTTAAACGACGGGCTCCTGTCTTGCGATCCCGTGCTACCCTTCCTTTTTGCTCTCCCTTCCCTTTGCCTCGTCCGGCCGCTCGAGCAGATCCATCGCCGTATCGAACTCGCCGGCCTGGGCAAATGTGGCGGCGGCCATGGCATCGCCAAACCGCCGGAGGAAGGACCTCTTATCTCTGCTTTTTTTCCGCCGCCGGTCGGCCTCGGCAATTTTGCCTTTCAGGCTGCCGGTGTCGAAGGGGACGATGAGCTCGTCGGCAGCCCCGGCCTGCATCCCGGCAATGGAAGGACCGATGTTATCCGGCCGGTTAATCAGGATAACCTCGGTCTCCGGCTGGCGGGCGCGAATGAAGGCAAGCGAACTCAAGGCCTGCTCGGCTCCTTGCCGGATATCGAGGAGGACGATCTCCACCTCTCCGGCCGGCGGATCGAGGTGGCCGGCAAGCCGGACCTCCCTTCCCCAGGCCCGGATGAGTCCGCCGATGGTTTCGGCGAAACCAGCGTCGTCTGAGACGATCTGAACGGTCATCGCAGCCGGTCAGGGGAACGGTCCCCGGTTCACTCCGGAGAACCCACCCCCCGAAGCTATCTCGCCGACTCGACTGCAAGAACGCCGTAGGTCATCCGGATACCGGCAAGACCAAGCGAGGCGAAGAAATCGTCAGCTTCGCCGGCCTTGCAAGAACCGGTTTGGGCCATTACGCAGGCCTCGGCATGGAGCCCGGCCTCGGCAAAGCTTGCGGCCATGAAAACCCGATCGAACCGATTGACCTTTCTGTTCAAAGCCACCAGCGGGCTCATCTGACGAGCGGATTCCCACTCGCCGGCCTCGGCAAAGGTGATGGCCGTCAGCCATTTTTGCAGGGTGCTGAGGGTAGTCTTCATGGCAAACCTCCTTGACAATGGGTCCTGAGGATGGTCCGGCTTGGATCGCCGTTTCCGTTTCCAAAGAAGCAATCCAAGGATCGTGCCACGTGATAATATTTCGTAAAATCAAATGGTTGTCTTTTCCACGCTTGCCTGGAATGTCTGCCTAATGAACAAATGAGAACAATACGAAACATTCACCACAAAAAAAGGCCGCCGACAATACCGGATTCGGGATGACCCCGGCCCGGGTGGCCAAACCGGAGAGCGTCCGAGTCTTGGCGAAATAACAAGGTGGATTAGCTAAAAATCGGCTTTGAGCGGCAGAAAAAAAAGAACTTGACCAGCCGGGACAGTCGGGGTATCTGAAACATTCAGAGATGAAATGAAACAGAATGAACATTTCTGAGGATAGCCACCGATGTCTGAAACAGCAGCCCACTGTCCCGACCTTCTCGCGGTTCTCGACGGCATCCCGCACGGGGTCGCGATTCTCGACGACCATCTGCGGATTATTATGATGAACCGCCACCTGGAGGCCTTTACCGGATACCCGGACCAGGCGGTGCGCGGCATTTTCTGCGACTCGGTGATCCGCAGCAGTTTCGGCAGGAACGGACGTTTTTTCGAGGAGGCCCTGGCAGGAGGTATCCCCCGGTCGGCCGACGGCGATATCCTCGGCTTGAACCGGAGCAAGATTCCGGTCCGCTTCACCGCCACTCCGCTTGCCGACCCCGCTGCCAGCGGCGCGGCGATGATCCTGGTCCTCGAAGACCGGACCGGGTCCCGGCAGGCGGAGAATAAGCCGGTGCCGGACCCCCCCGAGGGGATCATCGGCCACAGCCCGAAGATGCAGGAAATATTCGAGCTGCTGCCGATTCTCGCCCACACCGATTCCTCGCTCCTGATCACCGGCGAAACCGGCACCGGCAAGGATGTTCTGGCCGAGGCCATCCACCAGGCATCCCGCCGGGCCAAAGCGCCCTTCATCAAGGTCAACTGCGGGGCCCTGCCGGAAAGCCTGCTCGAATCGGAACTGTTCGGCCATGTCCGCGGCGCCTTCACCGGGGCCGCGGCCGACAAGCACGGGATGTTCCAGTTAGCCCAGGGCGGCACCATCTTTCTTACCGAAATCGGCGACCTGCCTCTTCCCCTCCAGGTCAAGCTGCTAACCGTCCTCGACGACCGGGAGTTTTTCCCGCTGGGCAGCCAGAAGAAAGTCCGGGTTGATGTCCGGCTTATCACCGGCACCCATCGCGATCTTGCCGCCCTGGTCCGGGAGGGACGCTTTCGGGAGGATCTGTTTTTTCGGCTAAACGTCCTTCGGGTCCACCTGCCGCCACTCCGGGAACGAGACGGCGACCTGCGGCTGCTGACCGATTATTTCCTCGGCCGCTTTGCCGCCGACTTCAAGCGGCCGCTCAGGCAGCTCTCCCCCGCCGCCCTAAAGCTCCTGGCCGGTTATTCCTTCCCCGGCAACGTCCGGGAGCTGCGGAACATCATCGAGTACGGGGTCAACCTTTGCCGAGGCGAGCGGATCGAGGTCGAACACCTGCCGCCCTTTCTCACCGCCAGGGCCGGAAGGACGGCCTTGCGCCGCGGGGGAACCCTGCCGGCCGCGACGGCGCGTGCCGAAACGGCAGAACCTTCGCCACTTGCACAGAAAGGGCCTGCAAGCTGGAGCGAAATCGAAAAAATGAATATCCTGAGCTCCCTGGTGGAATGCGGCGGCAATCGAGGCGAAGCGGCAAAGCGCCTCGGCTGGGGCCGAACCACCCTCTGGCGCAAAATCAAGGAATACGGTCTTGGCTGATCGAGAAAAAAAGGTACTAATCACCCTGCAAAACGACTTCGTCGCCCCCCGCTTCGATCTGACCAGCGAGGTGCTGATTGCCCGGGTCCTCAAAGGGCGGGTGGCCGGCGAGCCCCGGATCGTCCTGTTGCCGAGCCCTTCAAGCGACGAGCTGTGCAGCCTGGCGATCAGGGAAGAGGTGGCGAAAATCATCTGCGGCGGGATCGAGGAGGCCCATTTCCAGTATCTGACCTGGAAGAAAATCGAGGTCATAGACCGGGTGATCGGGCCGGCCAGACAGGCCCTCGATCTGGCGATTACCGGCGGGCTTCGGCCGGGGACGATCATCCCTTTTCAAGGAACTTCGCCGGCGGCGGAGTGAGTTTCATCGGGATGAACAAGAGGCGAGAGGGAACCAATCACGGAGTTAGCCCGCAAAGGACAAATAAACCTTAAGTTGAGCAGTTTGCCTGCTTTCATGCCCTTTAGGGTGCAAACGAAACTTGATGAACATGCAAAAATTATAAAACCAGGCGGTTTGCCACAAGAAATTAACAGGTTATATAGTTGCCCCGTCGGAATCGTGGCTTTTTACGATCCCGACAAACTT
>Ga0172371_10010466_pt1 | contig 12530 bp, 10 predicted proteins | sample Lak12m_FD_114543 | JGI IMG/M metagenome (GOLD analysis project Ga0172371, IMG submission 114543) | Freshwater microbial communities from Kabuno Bay, South-Kivu, Congo - kab_022012_12m | ecosystem: Environmental > Aquatic > Freshwater > Lake | place: Democratic Republic of the Congo: South-Kivu... | reverse complement strand
GCGCTGCCCTTGTCCACCAACGCCACCATCGGATATTTGTCCAGCACCGGATTGTACTGGGTGGTGTAATCGTTAGCCGGCTGTTTGCCGCCGAAATCTTCCCGCACCACTTGGGTGCCCTTGGGCAGGAAGAAACTGGCCACATCCACCGCGGAATCCAGATAGCCGCCGGGGTTGCCGCGCAGGTCCAAAACAATTGACTTGGCGCCGGATTCCCGGATCTGGCGCGCTGCTTCGGTAAATTCCTTGACCGTGTCCTCGGAAAAACTGGAAAGCCGGACGTAGGCGACCGCGTCGTCCTTCATTTCCCACTCCACGCTCTTCACATTGATTACGTCGCGGGTGATGGCCACATCGCGGGGAGCCAAATCGTCGCCCGAAATAACCGTAAGCTTCACTTGGGTGCCTTTTTGGCCGCGAATCTTGGCCACCGCTTCGTCCACGGTGAGTCCGGTGGTTTCCGTGTCGTCGATCTTGAGAATTTTGTCTCCGGCCTTAAGCCCGGCTTTGTCCGCGGGAGTGTCTTTGATTGGCGCGATAATGGTGACTATACTGTCTTTCATGCCGATTTCAGCTCCAATTCCTTCAAAGCTGCCCTTGAGGTCGTCTTTGAATTGCTTGGCCTTGTCCGGCTCAAAAAACACGGTGTAAGGGTCGCCCAGCTGTTCGGTCATGCCTTTGGCCATACCGTAGACCATCGCTTTGTTGTCCGGCAGGCTGCCCACGTACTTGTCGCTCAATTTTTTCCAGGCTTCGAAAACGATGCCCAGGTCCACCCCGTTTTGCATCTGCCCGGCGTCCTGAGTGAGATAGGTGTTTCTGACCCGGTTTTCCCCCACCGCCAAACCCGCGCCGAAGCTCAAAATCAGGCCCAGGATCACCAAATACCAGAGGAAGTTTTTCCTCCAGTTGGTTTTACGGAAGTGGGGATAATTTTTATCAGACATAAATTAGATTACTTTTTTTCCAACCAGATCTTCACCGTGATGTCGTCTTTGTTGCCGGGCTTGACTCTTTTGGTGTAAGCGTCATAGCCGGTGGCCGAAGCCCGGACGTAATATTCGTCTTTCGGCGTCACCGTGAGATTTTTCTTGCCCTTGGTGTTGGTTTTACCGCTTTCCAGCCTGTGGTAGCTTTTATTATACACGGTGACTTTGGCTTTTTTAATCGCTTTACCGTCCGCGTTGTCCACCACCACCCGCAGTTTTACCATTTTCCCCCAGTCGGCTTTGTCCATTAAATCCCCGGCGTGTTCCTTGTCGCCGAACATGTTGACCCAGTACCATTTGTAGTTGTTCCCGGTGGTCACCCGGGCGATTCCCATCACTTCGTAGTCCCGGTCCAGCATGTTGGCATTGTGCTCGGCCGACCCCTTCCAAGCCTTGAAAACGTCGTTGTTGGTTTCGTAGCCGGCCGCCAGGTTTTCCCCCACTCCGTCCGTGTAGCCGTAGATGGCCGCCCGTTCGGCCGGCAAGCGCCCCTGCGAGTCTTTGTGCTCGTGATTGATGGATTCGGGATGGTCAGCCATGTCCGAAGCCATCGCCTCGGCGGCCTTGCTCAGTTTGGTGGAAATCTTAATGTCGCTGCGGCCCTTGCCGTTGCGGTACTTGTTGATTTCGTTGATAAAAGCGCGTTCCTCCTGGTCCAAAACCACCTCGGCCTTGGTGGGATGATAACTCACAGCGTTATAACCCAAAGCCAAAACTGCCGAGACCACAAAAGTGCAAATCAAAAGGGAAAATTTCGCTTGTCTATTGCTTTTCATATTGAGTTAAGTCACGATTACAAAATTATACTACATCTTATCGAATTTCCAAAAAGGAAAAATAATCGTTCGCGGGGACTGAAGAATGGAGAAAGCATTCGCCGCTATTGCTGAAATCTGCGCCGCCCACTTTCACTTTCTTCAAAGCCGCGTTGGGATATTTGTTTTGAATCTGATTGATAATACTGGCATCGTCGAGCTGCATAAACACTTTGGCCGGCGCCTTTATTTGGTTCACGTCGAAATTGTCCGGCAGGATCATGGGCAGGCGGTCGCGGTACTGCCAGGTGTAGAAGCGCACCGGCTCCACCATCACCGGCGTGCCGTTGTCGGTCAGGAAAGAATCCTGATTGGTGATAAAGTAATAATTGGTCTTCGGATCCCGGGGCAGAGTGTCCCACAAATAGATGCCGATGCCGGAAGTGCGGAAATCGAAGGCGCCGTAGGCGTTGGGATTTTGTCCCCAGAGAAAGAAGTAAGCATAGACGCTAAAAACACCGCTTATCACCATGAGGCCGGCCCAGATCGCCTTGGATTTGGGGGTTTTGGCCCACTTGCCGATTATCAAACCGGCCAAAATGAATGTCGGGGGAATCGCCCCAATACTGCGCAGGGCGTGGGGAAGACCTTCATTAGTCATGATCGAAGGCAGCAGCAGGAAGCCCCACCAGGCAATCAGGGTGATCCAAACGACGGCTTCCCAAGTCCGTTTCTTGTCTTTCAAGCCCTTGCCCCGAATTTTTTTCGCAATTTCCCTGAAAAAAACTCCAATTCCCCAGCCCACTCCTATCAGTGCAACCACACCCCAAACCGGCAGCACCAAGGGCAAATAGGGATAATTATGCCGCCAGTTTTGGTCGCCATAGGCAATAAAAGAGGCCAAGGTCAGTCCAATATTTTTGAGTAAGATCGGCAAAAAATTAGGCGTGCTCAACAAAGAAACGTTGCCCGTCCGGCCGGTGAAGTGAAAGGGGTTATGGATAAAATCGTAAAGTATCGGCGCGGCTGAGATTAAAGTAAATGCCACGGTGATCACCGCATACTTGAGAATTTCCCTCCAGCGGCTCCAATAGAAAATCAGCATCATTGCAAAGAATACCGCCACCGCCGCCGGCGCGATGCGCACCGCGATATAGGTGTGCAGGGACAGGCCAAAAAACAGGCCGCTCGTCGCGAACAGCCAACAAGGTTTTTTCTTGCTGTTTACCAGGCGCCAAAATCCTTCGGTCAAAAAGGCAAAGGCCCAAGACAGCATAAACACCATCAGCAAGGCCCGGAATCCCACCCGGGAAAAATTGAGGTGCCAATAGGAAAAGGCCATAAGCCCCAAAGCCATAATTCCGCCGAACTTTCCCGAGACCCGCCGCCCGATCCACCAAACCGCCGGGAGTGTCAGCGTTCCCACCAAGGCCGGCAAAAACCGCACAATCCACAGCGAATTGCCGAACCAGTGCAGCAAATAGCCGAGAACGCTGATATACAAACCTTCCCGGCCGTTGTTGTTCTCGTAGAAAAGCGGCCACCGACCCGCTTCCGCCGCCCGTAAACCGTCGGTGGTGTTCATCGCCTCATCGGGGTAAAGCCCGCCCGGCAGGCAGGTGAGGTGGGTGAACCGCACGTAAGCCCCCAGAACCAATATTAAAGCGACAATACCCAGCTCGATCCAAAAAGCTTTTTTGTTTTGCATTTTTGTATTTTAGCGCTGAAAAATTTACTTTCATTTTACCAGCAATTTATTGACCGAACCAAATTCCCGCGCGAGATTGAGAGAAATATCGAATAAAAATGGAAAAATATCTGGAATTGGACATTGCGCTTCGTCTTTCGGAAGAAGCTTCCGGGGAAGCCGTCAAGTGGAGCAAAAAGCTCGGACAAACGGGGGAGACTGATTTCGTTTTGGACGGGAAAAATCTTTTTCCCCATCTTACCGTTCATTTCCTGAAAATTCCACCGGAAGATTTGGAAAGATTGTTCAAATCAATCAAAAAAATCAGCCGGAAATTCCCGCCGATCAGCTTGTCGTCAATCGGGATAAGGGTTTTTGAAGGGTACATAATGGTCGATATCGATGCCCCGGAAGAACTCAAGCAACTTTTTAAATCCATCGCCGAGGAGCTGAAAATAGAAAATAAAGGAATATTTTACTATCAGCCTCATATCACCCTCGCCCGCCTGGACGATAGTGACCGAGCAAAAGAGCTGGCCAGGAAAATAAACTGGAATGTTCCTGAATTCCACTCATCCGCACTGGCCGTTTTCCAAACCGGCCCTCACGGCACCTGCCGTAAACTCCTCAAAAAATTCAAATTCAAGCTTCAAGATAGCCGGCACTGATGTATAGTTAAGAATTTTTTAATAACTTTTTAATATTTGTTTCCGTATAATTAAAAATACCGTGGGGGTAGCGAGCGCGGGTAGCTGGTTAGTCACCTAGCAGCCTGGGGGTGCAACTCCCCCTACCTCCACGGTGTGGGAGCATTATCTGTTAGATTTGACGAAATATTTATTTGTATTACCTTATTGTTAGGTGACTAGCCAGCGAATCGCGTTCGTAGCGCTTCGCCAAAATCCGTTTTCAAGACGGATTTTTGGTTTTCATGGAAAATTATATTTTAATATTGTTGCGGGGTGGCGCCTTGGAGATCCCCGCTCTAAAATTATTTTCTTAATATTTTTCCCGAGCGGACGTTCTTGACGAGTTTTCCTTTGGCCACGGAAATTTGCCCGTTCACAATCACGTAATCAATGCCTTCGGGGAAGCGGTAGGGCAGGTGAATGGTAGCGGTATCGTCGATTTTGTCCCAATTGATCACCACCACGTCGGCTTTGTAACCCTTTTCCAGCCGGCCGCGTTTTGGCAGGCCGAGTTTTTTAGCCGGTAAGCCGGTCATTTTGTTGATGGCGCGAGCCAAGCTCATAATTTTCTTTTGCTTCACGTAGTGCGATAAGAAACGGGGGAAAGCCCCGAAGCAGCGGGGATGGACCAAATTGCCGGTGTACTCTTCGTCTTTGCCGTACCCGATACCGTCCGAAGCCACAATCGATTCGATTTCGACTAGCGCGGCTTGAACATTGTTTTCCGCCTGCAAACTCATGATCACGTTGCATTGGTCTTCGCTCGCTAAGGCGAGATCCACGATCACTTCTTCCGGAGAAGTTTCCCGGATTCGGGCGATTTCCGCGATGCTTTTGTTCACCATCAGCGGTGACAGCGGGGAAGTGGCCACAATGATTTTGGCATAATTGAAGGAACCGCTTTCGATCTCCGCGATAATTTTCTTGCGGGTGACCGGATCCCGCAGCAATTTGAGCAACTTTTCCCGTCCTCCCTCGGTGGCCCAGGCGGGGAGCAGGGTGTAGAGCACGGGGCCGCTGGAAACGTAGGGATAAACGTCAAAGTTAATGTTCGCGCCCCGGCTGACAGCCTCCCGCAGCATCATTACGGCCCGGTCAAAAAGATGCCAGGCCTTCTTACCAACCGCTTTCAAGTGCGAGATTTCCAGATTGACATTGGTTCGCTGGGCCAGCTCAATCACCTCCCTGATTGAGGGAATCAAGTCTTCCCCTTCGCCGCGCAAATGGACGGAAAAGACCCCGTCGTTATATTTGACCACGTTGGCCAGTTCGATCATTTCGTTTTCCGTGGCCACCCGGTTGTGGGTGTAGGCTAAACCCGTGGACAGGCCCCAGGCACCTTCCCGCATGGCTTCGCTCAACTGGTGGGTGACAATTTTGTTCTCTTCCTCAGTGAGCGGTCGGATGTCGTCTCCCAAAAGGCCGCGCCGCAGGGTGGCGTGACCGACCAGGGTGCCGAAATTAACCCGCAGCGGCCGGTTATCCTCCAAAAAATCCAGAAATTCGCCCATTCGGTCCCAATCGATTTGCACGTCCCGCAAGTCAATCCACTTGCGCAAAGACTTGATGCTGCCTTCGCCCAAAATCGGCGCCAGCGACGAGCCGCAATTGCCGCCGATGATGGTGGTGACTCCTTGCATGACCAGGCTTTCCTGGTCCGGATATTTGAACAGAGTCCAGTGGGTGTCGGAATGGTTATTAATATCAATAAAGCCGGGGACCACCAAGCGGCCGCCGGCATCAATTTCCTCATTCGCCACCTCCTGGCTCAAATCGCCAATTTCAATAATTTCGCCATTTTTCACCCCCACGTCCGCGCTCGCCGGCAGGTTTTTCCCGCCGCCATCCACCACCTTCCCGTTACGGATTATTATGTCCAGCATTTGTTTATAATATTTGTTTTATCTCAATATAACACAATAATTTCTTATTCCTCGATCTTCTGCTTCTTCAAAAACCCCACAATATCTTTTTGCGGAACGATTTGCTGGATTCCGGTGACTTGGTCGCGGACGATAACGTTCTCTTCAATGGCTTCCTTGTAGCCCATCACCAGCACCCAGCGGGCCTTTTCCTGTTTGGCAATACGCAGCTGGGCCCGCAAACTGGTTTTGGTGAAAGACTCTTTGACCGGCAGCCCCGCTTCCCAAAGTTTCTCAAACAAACTCAGAGCCTGGTGCCGGGATTTGTCTCCCAATTGGGCCAAAAAAACCAACGGGCGGTCGTTTTTCCGCTTTTTTTTCTTCTGGAGCTCCATCACCAACCGGTCCATGCCAAAGGCCAACCCCACCGCCGGAGTGAATTTCCCGCCAAATTCTTCTACCAGGTGGTCATACCGGCCGCCGCCGCCCAAAGCGTTCATGCGGCGCACCTCATCGCCTTCGCGCCAGAATTCAAACACGGTGTGGGTGTAGTAATCCAAGCCGCGCACCAAGCGCACATTCAGTTTATAGGGAATTTTTAACGAATCCAGGTATTCCAGGACTTCCTTGAAGTGCTTGTTACAGGCCTTGCAGAGATTGTCCACAATCAGCGGCGCGTCCTTGAGCTGTTCCTGGCATTTTTCCTCTTTGCAGTCGAAAACCCGCAAGGGGTTCTTTTTGGACCGCCGAATACATTCCTGACAGAGTTTGGGCTTAACCCGGGCAAAGTAGCGCTTGAGCTGCTTTTGGAATTCCCGCTGACAGTCGCGGCAGCCGAGGGAGTTGATTTCCACAATCACGTTGTCCATGCCCAATTCCCGCAAAACGTAAAAAGCCACCTGGATCAATTGGGCTTCGGCAATGGGCGATTCCACGCCGATCATCTCGAAATCGGCTTGGTGCGCTTCCCGGTAGCGGCCTTCCTGCGGCCGTTCATAGCGGAAAATACTGCCCATGGTGTAAAGCTTGATCGGATGGCGCCAGCTTTGCATTCCGTCTTCGAGGTAGGCCCGGACCAGGCTCGGAGTGAGCTCCGGACGCAGACAGACGTTGTCCCCGCCCTTGGTTTCGAAAGTGTACATTTCCTTGTGCACGATGCTGATGCTGTCCGAACCCCCGCCGCGGATGTACAAATTGGTATTTTCCAAAATGGGAGTTTCGATGTAGCCAAAATCAAACATTCTCGCCACCTTGTCGATCGCGTTTTTCACCCTTTCCCACTCTTCGGCTTCCGGACCGAAAATATCCCGCATTCCCCGCAGGGTTTGCAGAACAAAATGTTCTTTCTGCCTTTTTTTGACAATTTCCTCCGCTTGGCGCTGGCGCAATTTTCTTCGTCCCATTGTTTATCAAAATTAAGTTTTATTTCCGTTGGCAAGTATTTATTTATTTTTTATTGAGCGAAGCGAAGCCCTAAAAAATAAATAAATACTTGCCAACAAATTTTAAATTATTCTGCTTGCAGCGAGCTTTATGAATTTATTTTTGTATTGAGGTCGTCTCGGCGACCGAAGCCCTACAAAAATAAATCATAAAGTGAGCTACTAAACAATATAATTATAGTTTCATAATCTCCTCTTCCTTGGCTTTGGCCAATTCGTCGAGTTCCCGGTTGACTTTATCGACAATTTCCTGCAGTTTGTCTTTCAGGCGAAATTTGTCGTCTTCGCTGATGCCGCCCTGCTGGCACACATTTTGGGCTTCGTTCCAGACATCTTCCCGGGTTTTGCGCACTGCCACCCGGGACTCCTCCTTCTCGCGGCCGATTATTTTGGCCATCTCCGCCCTTCGTTCTTCGGTAAGCGCCGGGAGCACAATCCGCACCACTTCACCATCAATTTGGGGATTGACTTTCAGCTCGGACTCGGCTACCGCTTTTTGAATACCGGCCAAATCGTCTTTGTTCCAGGGGGCGATCACAATCATTCTGGGTTCGGGCACGCTGATGGAAGCCACCTGCTTGATCGGCGCCTTGCTGCCGTAATAATCGATCTGGATGTCCTCGACCAGCCCGGGCGTGGCCCGGCCGGTGTGGATCTTGCGAATTTCTTCCCGAAAGCGGCTGACGGTTTTTTCCATTTCCCCCTCGCAATTTTTTAGGATTTGGTTGCAATCCATACTTTATTTATTTTAATTAATAAATTACCCCATGCAATATTGCGCTTAAATTCAGCAACGCGTAATAGATGTAGTGGGCCACCGCCCCCAAAAAAGTTATTCCGAAGAGGATAACCGCGATCAGGATCACAAAGCCGTATTTCTCCAAGGTGTTGCGGGTTTCGGTCTGCCCGGCCGGCAGCAAATCGAACAGCACTTTCGAGCCGTCCAGCGGCGGGATCGGCAATAAATTGAACAATCCCAACATCACGTTCACCAGGATGATGACGTAAAATAGCTTAAGAAATTCCTGGCTCCAGCCCGCCGTCAGGGCGGGGGGCAACACCGCCAGCATTACCGCCACCAAAATCGCCAACAGAAAGTTGGAGACCGGCCCGGCCAGGCTCACCAGCAATTCGCCGTGTTTATGCTTTAAATTATAGGGGTTCACCGGCACCGGCTTTCCCCAGCCAAAGCCCAAACCCAGGGTAAACAAAAAAACCAGCAGCAAAACCGTGCCGAGAGGGTCAAGGTGGCGAACGGGATTGAGCGAAAGCCTCCCCGCGTATTTGGCGGTGGGATCGCCCAAATAGTTTGCCACGAACGCGTGCGAAAACTCGTGAATGGTGAGGCCCAGTAAAATGGCTATCAAGAAGGACAACGTTTGCAAATTGATAATGTTTTCGAGCATATGTGCGGAATTTAGCGCCAAAAAACCCTCTTTCACATGAACATACTAGCACTTATTGGCCCTTTCGGCAAGCCGGTCGGCCGGTTAGTAAATGAACCCTTTGACAAAGCCGGCTCCGGTGCTGATGGTGCGGCGGTTCACTTTTCCGAAGCCTTTGTAGTTCATTTCGGAAATGGTGAAGGATCCGCCGCTGACGCTCTCCACGATAGCTACGTGGCCGTAAACGCTTTCGCCGGAGACCATGATGGCGCCGGGGCGGGGAACCTTGCCAATGTTGGCCCCGTAAGCTTTGGCGTGGTAAAGCCAGGTACCGGCGTTTCCGCCCCAGGGGACATGGCGGCGGGAAGCCACGTACCAGGTGCACCAGCCCCAGGGGAAGCTGTGGGCGCCGCTGGAATAATAATACTTGTTGAAAGTCCGGGCGGTGTTGGGACCGGCAACGGTCCCGGGGGTGGAAGGCGCGGTGACACCCGCCACCGGAGCGGTAGTGCCTGATGACGGCGCCATGCCGTCCGGAATCATAATCTCGTCACCCTCTTTCAGCTCGCCGCTGGCCGGCAAATCGTTAAAGGCGATGATCTCGTCCGCCTTGCCGCTGTATTTCTTGGCGATGCCCTGGATGGTATCGCCGGATTTGACCACCACCTGGATGCCGGAAACCGGCAAAATGAATAGCTGGTCGCCGGGGTGGATCATGTCCACGTTATCCAGTCCGTTGGCCCAGCGGATGGTGTTGGAATTAATGTTATACTTGACCGCGATTGATCCGACGGTGTCGCCTTCCTGAACGGTGTAGAGGAACACGTCTTCGCCGGATTTATTGAAGTCTTCGGGCGTGGGATTGCTTAAGCCCACCAGAGCCTGATTGACCACGGTGGCTTTTTCCCCTTCTTTCTGCAGCTGCTGCATCTCTTCCGGAGAAATGCTTTCGGCCGCGTCCGCGATGGGCGCGGAAGCCAGTGAATGAAAGACTTGGTGCGGCTTGGCCGCGTTATAATCCGCCATCACTTCGGGCTCGCCGCTGCCGCCGGATTGCCAAGCCAGCCAGCCCAACGTGCGCTTGCTGGCAACGTTGGTAAGCGCCACGGCGGCGGCGCAAAAAATGACCAGGAAACGGGTGATTTGCACCCGCCCCCAATCGGCCCGGCGCCGGAGGTGCGGCTTGAGAAACTGGGCCGCCTGCCGCTGCCGGCGAATCAGTTTTCCTTGAATGTTCTTCCACCACCAAGCGGCTTTGGAATAATGATTTCTATTGTTCTGGTTACTAATAGAATCAAATTAGAGATTAGAGTCACGAGTCTTTTTTTAGCACACTTTTTAACTTTTGCAAGTCTTGATAATTTAATTCTTTTTCGAGGCGGAATGACCATTTTTTGCTCTGCGGCCCGACAGTCCTCGCTCAAAAAACGGTCATTCCGCCTTTTTTGAAGAAGTTTTCTCGAAATAATCCTTGGGCAGGACGGAAACGGTTTTCACTTCGCTGTGAGGAACCACGTGGGTGGCTTTATCCTCTTTGGAATAAAGGATGGTTTTGCGCAAGAAGATCTTTTTCACCCGGCCGGTGACCCCCGCCACTTTGATAATCTCGCCTTCGCTGTAGTTGCCTTCCAGGAAAATGAAAATGCCGCCCACCACGTCTTTCATGAAGTTTTGCGAGCCCAAACCGATGGCCAAGCCGATAATACCGGCGCCGGTGAGCAGGGGAGCGATATTATAGTTGAGATCCGATAAAATAGTGGTAAACAAGATAAAAAGGATGAGGATTCCCCCAGTCCGGTCGATAAAAAGCGACCAGTTTTTGATTTGGCGTTCGCGGGATTTGCGCAAGCTGCCGTTTTCCACCACTTTTTGCAAAACGTTGCGCAGCCAGTAATTGGAGACTCGGGAAAAAATCAAGTAAGCTAGTAGGGCCGCGACCACCGAAACGGCAATTTTTACTAAAGTGTGGTTGATGTCGGGAGCGGTCAGGCATTCCTGAAGGCTGGAGAGGTTGGTGGGTAGCATGGCGAAAAAATTAATTTGATGACATTTTCCAGTATAAATTAAAATTTCTAAAAGAAAAGAGATGATTTTATCGACCCATTTTATCGCCGGCGCCGCGGTGGCCAGCCAGACCGATAACCCCGCATTATTAATCGTTTTTCCACTTATTGCCCACTTAATTCTTGATGTTATCCCGCATTGGCAGTATTTTTATGAAATTGGGGAGCTCAAAAAGAACATTCCCCAATTGATCCTGGATATAATAATCGGGCCGATTATCGTGGGGATTCTAGCGCTATGGCTTAACGGTTTTGATTTGGCTAAACTTATTTGGCCGATGGCGGGCGGCGTAATCGCTGTACTGCCAGACGGAATCACTTTTTTATTTATTCTTTTTCCCAAAAACAAAATTTTAAGTAAGACCACTGATTTTCACGAATGGATTCAGGGCGAGCGGCACTTTAAGGGAGCATGGGGGTTTCTGGTTACCCTGCTAATCGACTTGGCGGCAATAATATTGATTGTCTTGCCAAAAGTGTAGGAATGAGCTAGAAATACCGTAATGCGTAATTTATTTCTCCAAAAAATTTTGATGCCCTATCTGGCTTGGTGCGCGCGCCGGATCGTGGCCAAAAACCAGCCGTTGGTGATCGGGATCACGGGCAGTGTAGGCAAATCCAGCACCAAGGAAGCGATTTATTGCGTGCTCCGGGACCGATTCCGGGTGCGCAAAAGCCAGGGAAACCTGAATAACGAAATCGGTTTGCCGTTAGCCGTCATCGGTGAATCCGATCCGCGGGGAAATTGGTTGGAATGGATCGGTATTTTGGCTAAAGGCTTTCTGCTGGCCTGGAAAAGGACAAAAGGCTATCCCAAGGTCTTGATCTTGGAAATGGCGGTGGACCGCCCGGGTGACATGAAATACCTGGTGAATTTGGCGCCGCCCAAAATCGGGGTGATCACCGACGTCGGCGTCACCCACTGGGAATTTTTCAACGACGAAAAGAAAATCCTGCGGGAAAAATCAATTTTGGTCAAAAATCTGCCGGCGGACGGATTGGCCGTGCTCAACCATGACAATCCCCAACTGCGCCGCTTCGCCAAAACTTTTACCCGGCCGGTTCTTTCTTACGGGTTCCGCCCGGGAGCGGACATCCTGGCCAGCGATTTGAAAATCGGTTACGCACCGGATTTGGGCGAAGGAGTGAATTTGGCCAAGGGGGCAAGTTTCCGCGTCAGTTACAAAACGATTTTTTTGCCCATTGAGCTGCCGAACGTTATCAGCCAGACTCAAGTAAGCTCGGCTTTGGCCGCCACGGCGGTAGGAATTCATTTGGGAATGAATTTGGTGGAAATCGGAAAAAACCTTAAAGATTATCAGCCGCTGCCGGGCCGAATGCGTCTTTTGCGGGGAAAAAGGGGCAACTTGATTATCGACGACACCTATAACGCCGCCCCTAATTCTACCAGAGCGGCCTTGGAAATTCTGGCTTTGGTTAAGTCCAGGAAAAAAACCGTGATTTTGGGCGATATGCTGGAACTGGGCGAGCTGGAGGAAAAATCGCACCGGGATTTGGCAAAATTCATCTATCCGGTGGCCAATAAAATTATTCTGGTGGGTAAACGGACTGCAGCGGCCCACAAGGAATTACGCAAGCTGGGTTTTCAAGATAAAATTTACCATTTTCATCTGGTGACCAATTTGGTGCCGAAACTG
>Ga0172371_10010465_pt1 | contig 12530 bp, 8 predicted proteins | sample Lak12m_FD_114543 | JGI IMG/M metagenome (GOLD analysis project Ga0172371, IMG submission 114543) | Freshwater microbial communities from Kabuno Bay, South-Kivu, Congo - kab_022012_12m | ecosystem: Environmental > Aquatic > Freshwater > Lake | place: Democratic Republic of the Congo: South-Kivu... | reverse complement strand
CCGCCCTGAGCGGCAATATTGGTCACAGTAGTCGAACCGGTCACGTAACCCTGTACGACTCCGCCGAAAAAGGTATTCAGGTTTTCGCCGCTGAAGACCCGGCCGGTCAGCGATAATTTGCCGAGATTCAGAACAACATCCGCATTGGCCGAATAGGTCGTCATATCGTGCTTTGTGGCCGCTAAATCGGCGATGCTTTCCTTACCATAATGACCGGAAATCGAAGCCGTTAACATTTTGGTGCTGTACCAGACGCGCCCCATCAGCCACGGCCGGCCGCTGCGTTCGCCATCATCGACAATGTCCAGATCGCCGCCGGTATAACTGTCGTACTTGAGATTACCGGACATCGGGCGGTTAACACTGACAGCGACTTTAATGGGATCGTGTTTCAGGGTCAGTTTGATCTGGCTGAATCCCATCCAAAGATTGCCCTTGGCGGCGCCGACCACCGCATCAGTTGTATTCGGAAATGGTCCGCTGATCAAGCCCCAGTCCTGACCGAGCCGCAATTCCCAGGCCGCGTTATTCAATTCCACCCAGGCTTGCCGTAAACGTAACAACGGTTGGCGAGCAGCCGAAGAAGAGTTCGGGAACCCGCCGCTGAAATCCATTTCCAGCAAGGCATTGAGGCCGATTTTCGGCGTCAGGGCCGGTCCGCTCATCTTCAATCCCATGCGGCTGGCGCGGGCATTCATCGAAAACACATTCGTTTCCGATTGAGTCGAGCCTTCCGGACGGACGAATAACATCCAGTCGCCCTGATAGACTTCGGTGTTGTCATAAAACGCATCCAATTTGACGAAGCCATACAACTGGACTTTGACCGGTTCGGTCGATAGCGTAATGGCGCTAAAAGCACTTCCGGCAAAAAACGCCAATAACAATCCGGCCAGTAATCCACGGGTTATAAAGGTTGATAGAGAAAACTTTTTCAAGGGGGCTCCTTTCTGGTTATTTTTTCAAAGAATCGCCTTTTCCCAAGACAAAGGCCGTGCCACTATTAATCTGACAGGAAAAAACCTCGTCATTGGTCACCGGTTAAGGAAAATATTGTCCAATTTGGGAAACAAGTTCCGTTTTAGTTGCGGGTTGCGGGTTTATAGTTCGCAGTTCACGGTTTACAGTTAATAGTAGATCGCGGTTTACGGCTTACGCCGAATAAGCTATTGAGCGCGCTGACAATTTCTTTGTAATAAGAAAATTTATTAATAGGTTAAGGACGTATTTTTCAGTAAAGATGCACAACTACAGTTTCGGCTATTACAGCTATATCTTAATTGCGACGATGATCGTCGGCATTCTCATTCCGGTTGTGCTCTGGCCGCACCGCAAGTTCAAGGCGGCTTTCTGGGTGATTGTCCTGGAATTCGCCGCCGCCGAGTGGGCCTTCGGATTGATGTTTGAAGTCGCCGCTACTACAATTCCGCTAAAGCAATTTTGGTCGGCAGTTGCCTATATCGGCACTGGTTTGGTACCGCCTTCCTTTTTCCTGTTCGCGATTGATTACAACCGCGGCAAATTAGCGACCTCTCGCAGAATGCTAGGGTTTCTGTCGATTATCCCGGTCATCATGACGCTGCTGGCTTTCACGAATCCGTGGCATTCCTGGCTGTGGCCTACTGTGACGATTACTCCCGGTACTAACATCGCCGTTTATGGACATGGCATCGTTTGGTGGTTTTATTATTCGTATCAGTATGCCCAGATTCTGCCGGCTCTGTTTTTCCTGCTGAAGTCGGCTTTCAAGTCCGGCTCCTTTTACGCCCCACATAACTTGTCGATCATTATTGGAGCTCTCATCCCAATTTCCGGCAACCTGATCTATGTTTTCGGACCGAATCCGGTTCCGGGACTGGATTGGGCGCCGGTCGGATTTGCCCTGTCCGGCATCGTGCTCACGTGGGGCATTCTGCGCCTGAAACTGCTCAGGCTGGCGCCTATCGCGCACACTTTCCTAGTTGAAAACATGGTCGATAGCATGATCGTCTTGGATACCGATAATCTGATCGTCGATATCAATCCGGCCTCGGCGGCCACTTTCCGGCTCACTCCGAAGCAGATGATCGGGCAGAAAGTCACTCAATTCTTTCCGATGGTAAAAAACGTTGACAATTTCCTGCAATCTCCGGAATATGCCCAGGTCGAAGTCGATCTCGGGGACATCCAACCAGACCGGCAATTTGAGCTGCGCCTCTCAATCCTGCCTGATCAGTTATCCCAAACCATCGGGAAAAGCCTTATCCTGCGCGACATTACGGAAAAGAAACAGGCCGAAGCCGAGCGTGAAAAACTGATCCGCGACCTGCAGGAAGCCCTCCACCAGGTTAAAACCCTCAGCGGATTGCTGCCGATCTGCGCCCATTGTAAAAAAATCCGGGACGATAAAGGTTACTGGAATGATGTAGAAACCTATATTCAGCACCATTCCGACGCCGACTTCTCGCACGGCATCTGCCCGGACTGCCTCGATAAATATTATCCCGAAATCGCCGCCCGCATGAAAGCCAAACGAGAGAAAGAGGAACATTCGTAAGTTTTGATGCTCACAGTGATCGGTTTACAGTTGAGTAACTGAGCAGACTCAGTTCGTTTTTGAATTTTCTGTTGACTTCAATGAATTTTTAACGTAGAATCGGTATAAATAAAACGAGTTAATTATGGAAACAGACCAATACAGCCCAAATCCTCTCAATCTTCTCGACTTAGCCGATTACCAGACCGGCGCGATCGTCAGCCGCACAATACTCGACAAGCCGGTCGGCAATGTGACTTTCTTCGTCTTCGATGAAGGCCAGCGCCTGAGCGAACATACCGCACCGTTCGACGCCCTGGTGAATGTTTTAGACGGGGAAGCCGGGATCACGATCGCCGGTCAGCCTTTTATCGTCAAAGCCGGTGAAATAATCATAATGCCTGCCAACCAGCCGCATGCCGTAAAAGCCGTCCGGCGCTTCAAGATGCTGCTGACCATGATTCGTGGATAAATAGTGACAGGTAACAGGTGACTGGTAACCGGTTTTTACATAACAGTCGTCCTTGACTAGTAATTTATTTCAATGGTTTAATCTGCAATTTGAAATCTGCAATCTATAATTTCAAATTGCTACAAGCGCTCAACTCGTCACACGCAACTCGCCCGCCTGCATGACTGCGTTAGCAGTCGGGCAGGCAACTCGCAACTCTTAAACTATACGACAGACCAATCCCTTGAGATAATGGCCCTCCGGAAAACTCAGGGCCGTCGGATGATCGGCGGACTGACTCAGGCGTAAAATTATCTGCGCCGTTTTTCCGGCGTCTAAGGCCGCATCGGCCACGATCTTCTGGAAAAGTTCCGGCGCCATCTGTCCCGAACAGGAAAAGGTGAACAGCACGCCGCCCGGCCGCAGGAGTTTAAAGGCCAGCAGGTTGATGTCCTTGTAGCCGCGGCTGGCGCGTTCGAGCTGGCTTTTCGACTCGGCAAACTTGGGCGGATCGAGCACGATCAGGTCGAATGAGCGTCCCTGGTCGCGGAATTTGCGCAGCGTCTGGAAAACATCTTCGGTCAGATTCCCGACCTTAGCCGGATCGAAGCCATTCAGTGTCACGTTGCGGTTCAGCACTTCCAGCGCATCGGCGGAAGATTCCACATTCGTCACTTTAGCTGCCCCGGCCGACAATGCCGCAACCGCGAATCCGCCGGTATAGGCAAAACAATTCAGCACTTCGCGCCCGGCCGCAAACTCCGTAATCTTTTGCCGGTTGTCGCGCTGATCGAGGTAAAAGCCGGTCTTGTGTCCCTTGCGAACATCAACCAATAAGCGCCGGGAATTTTCGTGAATCGTGATGAATTCCGGCGGTTCGCTGCCCCATAACAATCCCTGGCGCAAGGGCAAACCTTCCTTCCCGCGCACGTCCACGTCCGAGCGTTCGTAAATTCCGGCGACCGGTTTCAGGTCAGCCAGCGCCTGAACAATCGCTTCGCGCCAGAATTCCGCTCCGGCCGACAGAAATTGCATCACCAGATAATCGCCGTAGCGATCGACAATCAATCCCGGCAGACCGTCCGATTCGGCATTCACTAAGCGGACGGCGTCGGTCACGTCCGGATTAAAAAGCGTCTCGCGTTGCGCAATGGCCTGACTCAACCGGCGGCGAAAGAAATCGGCGTCAATCACTTCGTGCTCATCAAAACTCCAGATGCGCACGCTGATCTGCGATTGCGGCGACCAGGCTCCGCGTCCCAGGAAACGGCCGTCATGCGCCCGCAACTCGACCGTCTCACCGGCTTGCGGTTCGCCAACGACTTTCTCAATTGCCCCCGAAAAAAGCCAGGGATGCCAGCGCAGGAGCGATTTCTCGCGATCTTTTTTTATACGAATCTTATATATCAATATGTCTCTAATTATCTAATACTAATTTATATTTATCAAGTATAAAAGTATCTAATAATTGTTCATCTTCACAATGTAATATGAAATCTTTTTCTTGATCCGTATAACTATAACAACCAAAATTTTTAATATATTCTTTCGAAAGACTATAAAAGCCCCCACTATATGGTCTGCTAATATTTTTTATATAATACCAAAACACTTTAGATTCCAGAACTTTTTGAAGTATCAATAAATCTTCTACCTTCTGGCTATAGATTGCTTGTCCGTTATAAAAAAGTAAATCTTCATTATTAACTACTCTTGAGTATACTTTTTTTGTAATGTGTGGTAATAACAACTTTTTTTTATTATTAAGTAAAGATTGACTCCTTCCATACGCATACCATTTTGCATATTTACCAGATCCTTTATCTCGGGTACTTAGAATATCTTTGAAAGATTTTAAATAATAAAAAGTATTAGGATACTGGCTTTCTAATAGATCATCTGACATGACGCTTAAAGAACCATCTGATGTTAGGTAAGGAAAGATAATTCTCTCATCATGGTTGGCATTATTAAATATTTTATTTGCATTCACCACTTTTCTACATATTTCTTTTTCAATTGGAAATAATGTTTGGCCCGTCTTTAAATAATAATATTTTTCATCTTCCACTATAGGTTGAAATATATAAATATGGTTTTTTAAAGTTGCTAAACCAGTAGATATCTTATATTTCTCTCCCAATGGTTGACCAGTTTTTTCTATTTTTATTATCTTGTGGTAGGTGTTTTTATCGCACAAAGTCCATCCTTTAACGGTATTCAGATGGGAATATGGAATAGAATTAAAATATAGTTTGCGATCAAATGCAATGTTTTTTGAGTCCGTTCGAGTATATCTAATATTTAGAGACGATGATTTTTCAAGAAAAAATAAACAGGTATAGGTGGATTTCTTACTGAATACCTGTTCATGCCCGAAATCAATAATTTTTATTGAATATCTATTATCTCGCATGTGTTTTCTAAGTAGTCTTGCATTTAAACTACGATAAAATGTGTTAACAGTAATATAGCCTAATCTTCCACCATTTTTTAGAAATCTCAGTGCAATTTCAAAAAAAATAATATATAAATCAGTATTACCTACTTTGGAAAAAGTCCATTTGTCGAGTAACTGCTTCGATTCTGATTCTATATTCCTTGCTGTAACATATGGAGGATTCCCAATAATAATATCAAAACCGCCGTTTTCTTTAACACAGGAAAAGGAATTAATCCAATCAAAATTAAGAGCATTCCCGGCAATCAGGTTAAATAGAAACTCGTCGTTATCTTCTCCGCTATCAATTGCAAGTAAAGTAAGTAGGATTTTTACTCTTTCAATGCTATATGATGTCAGGTCTAATCCAAAAATGTTATTTTTAAAAATTTGAAAATATGTTCCTCCGGTTTTTTCCTTAATATACCTAGAAGCAGTAAATAAAAATCCACCACACCCACATGATAAATCGCAAACCAAGATATCTGAAATACTCTTTTTATTTTTGAACACATTCTCAATAATATATTGTTTAATAAATTCAGGAGTATACACAATTCCATTTTTACTTTTTTCTTCTTTTGGAATTATATACTCGAAGAGTTCAATTATCTCACAAAATCCAAAATTTATATTTTCCTTCGTCAACTGATTTTTAATCTGAATGTATACGTCATAATCAACATTATCTTGAGTAAGAATATTTTTATTAATTAGGTGATTTTTGATATCAGACAAATGATTATTATCTATAAATAAAGATACAACTACTTTATTAAAAGAATCAGAGGATTTTAGTCTTGAGAGGTAATTAGAAAATATTCGATTATTCATTTAATAAGACAGGGAATTAATAACACTGGGTCAATACATACAGGAAATTGTCTTTCCCAAATACTTGAAATTGAATGATAGTATGGCTTCCAATAATTTGCTTGCGATTCTTTAATTACTGACCTGTACATTTTATCGTTTATTATTTCTCGATGATAATCCCCATAAAAATTTGAAATAATAAAATCTATCGATAATGGAACATCGAGAGGTGGAAACTGGATTCTAGGTGAATCCAATAGTAGCAGATTACCATAGTGGCCTGATTCATCGATTTGACTTTGTAGCTTTTGTCCTCCAAAATGAATATGAAACATTGGATGAATACCTATAGGTGAATTATCCCCCTCAGTATTTAAATGTTTGTCTATATGCCAACATGCTAAATGTCTTTCTTTATCTTGATCGATTCCTACGATTTCAATATCTATTTTCATGTCGTTAAGATATTCAACACAATTTACCGTTCCGTTATTTGTATTAACTTTCCCTGCAAGGGTAATATTCATCACTATACAAATGTTCTTTATATTTGAGGGGCGAGAATTTCTTATTTTGTCAGTATAGCGAAAGATTAATTTATTTACACTTAGTCTCCAGTAATAATCAGATCCTTCTTTCATCATTTCGATATTGTCTTTAATCTCATTCAATGGATATAAATTTGGAATTACTTCCTTTTTCTCAAGAGCCGGTATAAGCTGTAGTACCGGAGTAATTAGTCTGCTTTTATATGAGTCTATAACAGAAATACGACTATCCTTTTCTCTCTGTTGATTCCAAATATTCTAAGTATCGATCAATATCTATTGGATCAATAGATATCCCATCCGAAAAGCCAATTCGTTCCCTTGCTGCTTTTTTCGATATATATAATCGCTCCTGCCATGGATACCTTATCGCAGATTTTATAATAAATCCGTCAGGTGGGTCTAAGGGTTTTCCAGTTGCTTGACATGCCGCCCAAAAACAACTACTATCATTATCATCTGGTAATGCTGGCACCAATTGTTCTAATCCCGTGCTTTTAATTATAATTTTAACTCTTTCATTTGCAGGAACGTTCTGAAGATAGTCTGGATGTTCCGGAAAAGATAACCACCATTTTTCGACTAATTTACTCCACCATCTAGACCAACCTTCATGAAAAGGCCCCTTATATAAAAATTCCGAGAGATATTGGCTTACTAGTTTATACCAATCCGCTGATTTTTCAATATCAACTCCTAATCTAGCAGATAGACAAAGATCATCAATTAATATTCCAGGAGGTTGGATAATTTGATCTAAAATGAATTTTGCATAATGATAGACTGGTTGGAGAGGATCGGTTGGGAGTTCTTCGATAAATCTTTCATCATCCAACAAAAAACCATATTCAGGATTTAAATTAAACAAATCTACTGGTTTTCGACCTGTTTTGTGACAATATCCATCTATTGTTTTATATCCATTCACTATTGATACTAACTGATGTGCCATTTTTTTCGATTTTTTAACAACATCTTCCTTTTTTAAAACAAGGTCGAAAAGATCATGACTTACGGAATCTCTTGAATACGATTGTTTCAAATTAATAAGACTAGAAAAAACTACTATAGGATAGCTTGCTGTATTTTCCTGCGAAGATTTTGAACGAATCTCCTGCGCTAACGTGCTTGCCTTATAGTTTGGTCTTTCTCCATCTTCATTAGGAGTATCATCTATCTTCCAGTCTAAAATCAATCCGTCAGGCTTGATTTTTTCTATTGTTTCTATGATGCAACTTAATTCCGATTTAGGTTCAATGCATTCAATACATAAATCATCAGATTGAGATTCAATAGCTTCTGAAAGTGGTTTTATTGCAATGAGATCATCATCAATATAAAGATATTTAACTTTCATATCGATTTAACTCTTCTTTCGATGTTGCTGGGATTCTAATTTCAAAACAAGTTGCAAACCCTTCGGGAGGTTCTATCAACTTTATATTACCATTGTAATTTTCAATAATATCTTTAACAATTTTCAATCCAAGACCAGAACCTAATACATTTTCTTCAGTATGCGCTGATGGCGTACTTATTGATGTTGTAGTAAAAAATGCATTAAATATTCTATCTCTATTTTCTACTGGAATACCATCTCCGTTATCAGAAAACAAAACATAAATATAGTCATCAACCTTTCCAGATTTGATTTGTATTTTCCCTTCTATATTTTTTCTAATAATTGCTTTCTTTGAGTTTGTGTACAGATTGTAAAGAATAGATGCCCATTCAGAGGAATGCATTGGAATTGTAAACAGGTAGTAACTATCATAAATGGGTTCAAGAATTTCAATTCCCGACTTTTGTGCACCGACCCTGATTGTACTTAAAAAATTGTTTAAGACATCTTGAATTGCAATTGGATGCAGTTGCCTATTAATATTTTCTGCAATAGTCGTACTAAAATATGCACTATAGTTTTTAAAAAGATTGAAATTATGAAGAAAACGCTCAACAATATTTCGAATTTCAGAATTAATGCTTTGATTATCTAAGATCCTTTGAGAATCAACAACAATTGAATCTGAAAGAACTTTAATTTCATGAGAGAATTCAGCAATGACAAGTCCTAATCCAGCTAATACTCTCAATGTCTCCATTTCCGCTAATTCTTCGCTTATAATATATGATGTTTTATCAATAAGAGTCGCAAATTCACTTAATGTATTTTTTGTGGAGACGATGGCTTCAAGGGCTTCTTTTTTCGTAATATCATTGATTCCATCTTCCTTTTTATCCCTCAACTGATTAGATAATTTTTTTAAATCATCGGATATCCCTTGTAGCACTGTAATAGGAGATTTTTCACGCGTTTTCCCTGCCCTAGCTTTTTTACCTCTAATTTCAGAGACTCTAACAACTGAATATGTTATACCCCTATATGCCCAATCAGTTAATTCATAAAAAGCAGAATTTTCAAGAAGACCTTCTCGGCTCGATGTCTCATCAAAATTTATTCCCTGAATATCAGATATATAAATCTGACCGAAAAAATGAATTTTACCATGGGGGCCAAGTATTCCTCTTTTCCTTTCTGACTCGTCAAGTTTTAGCCAATCGTCTTGTGGGTCTCCATATGGAGGGACTCTAAAACCATTACGATATAACTTTATTCCTCCTTTAGTAGCGGCAAGTTTTTGAATCGCTCTTAGTTGTGTACTCGGTATTAAATCTTTATCGTAAATGTAATAGTAGGCCTTAAAGTTAATATTTCTTAAAAAATGCAATGAGGACTCAGGATTACTTAATAATCCAATTTTATATGTTTCCTTATTAATATCTAATCGTTGGCTATTTAAAGTCCAGGTGGAAAATCCTTTATCATCAACATTACCTTCAATCTTTGCTAAAGCATATCGAAATATCTCAGTCCTTTTATCTGCGATTATTTGACTTCCATGTTGATCGACATAGATGTAAGTTGCTTCAAAACCTGGATCATCCTTTACATCGCTTTTATCCAATTTTTCAGGAATTGGATTAGGCTGTATTAAATCTAATATATAATTATAGGTGTTCTTAATCTCTTCTATTGGCCAAGCATCTCTTATCCCTTCGATAATCAATGTAGTACCTTGGCGTGAAGATTGAAATTCATTTATTTCGCTTCTCACACTCCATAGTTCTTTACCGGGTTGAAAATCATCCCAATTAATTATTGCTCTGATACCCTTATCTTCTGAAATGCTTTTTGATAAAACAGTAAGTTTAGTTCCAAGCCTTTGAGTAGCAAAACGACCTATTCCTTTTCTCCCCGCTTTTTGTCGAGAATATTCGGTAGAAACGGGATTCTCAATTTTATCTGTTGAAGAAATTCTCATAAAACCATTAATAAACTGGTCTTTGGTCATCCCAATACCATTATCAACTATTTCGATCTTACTACCAGCAAGGTTTGCATAACTAGTAAAGCTAAAAGTCAATTTTACTTCGGTGGCATCAGCATCGTAGGCATTTTTAATTAGTTCTGCTATTGCAGTTTCTTTTCTTGCGACAAGTTCTCTACCTAACTTATCAATAAGACCCGCATCAACTGAAAAACCCACCTTTTCTGGATCCAATTTAGCAAGTTCACCAACAAGGTGTAGAATTTTTGGAATATCAGTGGATTCATCTCTGAGAGTTTGGATCAATTTTTCGACTGTTGACTCATTTTTCATTTTACCCTCAATTCGATCCGGTCTTTCCTAAAAATAATTCTCAGAGAAATTTAAACATTATTAACCAAAAAGTATAAGGCAGTACATAGAATTTATTTTCTGTTTAACAACTCTGAACCTACTCTAAAGTCCACAGCTTCCGGGTATGCAGCTAAACAGGGTTGTTCATTAAAAATGCTATTCTTCATCTCAGCCTGCGCAGATCCCCAACTCGCACCGTTACGCCTTTCTGGTCGAAATAATTCAGAAGCGGAACCGCATATTTACGCGAAACGCCGAGCACATCTTTCAATTCGCTGACCGTCACAGTGCTTTTCGTATGTAAAAATTGGATGAGTTTTTTTTCAGCCCGGACTATCACAATACTGCTAAAAGGAAAAATCCGGTCGATCAGCACGACCTTTTGCTGCCCGATCAGCAGGTTGATCAACTGGCGCAATTCTTCGGACGGAATTTGCAATTTTTCGGTGAGTTCGTTTAACGTTGGAGGCGTCAGGCCGGCGGCACTGATCTCCGTGAGAATTAATTCCTGCCGGGAAGATTGCCCGTCATTCAATTGCGGAGTAAAGCCGGCCAAAGCCAATTTGTCCCCGGCGATTTGCAATTTCCCGGTCTTAAGCAATTCATTAATCACCCAGTCGCTGAGCATTTCGTCCAAATGCAACCGCCCGCATAACGTGGCTTTTTCCAGGCCGTTCAGCAGCGGATTTTGCCGGTGAAATTCAGTCAATGCCGCAACGATTTTTGCGGATACACCGCTAAACCGATCGGCGCCGATTAGATTGCCATTATGCTCGCGAATAATGTTTTCCTTCACCAATTTCGTCACCAGCGGGGCAATTTCATCCCGTGAAATCGTCAAGGCCTGCGCCAGTTCGACGACCGAGGTAATTTTTTCGCCCCGGCGATTAATTATCCATGTCAGCCATTCTTCGTAACCGGCGTTAACTAACTTTTCCAGATCGTCTGCAATCTGTACATCTTTCTTGCGCAGCGGTTCCGGAAAATTTTCGAGAACGATTCCGCCGCCGATTGTTTCCAAAGGCGAATATGAACGCACGACAAAGCGCTCCCGGAATCCGGCCGACACCGGCTGATCGAACTGAACCTGCGTCACGCCCGGCGTTCCCGGCCGTAGGCGGTCGCGCCCGATGAGGCGCATACGCACGATATATTCGCCGGTGCCGAGATGCAAACGTAACCGGTCGTTGTATTTGATCGGCGGTGCATCCGGTAAAGCTTCCAGAAAAACAGTCAGCAGTTTCGTCTTACGAAAAGTACCCGGTGTAACGACCAGCATCCCGCGGTCAACCTCCGATCGTGTCACCCCGGCCAGATTAAGCGCCGCCCGATGACTCCCGGAAATCGAATCGACTGGACTGTTGTGCGACTGAATGCCGCGGATTTTGGCGCGTTGCCCGGTCGGCATAATTTCAACATCGTCGCCAACTTTGATAGCACCTGAAAGCACCGTCCCGGTCACGACCGTGCCAAAACCTTTCATAGTAAAAACGCGATCGACCGGCAGGCTAAACAGACCGGCGGATTGTAATTCGGGAATTTTCTCCGGTAATTCGATTAAGAACCGGCGCAGCTCTGCGATACCGGCGCCGCTGACGGCCGCGGTTTTAAAAACCGGCGCGTTTTCGAGGAACGAACCTTTTACCAATTGCCGCACATCTTCGCCAACCATCTCCAGCCAATCCTCGTTCACCAGATCGATTTTATTGATGACAATCAACCCGCTGCGAATCCCCAGCAGCTTAAGAATCGCGAGATGTTCGCGGGTTTGTGGCATAACACCGTCGTCCGCCGCCACAACTAGCATAGCCACGCCGACCGTTGCCGCGCCGGTCACCATGTTTTTTATAAAACGTTCGTGTCCCGGCACGTCGATGAAGGCGATATTGTCATTCAGGAAGGCAAAGCCGATGTCAATCGTCATGCCGCGTTCCTGTTCTTCGGCTAAACGGTCGGGATCGGTTCCAGTAAGGGCTTTGACCAGCGCCGACTTCCCGTGATCGATGTGTCCGGCGGTGCCGATAATAAGCGCGCGCATAATTTCAGGTATTGGAAAATAAAGAGTTCCCGATGACAT
>Ga0172371_10010462_pt1 | contig 12531 bp, 11 predicted proteins | sample Lak12m_FD_114543 | JGI IMG/M metagenome (GOLD analysis project Ga0172371, IMG submission 114543) | Freshwater microbial communities from Kabuno Bay, South-Kivu, Congo - kab_022012_12m | ecosystem: Environmental > Aquatic > Freshwater > Lake | place: Democratic Republic of the Congo: South-Kivu... | reverse complement strand
TCCGCAAGCGCGATGAAGCAACATCGGTTTTCCGCATTTCGGACAAACCTGGGTTCCGACCGGTTTCAATTCAAATCTTTTTCGCTTTCTGTCGCGTCTGGTCTTGGTGTGTCTTTGCTTTGGTACTGACATAATACTACATAAAAAATAAAGCGTCCCGCAAAATTATATTCGAAAAACCAAGCCCGTTTTTCCCAATAATTCAAGTTTTTAATTTCCAATTATCAATTTACAATTTACAACCAATAGCCTGATTCTTAAATTTCAAAATTTGAAACATTGAAAATTTATTGGAAATTGAGCCTTGAAAATTGAAAATTCCGCCTTATTTCTGACTTTTTTAAATATTAAATATCGAATCGATAATAGCATCTCTTTTCTATTTTGACAAGCGCCTGACCGGGGCGAAAGATTTGCGGTGGATTTCGCAAGGACCGTGGCTTTGCAAGGCGTCCATATGCGCTTTCGTACCATAACCCTTGTGTTTGTCGAAACCATATTCGGGATATTTTTGGGCGAAATCTGTCATCATCTTGTCCCTGGTAACTTTTGCGACAATCGAAGCCGCAGAAATGGATTTCACTTTTTTATCTCCTCCGACTATCGCCATTTGCTCTCCGGAAAAATTGGGAATTTTCTTGTTACCATCCACTAAAACACAGCTTTTAGCTTTTAGTTTATAGCTTATAGGTTCTTCCTTTTTCATTTTGTATTGTAAATCCTGAATTGCTTTTTTCATTGCCAGAAAACTGGCTTCCAAGATATTGATTCGATCGATTGTTTGATGGTCGCAAAGTCCGATACCGACGTGGAAATTTTCCAGAATAAAATCAAAAACTTTTTCCCGTTGTTTCTCGCTCAATTTTTTCGAGTCCCTTACAAGTTCCCAGTTGTTTACAAAGTCGGAGTTCGACTCCGATTCGGAGTCGAACTCCGGAAATTGTGCGCCACGAAACAAAACTGCGGCCGCCACTACCGGACCGCAAAGCGGACCACGCCCAACCTCGTCAGTTCCAATCACAAAATCAAATCCTTTTTCTGCAAGAATTTTTTCAAGTTCAAATGTCGATTCGATTTTTTTCATAACGTCATTATAGCTTTGAAGCGGATTTTCTCAAAATTTCAAAGATATTTACATTTTTTGCAAAAAGTCGTATTATCATCTCGGACGGTTTTTTGTGAAAATTTTCTCAAAAAAGGAGGTAGCGAAATGATTACCCCGACACACTGGAAAGAAATTGCCAATTTCGTCATCGCAACATTTCTTTTCATCCCTCTTATTTTTTATCTTTTTTTTGCTTGCCATGAAATGTTCAAAAAAATCGGCAGAATGAAATTTTTCCGAAAAATAATCGCTTAATCCAAGCGATCCAACAGTTTTTCTTGAAAAGGCTTCGTATCAACCGAAGCCTTTTTTCTTTTCTATATTCTTATGCTATACTTTATTTGTAATTATTCGAATGTGCGCATTCGTAGAGCGCTATTCGCATACAAAAAACATCTTGCAGAACCCAAGGAGCAATCCGGGCTATGGAGATAAATATCATTATGACAAATTCTATATTTTTATATATTTGCGCAAATCACTATTAAGTTTGGTGATTTTTTTATTTGCAAAATTTTCAATTTTCAATCAACAATTTACAATCAATTATCAATTACAAATCTTCGAATATTGATTCATTGAAAATTTAATGGAAATTGAAAATTGATTCATTGAAAATTATTATTTCTATGAAATATACTCACCTCCACGTGCATAGCCACTATTCCCTTCTTGACGGTCTTGGAAAGATCGATGATTTGATGGATCGCGCCAAAGAATTGGGAATGGATTCCATCGCACTGACCGATCATGGCGTGCTTTATGGCGCGGTGGATTTATTCATCACCGCCAAAGCCAAGGGCATTAAGCCGATTCTGGGTTGCGAGATGTATGTCACCCCTAACGATTTGCACAGCAAAAACCCGACTGCCGAAGACAGAAAAAGGCACCACCTTGTCCTATTGGTCAAAAACGAAACGGGCTATAAAAATCTGATGAAATTGGTGTCCATCGCCCACCTAGAAGGATTTTATTACAAACCAAGGATAGATAGAAAAATTTTGCGCCAGTATAGCAAAGGACTTGTCGGTCTCTCGGCTTGCGCCGAAGGAGAAATTCCAGCCCAAATCGTGATGGGAAATTATGACAAAGCCAAGGAATTGACTAAAGAATATATTGATATTTTTGACAAAGATTCTTTTTTTCTTGAAGTTCAAAGCCACCCCAATTTTCCAAACCAAAAAATCGCCAACGACGGAATTTTCAAACTTGCCGAAGAACTCAAGGTTCCGGTTGTCGCCACTTGCGACGTGCACTATGTAAAAAAAGAAGACGCCACCGCTCAGGATATTCTGCTATGCGTCCAGACTAACCGTAAAGTCCAGGAAACAGACCGGATGAATCTGATGGATTTTGATCTGTCATTGCGTTCACCAGAAGAAGTGGCAGCATCTTTTCCCGATCATCCGGAAGTGGTCTCCAATACCCAGAAAGTGGTTGAGCTTTGCAATTTTCAATTGAAACTCGGAGAAACCCAGTTACCGCATTTCGAAGTGCCGGAAGGATTCACCGACGTGACATATCTGCGTCATTTAACGGAAAAAGGATTAGAAAAAAGATACAAAGGGAAGCACACGCAAGAACATATCGATCGGATGGAATATGAGCTTTCCATAATCGAAAAGACCGGATACCCGTCTTACTTTTTGATCGTCCAGGATTTCGTCAATTGGGCGAAAGAAAACGGAATAGTTGTCGGGCCCGGAAGAGGCAGCGCCGCCGGCAGTTTCGTTTCCTATCTGGTCGGAATCACCAACGTCGATCCGATAAAATATAGCTTGCTTTTCGAAAGATTTCTTAATCCGGAAAGAGTATCGATGCCCGATGTCGATATGGATTTCGCCGACGACCGGCGCGACGACGTTTTGGCGTATGTCAGAAAAAAATATGGCGACGACCACGTAGCGCAAATCATTACTTTCGGAACAATGGCCGCTCGCGCCGCCATCCGCGATACCGGGCGGGCACTTGGTCTTCCTTATGATTTTTGTGATAAAACCTCCAAAATGATCCCGATGTTCACATCCATCGAAAAGGCACTGGAAGAAGTTCCGGAATTTCGCGACCATTATAACTCTAGCGAAGACGCAAAAAAACTTATCGACAACGCCAAAAGATTGGAGGGAGTTTCTCGTCACGCCGGAATGCATGCTTGCGGAGTGGTCATCACCAAAAAACCTGTAACTGAATATACTCCCCTCCAAAACATCGCAGGCACGCGCGAAGGAACAGTAACCCAATATTCGTCTTCCACCAAAACTAGTTATGTGGAAAAAATCGGCTTGCTCAAGATGGACTTTTTGGGATTGAAGAACTTGACCATCATTCAAAACGCCATCCGGATAATCAAAAAAACCAAAGGGGTGGAAATAAACATAGACGACATCCCGCTTGACGACGAACTTGCCTACAAACTTCTCCAAGAAGGAAAAACCACCGGGGTATTTCAATTGGAAAGTTCGGGAATGAAAAGATATCTCAAACTTCTCAAACCGACGGTCTTGGAGGACATCATTGCGATGGTTGCCCTTTATCGTCCTGGTCCAATGGATTGGATCCCCGATTTCATCGCCGGAAAACACGGAACGAAAAAAGTGCAATACGTTCATCCCAAACTCGAACCGATTCTCAAAAACACCTATGGCGTCGCCGTATATCAGGAACAAGTGATGCAAATCGCCAGAGATTTGGCGGGCTTCACAATGGGAGAGGCGGATGTACTTCGCAAAGCGATGGGTAAAAAAATTCTCGACCTCATCCAGGAGCAAAAAATAAAGTTCGTTGAAGGATGTGTGAAAAACGGAATCAGCAAAGAAATCGGCGAAAAGGTTTTTTCCTTCATTGAGCCGTTCGCCGGATATGGTTTTAACCGTTCGCATGCCGCCTGCTACGCTCTAATCGGATACCAGACCGCCTATTTGAAAGCGCACTATCCGGAAGCTTTTATGGCGGCGCTTTTGACTTCCGACCAGGGAGATTTGGATCGCGTTGCGATAGAAGTGGATGAGACGCGCGATATGGGAATCGAAGTTCTTCCTCCTGACATAAATGAAAGTTTCGAAAGTTTCGCCGTTATAGCGCAGACTGATACGGACGAAACACTGACTGATACGGAACACGGGACAAGCGAAAGAAGCCGAATCCGCTTCGGACTTAATGCCATAAAAAATGTCGGCCATACAGTCGCCGCGGAAATCGTCAAAGAAAGAAAAACTGGCGGAAAATTCAAAACATTGGCGGATATGGTCGAGCGTGTTCAAACAAAAGATCTCAACAAAAAATCAATCGAAGCTCTGGCAAAAGTCGGTGCGCTTGACGATTTGGGAGAAAGAAAACAAATTATTGAAAACATCGAAAACATTTTGGCTTTTTCAAAAAATATTCAAAAAATGAAGAATTCCAATCAAGTAAGTCTTTTCGGAGCGGAAATATTGGAATCTCCAACTATCCAAATGGTTTATTGCGAGCCGGCCACAAAAAAAGAACGGTTGAAATGGGAAAAAGAATTGCTCGGACTCTATGTTTCCGACCATCCGGTCGCCGAATTTCAAGATTTTCTTGACGAAGCCGCCACTCCTATATCCGGACTTTCCAAGGAAATGGTCGGACAAAGAATAAAGGTCGGTGGAGTGATTCAAAAAGTGCAAAAGATTTTGACCAAGCGCCACGAAACGATGCTTTTTGTTACACTGGAAGACACCAAGGGCAGAATCGAACTTTTAATTTTTCCAAAAGTTTTGGAAAAAACCCAAAGCGCTTGGGAAGAAGAAAGGATGGTTATCGCCGAAGGACGCCTTTCTGACAAAGACGGCTCGTTTAAGTTAATCGCCGACGAAGCCAGGGAGTTAAACCGCCACGAAGTCGATGAATATATGCGCATCCGCCAAACGCAAAAAACATACGAAACGAAAGATGATGACAATCATCACGGCGGAGCAAGCGTTTTTCACGACAAGCCACGGAAATCGGAGTTCGACTCCGATAAAACACCGAAAGCTAATGCGCCTAAGACCTATAACCTAGTAATAGCCCTTCCTCACAACGCCACGCCCGACATCATCCACCGACTGGGAAAATTTTTCCAGACCTGCAATCCCGGAGAAACGAAAGTCGTTTTACATCACAATGAAACCAAATTGCAAACCCCTTTTTCCATCGAACACACGGAAGAAATCATCGAGGAGCTCAAATCTATCGTCTTGCACGGCAGTGTGGAATTAGCTTAAGTTATTATTGATTTTTTTAAAAGTATCAGCTATACTGCAAACACAATCAAATGAAGCTACGGAGTACCGACCCGCCGCTGTTCCGAAGGTTCAACCTTCAGAGAAGGTTGAACCTTCTTTACAGTAAAGCTTCCGTTTTAACGGCTTACGAATAAGCCGAAAAAAGCGCCCAAAAAATACTGGGAAATCGAGTGGAACCGTCCGACCTTGCGTCGAACCTCGATACTGGAAATTATTTTCCCTATTCTCTTATTTGATGGTACTTTTTTTATTTAATAATTTTCAATTTTCAATTCACAATTCTCATTGAATTCTCAATTTTTCAATGAATCAAATTGATTTGATAATTTTATCATTGAAAATTTATTGTAAATTGATCATTGTAAATTGTAAATTTATAAAAAATATTTAATTCACAAAATATAATCATATGAAATCAAACAAAGACAATCTTGGGCTTCTCCGTCACTCAACCGCTCACATCCTCGCGGCTGCGGTTTTAAAAATGTTTCCCGAAGCCAAGTTCGGAATCGGACCGGCGATTGAAAACGGATTTTACTATGACTTCGAACTTCCTCGCACCTTGATTCCCGAAGATTTGCCTCTTTTGGAAGAAGAAATGAAAAAAATAATCAAAGAAAATCATCATTTTGAGAGAGCTGAAATTTCAATCGACGAGGCTTTGGAAAAGTTCAAACAACTCGATCAAACTTTGAAACTGGAACTTATCGATGACCTGCATAAAAATGGGAACGAAACTGTCACGATTTATAAATCCGGTGATTTTGTCGACCTTTGCTCCGGACCGCACATTGAATCTGCCGGAAAAATCGACCAGCGCTCTTTCGCTCTGACAAAAATTTCCGGAGCATATTGGAAAGGAGACGCGGAAAAACAACAACTGCAAAGAATTTATGGCGTGGTTTTTGAAAACAAGGACGGATTGAAAAATTATTTCCATATGATTGAAGAAGCTGCCAAAAGAGACCACAGAAAACTCGGAAAAGAATTGGACTTGTTCTGTTTTTCAGATTTGGTCGGACCAGGACTTCCGCTTTTTACTCCCAATGGAACAATCATCAAAGACGAACTGCAAAAGCACATTGAGAGAGTTTGTCGAAATTATGGCTTCCAAAAAGTTTCCGCTCCATCACTAGCCAAACTGGAACTATTCAAGACATCCGGACATGCCAAAAAATTTGGCGATGAATTATTCCATGTCACATCAGAAAAAGAACATGACTTCGTCTTGAAACCGGTTCAATGCCCTCACCATACGCAAATATACGCCTCAAGAACAAGATCGTACAAAGATTTGCCTATACGATATATGGAATCAGACAAACAATACCGGGCTGAAAAAACTGGTGAAGTCGGTGGTTTGTCGCGCGTATATGCGATCACGGTTGAAGACGGACATTCGTTCTGCGCCGTTGATCAAGTGAAACATGAAGTGAAAAATATGGTGGAAATAATCAGAAATTTCTATACTTCATTGGGAATGTGGGAAAACCATAGCGTTTCACTTTCAGTGCGGGACTACACGCATCCGGAAAAATATATCGGTGAAGCTTCCGATTGGGATGTTTGTGAAAAAATGCTTCAGGATATTTCAGATGAGATGAGTCTCAAAGCAGTGAAAAATGAAGGCGAAGCTGCTCTCTATGGTCCGAAATTAGATTTTATGTTTCGCGATTCGCTTGGCAAAGAAATTCAAATTCCAACCGTGCAATTGGATTTCGCGACTCCGAAAAGATTCAACTTGGAATATACCAACAATGAGGGCGGAAAATCTTCGCCTGTGATGGTGCACCGCGCCGTGCTTGGATCGTATGAAAGATTCATTATGCTTTTGATTGAACATTTCGCCGGCGCTTTCCCGCTCTGGCTTTCCCCTGTGCAAGTTACGATTCTTCCAATTTCAGAAAAATTCGCTGACTATGCACAAGAAGTTAAAAACAAATTCTTGGTTCAGGATATCCGCGTGGAACTTTCCGATAAAGCCGAATCCCTTGGCAAGCGCATCAGCGAAGCGGAAAAAATGAAAATTCCATACATCGTCGTTGTCGGAGAAAAAGAAGTCGCCGAAAAAACCGTCGCTGTCAGAACTCGGGGAATCAAGCAACAACAGACATTGCTGATTGATGAATTTATTGAAAAAGTTGTTGCCGAAATAGCTAATAAATCTTAAGTAACGTAAGGCGTTAGCAGTAGATCAAGTCTATAAGGCATAAGTTTTATGGAAGAAAAAACTAAAATAAAAAGTTATACGGATTTAGATGTGTACCAACGATCTTATAAATTATCGGTTATTATATGCACCAAAGTTATTATAAAAATGCCCAAAGAAGAAAAATTTGACCTAACTGACCAATTAAGAAGATCTTGCAAAGCGATTCCACGATTGATTGCTGAAGGATTCGGAAAAAGACATCAGAAAAAAGGTTTTCAAAAATATCTTGATGATGCAATAGCTGAAAACAACGAAACTATTGTGAGCCTATGCCACGTCAGAGATATCTATCCAGAAAACATCCTCCCAAATTCCACGCAAAAACTCATTAGCGAGTACGAGATAGTTGGTAAGCAACTTTTTAAACTCAAAAAAACGTGGGATAAATTTTCCTAAAAACCCTACTCCCTATTTCTAAACTTACAGCTAAGGCCATATGTTTCCAAAAACTTATTTTATAAAAACTTTCGGATGTCAAATGAACGTTTCGGACAGCGAACGGCTGGCTGGGTTTTTAGAATCCGAAAATTTTTCTCCGACTGACGAAATCACCGAAGCGGATTTGGTTGTTTTCAATACTTGCGGAATCAAACAGACCGCCGAAAACAGGGCATACAGTATGATTAATAATTTGCGCAAGAAAAGAAAACGAGATACAAAAATAGTTATGACCGGCTGCCTTGCCAACCGAAGCGATGTGCAGAAAAGGCTGAAAGGGAAAGTCGATCTTTTCACGGAAATCAAAAATTTCCCAGAAAATATAAATCAATTACTGGTTACTGATTACAAGTTACAAGTTACTCCAAATAAAAAAACGCTAGCAGACTACTTTCATATAAAGCCTATTAACGATAATAAATTTACCGCTCTTGTTCCTATTATGACCGGTTGCAACAATTTCTGCGCCTATTGTGTGGTGCCTAATGCGCGCGGACGCGAAGTCTCCCGAAGTGCCGATGAAATAATCAACGAAGTAAAAGGATTGGTGGAAAAAGGATATAAACATATTTTTCTTTTGGGTCAGAATGTAAACAGCTATGATGGAAAATCTCAAATCTCAAATCTCAAATCTCAAAAAAATTCAAAATTGCAAAATCCAAAAAACAAAAATATCAATTTTTCCCAACTGCTCAGAAAAATAAATGCTCTTCCGGGAAATTTCTGGATAAGTTTCGTCAGCAGCCATCCCAAAGATGTCACAGATGAAATGATTGAAACTGTCGCCAAATGCAAAAAAGTTTGTGAAAATTTCCATTTGCCGATCCAAGCCGGAAACGATGGGGTGCTTAAGAAAATGAACCGTCGATACACCGCCGAAAATTATTTAAAAACTATCAAGAAAATAAAATCTGCCTTCAAAAAACACAAACCGAACACGCCTTTTTCAATCAGCTCCGACATCATTGTCGGATTTCCAGGAGAAACCAAAAAACAATTTATTGGCAGCGCGGAAATGATGAAGAAAGTGAAATTTGATATGGTGTTTTTCGGACAGTTTTCTCCCCGACCGGGAACTGTCGCTTGGAAAATGAAAGATAATGTTTCCCAAAAAGAAAAACAACGCCGAGAAAATTTACTCAATGAAATTCTCAAAAAAACTGCTTTTGCCAACAATAAAAAATATGTTGGAAAAATTTTGGAAATTTTGATTGAGAAAGAAAAAAACGATTCATATTTTGGAAAAACTCGCAGTGGAAAAAACGTGAAAATAATTTCAAAAAAGAAAAATTTAATTGGAACGATAGTGAAAGCAAAAATAACAAAAGCCAACATATGGAATCTAGAGGCAACAATAAAATAATTATCATTCTTGGACCGACTGCTTCCGGAAAATCGGCGGCGGCGATTAAGCTTGCCAAAAAAATAGGCGGCGAAATAATTTCCGCTGACAGTCGGCAAATTTATCGAAAAATGGACACGGGAACCGGAAAAATAAACGGTTTTTTTAATATTGAAAATGAAGCGTTTATTTCCGAAGAAATCCCTCACTACGCCATCGACATCGTTGAACTAAATAAAGATTTCAATGTTTCCGATTTTAAAAAATATGCTAAAGAAAAAATAAATAATATTTTGTCTCGCGAGAAGATTCCGATAATCTGTGGCGGAACAGGATTTTGGATTAAGGCAATCACAAGCGATGAAGTTTTTCCAAAAGTAGAACCCGACTTTGCATTGCGCGAAAAATTAAAAAATGAGACCGTGGAAAAACTTTTTGAAAAACTGAAAAAACTTGATCCCGAGCGCGCCCAAACAATCGATTCCAAAAATAAAGTTCGCCTTATCCGCGCGATTGAAATTTGCCAAACTCTCGGTTCAGTTCCAAGAATGCAAAAAAGCGAGAGATCGGACTATAAGTTCCTGCAAATTGGGATATTGCAAAAAAAAGAAATTCTAGACGAAAGAATCAAAAAAAACGTCCAGCAACGATTCGCAAACGGAATGGTGGAAGAGGTGGAAAATTTGCATAAAAAATACAACCTGGATTGGGAAAAAATAAAAAGCTTTGGATTGGGATACAAGCTGATACCGGAATATCTGGAAGGAGGCATCACCTCGGAAAAAGAGCTTTTGGAAAAAATATATTTGGCGGAAAAAAACTATGCCAAACGCCAAATGACTTGGTTTAAAAAAGAAAAAAATATCATCTGGCTGAAAGATTATGAGCAAATAGAAAAAGAAGTCGGAAAATTTTTGAAAAATAATTAGAGCCGAAGGTTTTCCTTCGGCTCCGTTTTTTATAGCACGACACATTGGTCACGCTACCGCTTCTCGATAATAGAAATTGCCGATCGGCAAATCTGTTGATCCGCCGTGAAGCGGACAAGCTATTTTCGGCAAATCCATTTTCTCGGTTGCTTCGACCAAGGACACGCTTTTCGCCCAATATTCGCTTCCGAGCGATGCTCCGCAGTCCATAATCAACAAATTCCCGCAACCGCACCTTCCAATGAAATTTGGTATCCATTTAGCCATATTTTCCTCCTTCCCCATTTGGGCTATTATTGGCTACTTTCAAAACGAAAGAACTCAAAAAAAATCACCCTCTCGGGCGATTTTGCAAATCACTTATTTATATTTCCATTTTTTCCGCATCTCATCTTTTTCATATAGTTTAATTATATAATACCGCAAAAATAACGCAACCATTGACAAATATCGTAAAATGTTTTATCGTTTAGTGTTCATTAACATTAACCCAAAAAGGAGGCACTCTATGCGCAATATCGCATTCGAAGAACTGACCTCCTTATTGGAGGAAGCGATTGATTCCGTCATTGACATAGCATTAAATGACGGAAATGAGTTAGTTGTTTTTTTTCAAGAAGGAACGAACAAGGAAGTGATCAAGACATTTGTTCGCTTCTTTCACCTGAAAATACTGGGTCCGAACAAAAACACAAAACACCAGATGTTTACGTTCGGAACAGAAAACCAAAGGGTGTCCGAATATCAATTATTCTTCAGAGTAAAAAAACTCCCCCCGATAAAAAAGGGGGATGTCGTAATCATTTTTGTCGTGGTCCCGCCCGACATAAAAATTTCAAGAACTTTTGTATTATAAAACGGCTTCTCCGCGAAGAAGCCGTTTTAAAATTTCTCTGTTTTTTATTTGTGATCTACTTTCTTGTATTGATTTATAACTTTCCCCAACTTTTCTATCATATTATTAAAATCTTCTCTTTCCATCATTTCTAAAAAAGTTTTTTGCGGTTCCAATTCTCCAATCGCTTCCTCACTAAGTCTTCTAGCTTCCTCAATATTACTAGCATTCATTTCTTTTACAAAGTTAGCCATATGACTACTGTTTTCTCCGTACCTATTAATAACCTCGCCCCCTTTTTCAATTTCCCCTTCAATATCCTCGGAGGTTATTTTCACCTCAACCAAAGATTGATAACCGTTTTTATCAAGCTTTGGCGCAAACATTCCTTCTCCCATATGATTGTTTTTTAATTGTTATTTTTTAATTTATCTTCCAATAACTTCATTACCACTTGCGGATTGGCTTTCCCCTTTGAAGCCGCCATCACCTGCCCCATCAAAAATTTGATGGAATTTTCTTTCCCTGCTTTATAATCTTCGACTGATTTTTGATTATCTGCCAGAACATTATCCACCATACTTTCAATTTCCGAACTATCACTGACCTGTGCCAAATTTTTCTCTTCAACTATCTGTGACGGATCGCCGCCGGTCGCATACATTTCTTTCAAAACCGACTGCGCGGCGCTAGAGTTTATTTTTCCATCCGCCACTATTCCGATCAATTCGGCATAATTTTCCGGGGTTATCTTCAGGTCATCAATTTTCAAATTGTCTTCTGTCATATGCTTACGCAATTCAGTAAGAATATAATTAACCGCCAATTTGAAAACTTTATCTTGTCCGGAAGATATTTCTTTGGATTGTATTTTTTCCTCAAGTTCGCTCACAACATTTTCAAAATAATCGGCGATGTCTTTCTCTGAAACCAAAATTGATACCGTTTCTTTTGAAATACCAAATTGTTCGATAAACCTTTTCTCCTTTTCGTCGGATAGCTCAGGAAGACTGAGTTTCAATTTCTCGACATATTCTTGCGAAAATTCCATTGGCGGAATATCCGGCTCCGGAAAATAGCGATAATCATGAGCGGACTCTTTCTTTCTTTGCGAAACTGTTTCATTTCTCACACTGTCCCAACCGCGCGTTTCTTGAACAACTTTTTCTCCTTTTTCCAAAACTTCTGTTTGTCTTTGAATTTCAAAATTAATCGCTTTTTCCACAAAGCGAAACGAGTTGATGTTTTTAACTTCCACTTTCGTTCCGGAAAGTTTTTCTTCCCCTTCCTTATGCAAAGACAAATTCACTTCGCAGCGCATATGCCCCCTTTCCATATCCGCGTCGGAAATTCCCAAGTATCGGCAAATTTGCTGAAGCTTCTGACAAAACACGCGCGCCTCCGCACCATTCTCGATATCCGG
>Ga0172371_10010456_pt1 | contig 12534 bp, 12 predicted proteins | sample Lak12m_FD_114543 | JGI IMG/M metagenome (GOLD analysis project Ga0172371, IMG submission 114543) | Freshwater microbial communities from Kabuno Bay, South-Kivu, Congo - kab_022012_12m | ecosystem: Environmental > Aquatic > Freshwater > Lake | place: Democratic Republic of the Congo: South-Kivu... | reverse complement strand
GAGATTGATGAGTATTTTAAGGTAGTTCTTAAGGCCCTAGAGTTATTAAGGCCGGAGCTGAGCCAAAAAACCAAGCATATCAGTCATGGGATGGTCAAGCTGCCGACAGGCAAGATGAGCAGCCGAACCGGAGAGATTTTAACCGGTAAGTGGTTGTTAGATGAAGCCAGAGATAAAGCTTTGAAAGTAATGGCAGCTTCAAAGGTGGCGGGCAAAGAGGAGGCAGCGGAAAGAATCGGGCAGGCAGCAGTTAAGTATGCTTTGTTAAAAAGCAATTTGGGGCAGGACATAGTGTTTGATTTGGATAAGTCAGTATCATTTGAGGGCAATGCTGGGCCGTATTTACAGTACACTTATGCTCGGTGCCGGTCAGTGTTAAAAAAGAGTGAGATAAAGATAGAGGTTGGAGAAGTAAAAGTGTTAACTGATAAAGAGAGGGAAGTGTTGATGTTGATGAGCAGGTTTGGAGATGTGGTTAAACAGGCGGCCGTAGAGCTGGTACCTAATGAGGTAGCTAATTACCTGTTTTTGTTGGCCCAAAAATACAATGCTTTTTATAACAGAGAGCGGATTTTAACAGCCAAAGAGAATAAACTGTTTAAGTTGTGGTTGACTGACAGGGTCAGTCAAACATTAAAGATTGGTTTGCAGCTGTTGGGGATTGAGGTATTGGAGCAGATGTAGGCGGGTAAATTAAGCCATTAAGGATAAACAACAATAAAGAGGTTTGTAGTGTTAAAGGATGGTGGTCAAACAGGCCGATAAACAGCAGGGACAAATAAGAGATGGTCAGCAGGGACAGTTGGCGGTTTTTAAGCTGTTGGTATAAGGGAGCTAACAGCCAGTAGAGCAGAGCAGTAAGGCCTAAAAGGCCGGTTTCTGAGAGGAATAAAAGATAGATGTTATGAACCGGCTGTAAAAAGCGGGTGGTGGAGTAGACTAAGCCGAACTGGTCCATAACGGCGGTGAAGTTGTTAAGGCCAATACCCAAAAGCCAGTGACGGGGCAGCATACTTAAAGCAATGCGGGTTAACTGGGAGCGGCGGGTAAAAGAGCTTTCAGGGATTAACAGCGGTAAGCGGGAGAAAACAGTTAAAGCAATAAGAGCCAGACCGCAAACCATGAGTAAAAATTTAGACAGCAGTAAGTTATTGGTGGCGGGAGTTTTTAATGGTTGATTTAGGGTTTGTTGCCAGTGTTGGAAACGGGGCAGATTTTTGATTAAAGACAGTTGTTGGATACGTTGGGGTGACGGGTTAGGGGTGGTTTGGATTAAGATAATAATTAAGGGTAAGCCGATAAGCAGTAAACTGAGCCAAGCAGAAAGGGAAAAAGTCAGAAAAACAGCGCTAACTGATAAAGTTAGGCTGACGGTGTAGAAAAGTTTGGTAGTGAAAGAGCGTTGTTTAATCAGCTGGTAAAGCATTAAAGGGATAATAGCGATTAAAAAGGCCGCCAGAATGTTGGAGTGGGGTAAAGTGCCTAAAGGCGGGATTTTGACAGCACCGTTAAACCAGGTAATTTTGTCAATGTTAACGCTGGCGTCGGTATACGGTTGTTCGCCTAAAAACCAGTAACCAAAGACGGAAGTCTGTTTAAACCATTGGGTAAGACTTAAAAAGGATTGAAAAAGAGCGGATAAAGATAAAGTAAAGATAATGTTATTAAGGTGTTTGAGAGCGTTAAAGTGATTTTTCAACCAGTGGGCCAGTAAGCTCAAAAGGATTAAGTGGCAGTAGTGGTAGATGGCAGGAATAAAATGGGTGGCAAAAATGACTGAGGGAAGAGTTAGGGTGAGGAAAATAACAGATGGGGATAAGTACCAACGAGCGGGGAGTTGGTTTGACATCTGTCGGTTTCCATAGATGGAATTAATTAAGGACAAGGAGAGAAGAATGATGATTAAGATGTCGGTTAAGTAAAGGGTGGGAATAAGGTAATCTACCAGATGGCCGGAAACGTAGGAGTAGGAAAGCGGCCAGTGTTTGGCCAGATTAGTGGGAATTAAAAAGAGAATGAGGTAAAACAAGCGGCGCTGCCAAAGATTAAGTGTTTTCATAACAAGGGGCAGTAAAGCCATTATAGCAGGTTTGATATAATATCAGATATGGGGAAGAATGAAGGACAGACAGTCATAGATGGCCATTTGGTGATGAAAGGTTTTGAGGGTTTGGTTGTTAGTCCACCTGAGAAGAGAAAGGTTATAAAACGGAAAAGTGGTTTGCCGCCGCAGGTTAGAAAAGCTTTAGGAGAGATTTATTTGGCGAGAAGAGAAGAACGAAAGCCTGAAATTGAGCAGTTTGGTTTAGATGAAGGACAATTGAGGCAAGTAGATGCTATTTTGGAGAGTCAAAAAAAACAAGGAGAAGAGTGGTCCAGGCAGCAGTTGGCTGAGCAGAAGGGTTTGGTCAATAGAATTTATTATGTTAATTATCCTGAAGTGTTGCCGAATAGATCTTGCATTAACTGCACTGGGAGGCATTTACAGCAAGAAGTTAATGTGGTTAAACAGGGGAGAAAGGGAAGTAAAAATGAGGGGCAAAGCTTAATTGAGATATTTATACTATGTCCAAGTTGTGGAGTTCATGACGATCCCACGTTGAATCAGTTTTGGGTAGATGATGCGAATTTAAGTGAAGCAAATCCTGAAGAGGTGTTGCCAGTTAAAGAGGAGTGATATACTCGTAAGATATGCAGTGGCAGGTTGAACAGACGGAATTAGCTAACGGTTTGCGGGTACTGATAGTGCCGATGAAGACGGAGTCGGTAACGGTGATGATGTTGGTCAAGGTGGGCAGCCGGGATGAAGAAGAGGGAGTTAGCGGGGTGTCACATTTTTTAGAACACATGGTGAGTAAGGGAACTGAAAAGTGGAGAACAGCCATGGAGGTTAATAAGGTGATTGATAGGATTGGGGGAAGATACAATGCTTTTACCAGTTATGATCAGACTGGTTATTGGGTGAAGGTAGCTAAAAAACATTTGTCAGTTGGTTTGGAGTTTATTTTTGAAGAAGTGTTTAAGGCCTTGTTGCCGGCTGAGGAGATTTTTAGGGAAAGAGGGGTGATTTTAGAGGAATTAAAGATGTATGAGGATAATCCGATGAGTAAGGTGGGACGGGAATTTGTATCACTAGTATATAGTGCGACCGATTTAGGTCGGTGGATTATTGGCACAGGAGAGAGCGTTAAGGGTATTAAACGAGAGGATTTTTTAAAGCATGTTGACAAGTGGTATCAGCCGGAAAACATGGTGTTGGTGATTGCCGGTGGAGTGGAGGAGAAAGATTTAAAAACAGTAAGAGAGAGGTTTGAGAAAGTTGGGGGCAATAAGATTAAGGGTGAGTTTAAACCGGTTAAGGTGAAGCAAACCTGTCCGAGAGTGAAGTTGTTTTATAAGCCAATTAAGCAGGCACATTTTTGTTTGGGAGTGGAAACGTTTAAGCGGAGCGACAAGGATCGCTACGGATTGGCAGTGTTAAACCGAGTGCTGGGGGGCAATACCAGTTCTCGTTTGTGGGAAGAAATAAGGGAAAAAAGAGGTTTGGTTTATTATGTGGGGTCGCATAGTGATGGTTTTGTGGACACAGGTTATTTACAGGCTCAGGCAGGTTGTGATGTTAACAGGGTGGAGGAGGCGATTAAAGTAACTAAGGCAGAGTTTTTTAAGCTGTCACAAAAAGCTACTATGATTACTGATAAAGAACTAAAGATGGCCAAGGAAAATATTAAAGGCACTTTTGCTTTAGAACTGGAAGACAGCCAAAGTGTGGCCGGATTATTGGCTGATGATTTATTAATGGAAGGTAAGGTAAGACAAGTAGCCGAGATAGTTGAAAAGATTGATAAGGTAGAAAAGGATGAGGTTTTAACAGTAGCCAAAAGAGTGTTTGATAAGAGTAAGCTTAATTTAGTAGTGGTAGGGTCATTTAAAAGTGAAGAGAAGTTTGCTAAACTATTAAGTTAAAGCCCCGATTCGATTGAAATCGAAATCGAGGGTCCACGATCACAATTAAACGAGTGATCGGGAGAGAGGACATATGTCAAAACAGCAGTCAGTAGTATTAATTAAACCGGATGGATTGCAGCGGGGTTTGTTGGGGGAAATTACCAGTCGGTTTGAAAGAAAAGGTTTAAAACTGGTGGGTTTAAAGTTGATGAGGTTAACGGATGAGATTTTAGATGAGTGGTATGTGCACCATAAAGATAAAGCCTTTTTTGCTGATTTAAAAGGGTTTATGAAGTCGTCACCGATTGTGGCGATGCTGTGGCAAGGGATTGATGCTATTGATGTAGTCAGAAAACTGGTGGGGACAACTCACGGTAGGGAGGCAGAAGCCGGTTCGATTAGAGGGGATTTTTCTATCAGCCAGCAGTTGAATTTGATTCATGCTTCTGATGGAATGGAAAGCGCAAAAAAAGAAAAGGCGCTGATTTTTAAAGACAGTGAAGTGGTAGAGTGGGAAAGCCTGGAGGAGGGATTACATTATTCTAAAGAGGAATTGAGCAGTTAAGGCATGGTGAAGCGGATAGAGAAACTGTTTAGTTCGGTGAGAATGGTGTTGGCGGTGTTTGGACTGGTGGCTTTAACTGTGGCTTCTTTGGGGATGTTTAACACTTTAACGGTTAGTTTGATGGAGAGAACCAGAGAAGTTGGAGTGATGAAGGCTATGGGAATGAAGAGTAATGAAGTCAAGGAGTTGTTTTTAGCGGAAGCAATGGTGATGGGTCTGTTTGGTGGAGTTTTTGGGGTGTTGATGGGAATGGTGGCCGGAAAGTTTTTAAGTGTGTTATTGTCAGCTATTGCTGTGTTTAAAGGAGTGGGCTGGATTAATATATCTTATGTGCCAATGATGTTTGTGACATTGGTATTGGTATTAAGTTTTATTGTGGGAGTGGTAACAGGAATTTATCCGGCAAAAAGAGCGACCAGAATTTCGGCCTTGGATGCTTTAAGGTACGAGTAGAAAAAGTCGGAATGGCTCCGATGTCGGGATGGGCGGACTCGAACCGCCGGCCTCGTCGTCCCGAACGACGCGCGCTACCAACTGCGCTACATCCCGTTGGTGCTCCCACCAGGAATCGAACCTGAATTTGCCGCTTAGGAGGCGGCCGTTCTATCCGTTGAACTATGAGAGCTTTAAGGGCATTATATCATTGAGTTGGGACAGTATTGTTGCTATAGTTAAAGCATGAAGGTCTGTCGTGGTTTTGTGTATTTGCCGGTATTAATTTTGGTGGTTATTGCTGGATTAATGATACCGTTGACACATTATGTGGTCAGCAACCAGGTAAGTTTACCAACAATTTTTAGATTGGATGATACAGGAACAACGGCCAAGATTCAAAAGGAAAAGGCGGAAAAAGAGGCCAAGGAGGAGACAGAGACTAAGTCCACCCCCAGAGTGTTAACCGGTACTGGTAGAGACACTCCCAGAACAGCGGCCCAGGAGAGAAACGACGAGGCGGCGGAAAAGAGCGATAACAATGAGAAGTCTACTCCCAGAGTGTTGACGGGCACAGGTAGAGACACTCCCAGAACAGCAGCGCAGGAGAGAAACGACGAGGCAGCAGCAGCAAAGGAGAGTGACATTGAAGACGGAGACGACAGTCAACATATTACCATAGGTGACAAAAGAGTGTTTTGTTTTTATGGGGTGGTCAATGGTCGGTGTGCTACAGCCGGGGATAGCGGGGCAGACAGTTTATCCTTAGCTAAGGAGGGGTGTGCGGGTAAGGCTGGTAAAGTCAGTCATGGTAGCGTAGCTTTGGGGCCATCAAGTAAGCGGTATAAATGTAACAATGGCCGGTGGCAGTTGTGTGAAGGGTGCTTATTAACTTATGGTCCGGATTTTATGAAGGATTATTATAACGATCCTAAAAGGTTTGAGTTAAATGCCCCCACAGACGTTATGATGGATGAATATGGGGATGGGGTGGCGGACGAGGACGAGCCAGAGTTGGATGAGGCAGATAAAAAGGTAATAGCCAATCTGTGTAGCGGAGGGAACGCTGTTGTGACTCAAGGGAATAATAATTATGACTGTGACAAGTATGGGTCAGAGGAAGCAGAGGGCTATAAAGAGGGCGAAACAGTCTTTTTTGGAGGCAAGGAATATATATATCGCAATGGCAGCTTGGTGCCGGTAACTGAAACAGGTGAGGAAGTTGATGAAAAAGAAGCGCTTGGTTTAGCTTTGCTGGCTTGGGCAGAAGAAAAGATGTCTACTTGTGAGCCGGGAAACTGGGATTTGTACAACAGGTGCGAGGGGGAGTCTTTTAAGAATTCGAATGCCAGAAATGTAGGTAACCCAAATACTAATTTTTGGTGTACAGAGTTGATTATTGAAGCAGCTGAAGCCATTGGTTTGCCCATAGAAAGTGTTAATAATGTTAATGCCAATAAGATGTATCAGGATTTTCAGGATCATAATGCGGTGACTAAGATAGATAAAAATACCGATTTAAAAGCGACTTTAAAGCCGGGACAGGTAGTGTTTGTGAGTAACAGTGATCAGCCGCAAAGAGATGCTTCTCATGTAGCTATAGTTAAAGAGGTAAATTTAAAGAAGGTAGTGACTGAAAGTGGCCAGGTGAAGTTGTCAGGTGAAGTAGTAGTGGTCAATGCTAATGCTAAAGAAGTTTACTCGATTTATAACTATGTGAATGGTAAACTGCAAAAGAAGGTGGGTAGCGACGGGAGTACAGTGATGGAGATTGTGGGAGCAGGTAGTTTAGTAGATTATAATAGTAATGAAACATAATATGAAGCTAAAAAAGAACTATTGGCAAAAAACAGCGCTGGGAGTAGTGGTGGGTTTGCTGGCGGTGGGGGTTTATAGCTGGTTTGGTGGAATGTCGCAGCGCCAACTAGTAGACAAGGCGACTGATCCTAGTAATCAGACAGTAGAGATACAGGATGATTCCCAGGAAAAAATTGATTATGACTATGGAGTAAAGCAGGAAGAGTTTTATGAGTATCGACCGATTAGTCAGCAGTTGCCGATAACAACCGATAATTATGAGCTAAGTTATAACAGTGTGGAGGATAAGATTGTGGTGGTGTTTAGCAATAGCCAAAGGAATTTGCAGGATTTAAAACAAGAATATTATGAAGAGATAGTGGCTCAACTTGAGGTTTTAGGAGCGGATTTGTCAGTGGTGCCTTTGGAATGGGTTAAAGCTGTTGAATAAATCAGAAAGTTAAATTGGGTTGGCGGTCTAGGGTTTTTAAGTTTTTAATCCAATCTTTTTTTAAATATTGGTAATAAGCAGGGATACAGATCATGGCAGCGTTGTCAGTGAAAAGTTTTTTAGAGCAGGGCAGATAGATTGGTAGATTAAATAATTTAACAGCAGTATGGATTTGACGGCGAATATACAGATTGGAGATGACCCCGCCGCCTAAGAGAATAGTTTTAGGTTGGTATTGGCCAATGGCTTTATTTAGTTTATTAGTTAAACTGTCAGCGATGGCTTGTTGAAAAGAAGCGCACATATTGTAGATGTATGATTTAGTCACAGGTGTTTTCTGAATGTGGTACATGGCCGCGGTTTTTAAGCCAGAAAAGGAGAAGTTTAGATCTTTGGAGTATTTTAAAGGGATGGGTAAGTCAATTGAGTGGGGGCGACCCTTTTTGGCCAATTCTTCAATGATGGGGCCACCAGGGTAACCGAGTTTAAGCATTTTGGCTAGTTTATCTAAAGCTTCACCAGCGGCATCATCTAAGGTTTCGCCCAAAATTTGATAGTGACCAATTTTTTTTACCAGGATGAGCTGGGTGTGGCCGCCGGAAACTAACAGTCCGAGGGCGGGAAAAAAGGAAGAGGCCAGGGTTTTTATGGGACCGTTGCCTTTGGAGTTTAGGGCCAAAGAGGAAAGGAGGTGTCCTTCCATGTGGTTGATGGCTATCAGGGGTTTATTAAGAGTTTGAGAGAGGTTTTTGGCAAAAGCGACACCCACCTCTAAGGCCGGAGCCAGGCCGGGGCCGGTGGTGACGGCGATGGCGTCGATTATCTGAGAAGAAACTCGGCAACGATCAATTTTGGTGCTCACGCGTTGCCGGGAGGGGCTACATGATTGCGCGCCAAAATTGACATTGCCTGCGTTTCTAGTCGCTCTTTCTAAAGCCTCTTGATAGACGGCTTGAATTTTTTGCTGATGGGCGCGTTTGGCTAAATAGGGTACCACACCGCCATATTTTTTATGAATATTGATCTGGGAGGCAATAACGTTAGATAAAATCCGTCGGCCGTAACTAACAGCCACGGCGGTTTCGTCGCAAGAGGTGTCAATGGCCAGTATGACAGGTTCTTTCATAGATGGTATTATACTTTAAAGCTATGAGCGAGTGTATTTTTTGCCAAATTGTTAAAGGGAAAATACCTTGTTATAAGATCTATGAGGATGAGGATTTTTTGGCTTTTTTGGATGTGTTTCCGTTTACCAGAGGGCATACTTTGGTGGTGACTAAAAAACACGTAGACTATGTATGGGATTATCCGCAGGTAGGCAAATATTTTGAAGTGGTGGCCAAAATTGCCAAGAGTATAAGGGAAAAGACGGTAGATAAGATTGTGCGCTGTTCAGTGGTGGGGACGGATGTAACCCATGCTCACATTCATTTACTACCAGGTAAAAAGAATGATCTTACAGGGAAAAAGTTATCTGTCGATGAGATGGAGAAGATTAGGAAGCGATTCAAGATGTGATTTGATTTTTAAAGCTTTTGCCCTATAATACTTCCAATTTATGGTATCAGAACAGCCTTCTTTTGTTAGTCCTAATTCTGGCATAGCAGATAGAATTAATGAACATAACGACTGGTTTGATAGTCGGGTGAATAATCTTTTTACTAATTTGACTAATCCGCAAAAAGTGTTTCTACAACATTTATATGGAGATAAGGGAGAGAGTTTTGGGGAATTAGTGGATATTTCACAGTTTAGTGGGGAAAGTGTTTATCGTTGGGTGAGACAGATTAACAGAGAGCTCTTGTTTTTTGGACCAGAAGTTGATTTGTCGGTTTATATAGTAAGTTATTATAAAGAGGCTGTTTTTAGTTTTACCCAGGAGCCGGAGGAGCGGTTAATTTTTTCTAAAGACCGGTTCGCTTTAAACCAGATATTATCCAGTCGTTATGGAAGTCAATATAAAAAATATAGAAAGTATTTCGAGGTTTTATTATCAGGAATGATAAGAGAGGAAGATCAAGTGATTGATATGCAAATAACATCCTCATCTAGAGAAGTTTTCTGGCAGATTTTGGCTGGAGATTTGTATGGAAGCAATAAAGACATAGGGAGGTTAGCCCAATTAAGAAATGATCTGAAAAAAAATAACTTGGGGTCACCATTGAAGCTGGGAGTCGGTTTGGAGGGAGGATGGAACTCCAACTATGTTTTTAAAGAAATTAGAGACTGATTTGGCGCCAATGGGGATGATTTTTGATGGTTTTAAGTTTAACAATTAAAACTTGGGCCTTTTGGTCTTTGGCCAGTTGGAGGAGTGGTTTGGTGGTACGGTCAGCCCATTCAATGGCCATAATATTTTGGGATTTTAAGTAAGATTTAAGCTTAAGTGTTTCCAACTCTTCAATGTTTTGTAATCTCCAGGTGTCTAAGTGGAGGAATTGACCCTTGGTTTGAAAGCGATGATAAGGGTATTGTTTCATAATAGTATAGGTGGGTGAGGTGATGGGGGCTTTTATTTTTAAGAACCGGCCAATGCCTTTGGCAAACTGGGTTTTGCCACTGCCTAAATCACCGATGAGTAAAAACATTAAGGGTTTGGTTTTAAGGGTATTCCAGTTTTTAAGACAGATAGTTTTGGCTAGATTAATAGTTTCTGATGGCGATTTGGTGATTATGGTTTTTTGGGAGTTGGTTTTTAGTAACTTTCCTTGGCGCAAGATAAGAGGGTCGTCTAAGGTAGTGTCGACCACGGTGGAGGCTGGTCTTGGGGGCAGAGTGCCGGCGTCAATAATTAGGTCAATCAAATTTTGTTGTTTTTTGGAGGTGTTATTGAGAATGTCTTTGATGGAGTAGGGGTGTTTTTTATAGGAGACGTTAGCTGAGGTGGCAGTCAGGGGTTTTTTCAATTGAGAAATAATTTTCATAATTAAAGGATAGTCAGGTATGCGGATGCCGACAGTGTTGGTTTCTGAAGCTACACCGTGAGCCAGAAGACCTTTGTTTTTAGAGATAACGGTGAGGGGTCCGGGAAGGAATTTTTGGTAAAGATTTATAGCAGAAGTATTTAGTTTGACATAGTTTGAGGCCATTGATCGGCTAGTAACGGCGATGGATAAGGGTTTGCCTTCGCGGCGGGATTTGTAAGCTAAAAGTTTATTAACAGCTGTTTGGTTGGTAGCGTCAACGCCGGCGCCGTAGCAGGTTTCAGTAGGATAGATGATTAAGCCTTGTTGCCTGAGGACTTTTTGAGCTTTGGAGATGACCTGTGAGTGATTTTTAGGAGTAAGTTTAATGGTGAGCATTTACTTTAGGTTAATGGAGTAGAGATTGGGGGGAAGATTGGAGCCGCCGTTTAAAGAAGCCAGGATCAGGAGACGATTGCCGTTGGGCCAGGGATAGGCAAATTGGTTGGCAAAAGGGCCGGCGTAAACCACGTGCTGGTTGGTATTATCATATTCACTGATAATGATTTTTGACTGATTGTTTTCGTCGGTAGTAATGGTTAAAAGGTGGCTGGAATCAGGAAACCATTGGGTATTTGAGGTATAAAGCCCGGAGTAATGATAGGTTAGTTTCTGTGGTGTAGTAGGATTGTCGCTAATGGTTAGTGGTTGAGCTTTATCTAGCAGAAAGTTTTTATCTTCTTCCAGGTCATAGATATAGATTTTTCCCGGTTCAATTTGACGAGTTTGTAACTGAGTGGAAGAAGCAGGTAGGGGGGGGATCAGTTCAGCGGGGATGTCAACGGTGTCAGAAGCTAAGTACATCAGTTTATTTTCGTCAGGGGAAAAATAAAACAGTTGAGCTGATTGAGTGGCTAATGTTTGCATAAATTCCGGTAATTGAATAAGTTTTTCGTGGTCTTTTTTAATAATTAGGTCCTGCCACTCGGTTAAGATTACCGGTAGTTGGGCGCTGACGTCTTTTAAGTCAGCAATATCATTAAAGCTGTTGGGGTTTAGTAAGACATTGAGTTCATCCGGTTGACTGCTGTTGAGAGTAGCTAAAATTTGGGAGGAATCCGGTGACCAGGTGAGTTGAGCGGAAAGAAAGTCATATTTTTGAGAGGTGCGGGTAATTTGCCTGGGATCGGCAGTGATGTTTAAGGGGTTAGTGGTAAGGTCAATGACATAAAGGCCGTTTTTGGTGTCAGTGGTGGCGTTTTCTACAGCAAAAACAATTTTTTGGCCGTCTGGAGAAGGGGTGGGGTTTAAAGCGCCGGAAAAGGTTAAGGGTTTTAAATCAGGGACTGACGGAAACAAACGGGTATTGGTTTGGGTGACTAGCTCAGCCTCGATGGTTAAAGTTTTTTCCCAGGGAATGTAGCCGTCTTTGGCGATTTTAATGGCATATTCTCCAGGGGGCAAATTTAAGGTGTCATCAGTGGCGGTAGTTAATTTGTCATTGATAAAGACGCTGGCGCCTTTAGGGGAAGAGTTAGCGGCCAGTAAACCGGTACCTTGTAAGGCTTTATTTTTTAAAGACGGGCGGTAGCCTTTGGCATAGTTAATGGCCAGAAAAATGCCGGCAATCAAGGCAATAACAAACAAAATAGCAATCAGTAAACGCGGTGTTTTTCTCATGTGAGATGTATTATACTATATTAGATAAAATGGAAGACAATCTGCCTGATGTACCAGTTAAAGTAGTAGAAACGGCCACAGCTGAGAAAACAAATGACGGTAAGGGGCGGCAGTTAAGACAAAGATTGTTGCAGTTGGTTAAGGGAGAAAATCGGTCATTTAAGGTGTGGTTGGCGGCCGGAGTGGGAGTGTTGGTGTTTTTGGGATTACTGGTGACGGTATTGGAGAATATGAAGGTGAGTGAAAAAAAACAAGAGCAGGTGGTGGTAGAAGGGGAAGATTTTTTGGAACCTAAGTTTGACAAAGCCCCGGGAGAAATGAGGTGGTGGTTTTATGTTGATGAGAACGGTAATTCCCGCTTTGACAGTGATGAACCCAGCTTTACCAAAATTAGCGTAGCGGTCAGAAAACCGGGTGATAAGGAAGCCAGAAGAACAGTGGCGGCGGGGACTGACGGTAAAGCAGTGATTGACGATTTGGAGCCGGGAGATTATGAAGTGAGGTTAGTGAATTATGAGCCAAAAGCCAACAATACTATTAGTGATTTTGATTGGCCGCAGGCTTACCAGGTGGTGCGTAGTCAGGTGGTGGAGTTTTTACCGACAGAATGGCAGGCAGTTAAATTGGATGAGTCTGGCTATCGGGAGATTGTGGGTTTTAAGCTGTATCAACCAAAAAGAGTGTGGTTGTTAACGGAAGCTGACGGTTTATTAAAAATTTTTGACCCCCAAAGGCAGGCAGTGGTCGGCAATAGCCAG
>Ga0172371_10010453_pt1 | contig 12535 bp, 8 predicted proteins | sample Lak12m_FD_114543 | JGI IMG/M metagenome (GOLD analysis project Ga0172371, IMG submission 114543) | Freshwater microbial communities from Kabuno Bay, South-Kivu, Congo - kab_022012_12m | ecosystem: Environmental > Aquatic > Freshwater > Lake | place: Democratic Republic of the Congo: South-Kivu... | reverse complement strand
CAGAAAAAATTACCGCAATAACTATGGCAAAAAACAGGCTCTTTTTCATTCTTTTCCTCCCAAAGTTTTGGCGCCTGCTACATCACTTATCCAAGCAAAGTCAAGCCATCGGGAGGCAAGTGTGGTAGCATTGTCGGGGTGTTTGCCGAGTTAAGGGAGATATTTTCCAGGTCCCTTTACCTAGTCTTGCCACCTCCTGCCGCTAATGGTGTTGTTTCGGCCGTGGTGGTTATTTCTTTGGCTGCTCATCGCTCATCTCTAGGTTTAGAGAGGAGAGCAATCCTTCTCCTTGCCAAGATGACGAGCAATGTTGCCAACAAAAGCAACCCCAAAATTAGCGTTCCTATGTGTAGCGCTGTTAGTAATTCCCACAAGAGCGCTTGTAGGGTTACGATACCACCAACGAGCGCGGTCAAGAGTAGGGAATGCTTGAGGATGCCGCGGAAGATGTTTGCCTCCTTACCGCTTTGTCCAGTTACCGCGGCGACGATGGCTAGGGATTGCGGGGAAATCATTTTTCCAAAAGCCGCGCCACAGGTGTTTGCGGATACCGCAATGAGGGGATTCATTCCTAGAGCGGCGGCGGTGGTTTCCTGCATTTTCGAAAACAACGCCACCGATGCGGTCAACGAGCCCGTTACGAAAACCCCCAAGCAGCCTAGAAATGGGGAAAAGAAGGGGAAGAAAACCCCCGTGGCGACAAAAAACCTTCCTATGCCCACCGCCATTCCCGAATGATTCATAATGTAGGAAAAACTGAGGATGGCGACAATTGTGAGCATAGGAACATATACCATTTTTGCCGTATCTATCAGTATTTCTCCAGTTTTTCGGAGCGATAGGCGTAAGATGAAAATTGCACAGAATCCTGCCAAGAGCAAGGCGGCGGGAGAGCCGAACAAGTTCATGCCAATGCTTATTTCTGACAAGCTCCCATCGCTGGCGATGATGCTGGCAAGCTGATGATGGATGGTCCCATATTGTTCCAACAGTATGTTGAGCGGTTTTATCGACCAAACGGTGATAAAGAAACACAAGAAGAGGAAGGGCGACCAAGCCCATAAAAGCGTTTTGGGAGGATATGGTGAGTGCCAACGATGTCGGGGGGGCTTATGAAAAATATCGGTATTACCATCACCATCATATGGAGACCAAAAGAATAGCAGCACCAAGAGTGAAACAAGGCACGCCAAGGCGGCAACGATGCCGGCAAGAGACGCTCCCGCATAGTCGGCGACAAGTAATTGCACCACACTGTAGGATAAGCCACAAACGAGTATGGCGGGCAGGGCGCCACCGATTCCCCGCCACCCGCTAATAATGATGACCAGATAAAAAGGAAGGACGATATTGATCGTAAAAAGGGTGCGGGCGATCGAACCGGCAAGCAATTGGGAATCGATGCCGATGATATTCGCCCCCACGATGACCGGCAAGCCAACACCACCGAAGACCACCGGGGTGGTATTTGCCAACAGGCAGGCGGTGATGGCGGCGGAAGCAGGGAAGCCTAACCCCATGAGCAAGGCGGCACTTATGGTAACGGGCACTCCAAAGCCCGATGATGCCTCGAGGAACGCACCAAAGGCGAAAGCAACGAGCAGCACCTGAATCCGCCTATCTTGGGAAACGGATGACAAGGAAGCACTGATTATTTCCAGGGCATGGGATTTTTGGGCGAGCAGATAGATGAATACCGCCGCCGCAATTATCGAACAGATGGGAAAGATACCAAACACAGCGCCTGCCAATAACGAGCGCCACAAGATTGCCAGTGGCATTCCCCACAATAGCACCGCGATAACGGCGCATAGTAACAAGGAAGAAAGGGCGGCATGATGGATGCGCATCTTTTTTATCGCTATCGCCCAGCAAAGATATAAAACGGGTAAAGTGGCAAGAGCGGAGGAAAACAGCTCGTTTTCTAGAGGATTGGCGTTTGCCGCCCAAGGGGATAAATCCATTTACCTTGGCTCTGAACCTTTTATTGTCTTTGTCAACTCTGCGAGCTGTTTTTGAATTTTCGCCAATTGGACGGGGGAAAGCGCTGTTTGCTGTTCCTGGAGTAAAATTAGGGTAGCCTCTACCCCTTTGGCAACATCCTGCCAGGTAGCGGCAGATGATTTTGCTCGAGATAAATCGCCTTTGGCTCTTTTTTCGAGAGACACTTCTTCTAGATACTCAGGGATATAAACCCTAAATGGCAAGCTCGCCTCGATTGCTCTTTGGAACACCTCTTGAGTGGTGTATTCACCGTGCACCAAGAATATCTGCATTCGAGTGTTCGTAAAATTGCCTAGCCAATCCAAAAGCTGTCTTTGGTCGGCGTGGGCGGAAAAGCCGTTGATGGTAAAAACCTTGGCGGCGACGGCAATATCCTCGTTGAAAATACGCACTTTGGCAGCGCCGTCGATGATTTTGCGCCCGATGGTGCCGAGCGCTTGAAAACCGACGAAAACGAGAGAGGTGCTTTTCCGCCAAAGGTTGTGGCGCAGGTGATGTTTTATTCTGCCGGCATTTGCCATTCCTGAGGCGGAAATGATGATTGCCGGGGAGTCGATGGCGTTGATGGCAATGGAATCTTGGGTGCTGAGTGTATAGCGGAGGTGGGGAAGCGAAAAGGGATCACCGCCAGAGCGAAAGATGCTTCTTGTTTCCTCATCGAGAAATTCGCGGTGCTTTTTGAATATCTCGGTGGCGCGAATTGCTAGAGGGCTATCCACGAATATGGGTATGTTTTTGGGAAGCATCCCTTTTTGGGATAGAAGGTAAAGGGCATAGATGACTTCTTGCGTTCGTTCCACAGCAAAAGCGGGAATCAACACTTTTCCGCCTTGTTCATACGCGCAAGAAATCGCCTCTCCCAATTCTTCCAAAGACTTGTCCTCATTGCGGTGCTGGCGGTTGCCGTAGGTGGATTCCATTATCAAGTAATCTGCATTGTCGAGCACGGTAGGATCGTTGATGATGAATTGGTTGGAGCGTCCGATGTCTCCCGAGAAGATGATGCGCAAGGGAGCATCACCGGAAGTGTCTTCCACAGTAACGAAGGCAGAGCCAAGGATGTGCCCGGCGTCTTTCAAGGTAACGCTCAGCTCTGGGGCGGGCGAGAAGGGTTTGTTGTAAGCGACAGCCTCCAAAAGAGGCAAAACTGCCTGAGCGTCCTCCTGCGTATAGAGCGGCAAGAGGGGTTCTTTACCCTTCCTGATTCTTTTTTTATTTTTATTAAAGGTTTCCACCTCTTGAATATGCGCGGCATCGGCAAGCATTATCTCGAGCAAGGCAACACTAGGGGCGCTTGCGTATATTTTGCCGCTAAAGCCGTGTTTAACCAACAAAGGAAGGAGCCCCGCGTGGTCGATGTGCGCATGGGTAACGATGATGAAATCGAGGTCTTCTGGTAAATAGGGGAGGGGATTTAGATTACGCTTTTCCACCATAGCCCCGCCTTGATGCATTCCACAATCGACGGCAAAGCGAGAAGTTGCCGTTTGGACAACGAAGCAAGAACCTGTAACGGTGCGTGCTGCTCCTAGGAATTTTATCTTCATAATTTTCCCTCTTTTCTTTGTTTGGGTGTGTTCCAGTGCTTATCTCCACGAGAGCGCCTGCAAAAAGTGCCAGGAACGAGCCGCGCCCCTATTTTTGTAATGATGCCCTTTTGCATCCTTACTAATATAGCCTAAAAATGAAAGTAAAGGTCGTTTTCTCCCTCTATTCGGAAGCATGGGGGTGACGAACCTTGCCCACATTTGGAGTGGCACCTCGAAAGGCACTATTGTGGCAGCCAATTTTATCTTGACAGTGCTTTGAAGTTTGTTTACCACCATGACCACAGGTCAAAAATTGACTGTAATTTCCCTGTAGCGAAGCGGAAATCAGTGTCTCGAAGATAGTCCAAGGTAATTCGAAGAGGGAAGCCCGAAGGAGGAAAAAGAACACTAGAACATGGCGATAAGTGCAAGAAGAAGGAAGGCAAAAGAGGCAAAGAAGGGAGCCATTCTCAAAGCGGCACGCGGTCTTTTCCTTGCCAAGGGTTTCAGCGATGTTACTGTGGATAACATCGCCAAGAAGGTGGATATAAGTAAAGGCGCTGTATATTTACACTTCAACAGTAAAGACGAAATCTATGTCAACATTCTCTCTTCGGAAATCGACAGATTTTGCAAAAACATTGGACAGATCCCCTCTTCTAGCCTCTCCGCAAAAGAGGCTATCAAAAAATTCGCTTCTTTCTATATAGATTTCTTTCTGGACGAACCGGAAATTTTCCGCATTTTCATAAGTTTCATGCTTTTCATCGACAAAAAATCCCGCCATCATGATGAGTTGTATAAACTCGTACAAAAGGCTCGAACAACCATCACGGTTGTAAATCAAATTATCAAACGCGGTATCGAGCAAGGTGATTTTTCGCCGGATATCGATGAGGGAAAGCTACTCAATGCTATTTGGGGGTTACTCAACGGCTCTATATTGCTCTACATATTTGTATCGCGCAAGGGAGAATCAGAAAAAGATATCCGAAGTACGGTGGATAGCGGTCTGGATGCCATTATAGCCGGTATCAGCGTTAAAAAACTCGGTGCTTTGGATAACAAAATAAGTAAAGAAGGAGGTTTTAATGAGTAATTTAATTGTTAATGTCAGGGACCAGCAGTTTCTTCTTTTTGAACAATTCAATCTAGCTAAACTCTTCGAAAGGGAAAAATTTTCCGCTTATACCGTCGATGACGCTAAAATGATGATCAATGAAGCGGAAAAGATGGCGGTTAATGTGTTGCTACCCACCTGTGCCGATGGCGATAAGGAGGGGTGCAAATTCAAGGATGGCAAGGTTTCCGTGCCTAAGAGCTTCCACGATGTCTATAAGAAATTCATCGAAAGTGGTTGGGCTTGCCCCACTCGCGATCCCGATGTTGGTGGACAAGGGATGCCCAACACTCTTGCCAACGCCTGTATGGAATTTTTCCAGGCGGCGAACTTCCCGTTCGTTATGTATCCTGGCTTGACCAACGGTGCGGCGGCTTTGATCCAAGTTTTCGGCACGGAAGAACAGAAGAACAAGTATATGTACAAGATGTTTTCGGGAGAATGGGGAGGCACAATGTGTTTGACCGAACCCGGTGCAGGCAGTGATGTTGGTGCTTTGAAAACTACCGCCAAACGCCTTCCCGATGGCAAGTTCCTCATCAGTGGCACGAAGTGCTTTATTTCCAGCGGTGACCACGATTTGACGGAAAACATCGTTCACCCCGTTTTGGCAAGGATCGAAGGGGATCCCGCTGGCACGAGCGGCATTTCCATCTTTATCGTTCCCAAGTATCGCGTCAACGATGATGGTTCCCTAGGGGAAGCCAACGATGTGCAGACCGGTAACATCGAACACAAGATGGGCATTCATGGCAACGCCACTTGCACCCTTCTTTTTGGGGAAAACGGCAAGTGTGTTGGTGAGCTGCTTGGCGAAGAGCGCCAAGGCTTGAAGATAATGTTCCAGATGATGAACGAAGCGCGTCTCGAAGTGGGTATGCAAGCGCTCGGGGTTGCCAGCTCTTCTTTGGAGCGATCCGTTCAATATGCGAAAGAGCGCGTGCAGAGTGTCCCCGTTTGGGAAATGAAGAATCCCGATGCCAAAGCGGTTGCCATCATCGAACACGCCGATGTGCGCCGTGATCTACTGTGGATGAAATCGCGCGTCGAGGCATCTCGTGCCATCCTTTTCTATGCTTCCTTCTGTCTGGATATGGCGGAATCGACCGACGACAAAGCCGAACACGACAAGTGGCTTGGTATGGCGGAGTTGTTGATACCCATTTGTAAGGCGTGGGTTTCGGATAACGCGATGATAGTATGCTCCAAGGGCATGGATGTGCTCGGTGGTTATGGTTATTGTGCGGAATACCCGTTGGAGCAGCTTCTGCGCGATTGTAAGATTACCACCATCTACGAAGGCACCAACGGCATTCAGTCCCTCGATTTGGTCGGCAGGAAACTCGGCTCCAAAAAGGGCGCAAATGTTATGAACCTTGCTGGTGAAGTGCTGGGAACGATTGCCAAAGCCAAGGAGAGCGCGGCTCTCAAGGCTTATGCCGGCTTCCTAGAAGAGGCGGGCAATGCGGTTTTGGATTTGGCGATGACCTTTGGGCAATGGGGCAAGAGTGCCAGCTTCGTTTTGCCGATACTCAACGCTTCCGTGTTCATGGATATTTTTGGAGATCTCGTTGCCGGGCATTTCCTGATGCAGGGAGCGCTGGTAGCCGAAGAAAAGTTAGAAGCAATCTATGCCGCCAAGGGCGCCGATTCTATTGGAAAGCGCCGTGCTTTGGTTCATACCGATGGGGAAGTTGCTTTCTATGAAGGCAAAATTTCGACTGCCAAGTTCTTTGCCCAAGAAGCGCTTTGCACCGTCAAGGCAAGGTGCACGGGGGTGAAGTTTGGTGACAAGACGCCCATCGAAATTGCCAATGAGTCTTTTGCCGTGTAATTTTGCAATGCAATTGTAAGGTTATGAGATAAAACCACAAGAGCCTAGAATAGGAGGAAAACCATGTCGTTTAAAATTAAAAAAGCCGCTGTGTTGGGAGCGGGAGTTATGGGGGCGACTATCGCCGCCCATCTTACCAACGCGGGCATAGAGTGTTATCTGCTGGATATCGTTCCTTTCGAGTTGACCGATGCGGATAAGAAGAAGGGGTTGACCGAAAAATCTCCGGCTTGGCGTAACCGTTTTGCCATCAATGGCCTTGCCGGTATTACCAAAGCCAAACCCGCCGCGTTTTTTACCAAAGCCAATGCCTCTATGGTGAAAACTGGTAATTTCGAAGACAACCTCAATTGGTTGGCGGATGTCGATTGGGTTTGTGAAGTAGTTGTCGAAAATCTCAAAATAAAACAGGATTTATTTGCAAAGGTGGAAAAGGTGGTAAAGCCCAGCTGTATCGTTTCCACCAACACTTCGGGTATTCCCATCAAAGACATCTCCAAGAACTTTGGCGCCAGACTCAAAGAACGCTTCTTGGGAACGCACTTCTTTAACCCACCGCGTTATATGAAACTCCTGGAAATCATCCCCGGTGTGGAGACGAAGAAGGAAGTAGTCGATTTCATGACTACCTTCTGTGAGGAGAAACTCGGCAAGGGTGTGGTTATTTGTAAGGATGTTCCGAATTTCATCGGTAACAGAATCGGTGTTTTCGATATCGCCAACGCCATCAATCTAATGGTGGAAAAGAAGTTCACGGTCGAGCAGATGGATGTGATTCTTGGTAAGGCGCTGGGGCGTCCGGGCACCGCGCTCTTTGGCACTCTGGATCTGGTTGGTTTGGACACCGGCATCCATGTCATGAAGAACCTCTATGAAGCCGTTCCCAAGGATGAATCGCGCAATATCTTTATGCCGCTCGATTTCATGAACAAGATGATCGAAAACAAGTGGCTCGGCAACAAGAGCAAGCAGGGTTTCTACAAGAAGGTGAAAGACGACAAAGGTAAGAAGAGCAAACTGATGTTGGATTACAACACCCTCGAGTATGTTGCCACTTCCAAACCGAAAATTGCTTCTGTGAGCGCCGCCAAGAAGAAATCGGACGAAGGCGTGGCGGTAACGATAAAGATGATGTTCGAAGCCACGGATGCCGCCGGCGATTTGGTGCGTGAATACCTCTGCAACAACTTCATCTATGCCGCCAATCGGGTTCCTGAGATCTGCGAAACCATAGTTGGCATCGATAACGCGATGAAGTGGGGATACAACCACCAACTAGGTCCCTTCGAAACATGGGATGCGGTGGGGGTAAAAGATGCCGTCGAAGTGATGAAGAAACTCAAGAAAGCCGTCCCCAAGAAGATCGAAGAGATGCTCAAGAAGGGTTGTACTTCCTTCTATAAGGTGGAAAACGGTGTAAAGAGTTACTATGATTTCGAAAAGAAGGATTATGTCCTCCTGGAAGAAAACCCGAAGATAATCCTATTACCTGCTTTGAAGGAGCGCCAAAAGATAGTCGCCAAGAATCAGAGCGCCACGCTCGTGGATATTGGCGATGGTGTCGTCTGCCTAGAATTCCACACCAAGATGAATGCCGTCGATGGTGGTATGATCGAAATGCTCAACAAGAGCTGTGATATCGTTATGAAGGATTTCTTGGGTATGGTCGTTGCCAATCATGCGGCACAATTCTCCGCAGGGGCAAACATCTTTCAGGTATTGCTCGCCTGCCAAAAGGGGGATTGGGATGTTTTGGAGGCTCTCATTGCCGATTTCCAAAATGTCAATATGAAGATGAAGTATCTAGAAAAACCAGTAGTTACCGCACCGGCGGGGCTAGCGCTCGGCGGTGGCTGTGAGATTGCGATGCACGGAGCGAAGTGTCAACCTTGCGGGGAGACCTATATTGGCTTGGTCGAGGTTGGCGTTGGTGTTATCCCTGCTGGCGGCGGCACCAAGGAATTGGCGGTGCGCTGCACGGAAGGGTTGCCCGATGGTGTTGTAGAGGCTGGTTTGAACCTCCAGCCGTTCTTCGCCAAAGCCTTCGAGAACATTGCTACAGCGAAGGTTGCCACCAGCGCGGTGGAAGCGATGGAACTCGGTTACATCAGAAAGACAGAGACGATAAGCATGAACCGAGATCAACAGATTTGGGACGCCAAACAAGCGGTGCTGGGGCTTTCTAAGTTTTACAAACCGGCAAAACAGGCGAAGATCCCCGTTTTGGGTGAAAGCCTGGTTGGTATTGCTGAGGCGGTTCTTTACAACATGCACAAGGGTAACTTTGCTACCGATTACGATCTCCATGTCGGCAGGAAGGTTGCTTACATCCTTTCCGGAGGCTCGTGTGCGGAAGGTACCTATGTAAGCGAGCAAGAATTGCTGGATCTAGAGAGAGAGGCGTTCTTGAGCCTTTGCGGTGAGAGCAGAACCCAAGACAGAATTATGCACATGCTCACGACGGGCAAACCGTTGCGTAACTAACAAAAGTTTCCCGTCGCCTCGCGGCGGCGGGACATCTAGAGACCTTGAAGGAGGAAGGAAATGAGGGAAGCAGTTATTATCGATGCTGTAAGAAGTCCCGGTGGAAGATATAAAAGGGGTGGGTTATCCGCGACGCGCGGTGATGCCTTTGGAATTCAAGTTATAAAAGGTTTGTTGGCTAGGTTTCCCAATCTGGATAAAACCCTGATAGATGATCTCATCGTTGGCTGTGCTTTTCCCGAAGCCGAGCAGGGGATGAATCTCGGCAAGGTTTTGGCAGTTGGTGCCGGTTTGCCGGAAAACACATCTGGCATGACCATCAATCGTTTTTGCTCTTCCGGCGTTCAATCTATCGCCGACGCAACGGCAAAAATCAACATGGGCTGGTCGGATGTCATCATCGCTGGTGGTTGTGAGTCGATGTCGCACATCCCGATGGGTGGCAGTATCTTCCGCCCCAACCCCGACTGGGTGTTCGATTCTATGCCCAATGTTTATGTCTCTATGGGTGTTACCGCCGAGAATGTTGCAGCAAACTACAACATCTCGCGCGAGGATATGGATGCCTTCGGAATGGAATCCAACCGCAAGGCATATGAGGCGCAAAAAGCAGGGAAGTTCAAAGATGAAATAATACCGATAAAAGCTTACGCTTACAAAATTAAAAATGGGAAGCGTGTTCGGGAAGAAGTCGTATTTGCTGAAGATGATGGCATTCGTTGGCCCACGACTATGGAGGATATGGCAAAGCTCAAATCCCCATTCAAGGCGGGGGGGAACTGCACCGCCGCCAATTCTTCGCAGATGACGGATGGGGCGGCTTTTGCCTTGCTGATGTCGGCGGATAAAGCCAAAGAACTCGGTCTCAAACCGATGCTCAAAATTTCTTATTATGCGGTTGTTGGCTGCAAACCGGAAGAGATGGGTGTTGGTCCCGCCTATGCCATTCCCAAGGTGCTCAAGATGGCTGGTCTGAGTGCGAAAGATATCGATGTCTTCGAGATCAACGAAGCCTTCGCCTCGCAAGCACTTTATTCCATTCGTGTCATTGGCATCGAAGATCGGCTCAAAGCCGGGGATATCAACCCCAACGGTGGGGCAATTGCGCTGGGACATCCGCTGGGAGCAACCGGAGCAAAGCTGACCGCTCAGCTCGCCTATGAGATGAAGCGTCGTAAGGCAAAACGCGGAATCGTTTCCATGTGTATCGGTGGTGGTATGGGAGCTGCTGCGATATTCGAAGCGGTTTCCTAGGAGATTACTGAAAGCAGCAAGCCAATTTTTAGTGCTAAAAAGCAAGGCGGCAACGGTTTTCATCACCGTTGCCGCCTTTTTTATCGCCTTTTTTTATAACGACTATAGAAAAAAGAAGGCTACTGTTCCATGTGCGGCTTGGGGGGCACCCATCTGGTAAGGGTGCTGTTATAGAACCATTTATCGGGGAACCCCATTTTCGTGGTGTAGCGTGGAGAGGCAAGCCAATTTCTAATATCTCGGTATGCATTATACAAATAACGAAAATCATCGGAGGAGCCGCCGGCATCGGGATGTAACACCTTGGCTTGGTTACGGTAGTTTTCCTTGATTCGCTCGGTTATGTTCATTCCTTGTAGGTCTTTTTTAGTGATGTGCATTGCCGAGAGCGTCTCTATCTTTACAACGGGAACGCTTACCAGATTAGGCTTTACCGTGTTGAGCGGTTCCCTACAGATTATTCCCATATCCAATACCTGCTCGTTAGCGAGGAAACGCTTGTGGCTGCGGTTTCGCTCTTCCCACCAAACGGCACCCAGTGAATCGGCAAGCTTGGCAAAATCATGAGAAGGCTTATTCCCCTTAGTGCGTGGGCGCACGAAACGCAGGATGCTTTTGGCACCGTATAAAAGCATATCCAGGGTGATAGTCGTATCCGAAAAATAAAATGTGGCAAAACGCACCCCCAAAGCCTGTAGAAGCCCTACTCGCAAATCCAGGACATGCAGCAAGCGCTCTCGGCAATAAGGAGAACAATAGTTCCGGCGTCCCAACTTTTCCGTTGTGCCACATGCCAGACAATAGCGTTGAGCCCGTTTTACTTCTGGTGCCCACTTAACACTTTGCATCTCACAGCTACCTTCTAGCTAAGAATAGATAATACGAGAGCTTTGCATAATCCAACAATCTCACCAATACATCATTCCCTTGAGCGCGGGAATCCAGTATAATCAATACATTGACAGCTTGACGAGCAAGCCAAGAATGCTAAATACTTAGTCGTTCAAAGGTCTTATATCTTCATATTGCAATAGTCGTGCCATCTAAAAGACGCACTTAAAATAAAACATTTTTTGCCTATTTACTAGAAAAACGGTGTCTTTAAAAATAAACCCTTTATAGTTAGTGGGTAAAGGCAAAAACAAGTTCCCAGTTCAAGTGCTATTTGTCGATGTTCTTTCTGTCATCGATGTCCCCAGGATACATTAGCGCATCCCCGCCCCGTTCGTTGGTGCGAATGCGGATTGCCTCATCGATAGAAGAGATGAAAATGATTCCATCACCAATTTCGCCGGTGTACGATGCTTTTTGTATGGCTTGCACCGCGGCATCCAAGTTCCGTTCGCTCAAAACTATGTTGATTTGTATTCTTGGTAGCATATCGACAATGTAAAAACCCGAGCGTCCAGCGAGCTTTATCCCCCCCTGCCTTCCCCGTCCACTTATGGGGAAGGTGTTCATGCCTACAATACCAATTGCGGCGAGAGCCTCTTGGATATCTGTTAGTTTTTCTTCCTTAACAATTGCTTCTATTTTCTTTAACATCTTCGAGCCCCTTTCTAATAGTTAGCCCTTTCCCCGTGGGTGCTGATATCGAGACCAATTTCTTCTTCGAGCCTAGAAACACGCAAGCCAACGGTTAATTTCAGGACAGTGCCAATGATGTAAGTTGCCAAAAAACTAAACGCCATCGTTACTACAACGGCAAGGATTTGCACGAAGAGCCTATTGCCATCGCCGTTGAATAACCCGTTGCCTCCCCCCGCATTGACGGCAAGATTGGCAAATAAGCCCGTAGCGATCATTCCCCAAGAACTTGCCAAACCATGGCATGCCCAAACATCGAGCGATTCATCGAGTTTCGTGCGATTTCTGAAGCGCATTGCATAATAGGAAATGAGGGCGGCAACCGCGCCGATGAACATTGCTGTTAGGGGTGTAACGAAGCCGCAGGCAGGTGTTATCGCCGCTAGCCCGACCACCATGCCCGTAACGATGCCTAGGGCACTAGGGTGCCCATCGAGCCCGGAGAGCAGCATCCAGACCAAACCTGCCGCCGCTGCGGAAGTGTTGGTGGTAATGAGGGCGTTTACGGCAACCCCATTAGCAGCAAGGGCGCTACCCGCATTGAAGCCAAACCACCCCACCCATAGTAAGCCCGCCCCGATGACGGTAAAGGGAATGCTGTTTGGTTCCATCGCATGTTTGCCATAGCCCTTGCGGGGACCAACGAGCATTGCCATTGCTAGGGCGGAGAAGCCTGCGGCGATATGAACAACCGTGCCGCCGGCAAAATCGAGCACGCCCATT
>Ga0172371_10010452_pt1 | contig 12536 bp, 16 predicted proteins | sample Lak12m_FD_114543 | JGI IMG/M metagenome (GOLD analysis project Ga0172371, IMG submission 114543) | Freshwater microbial communities from Kabuno Bay, South-Kivu, Congo - kab_022012_12m | ecosystem: Environmental > Aquatic > Freshwater > Lake | place: Democratic Republic of the Congo: South-Kivu... | reverse complement strand
TTTGGAGATGCGATAATTTTTTTTGGTGCTCATATGTTTGGAATTGTTCTACTTACTTTTGATTATATATTTTGTAGAATATGTGTCCAACATATGGGGTACCTTCCACTTGCCGGCAAGACAAAAAACCGCTTTGAGTGTCTCATTGTGTCTCGCGGTGTCTCATCGCGCTTCCAGCGCAGAAATCCCCCTGAAACCCCGACCTAATCTCCTCAATTTTTTCTGTTTGGCCGAACCCTAAAAACGCCCTATAATGCTCACTATAATAAAGTTCCAGACCGAGGTTGCCCGCCATTTATTTTTTACTGATAGAATATAGTCAGGAATAATAATTAATTAAAAACAAATGAAAGGTTACGTTGAAAACATTGAAAAAGCCGCAGCGGAAAATACCAATTTCCGCCAAGTGCTCTACACCGCCAAAAATATGCAGCTGGTGCTGATGTCTTTGAAGCCCGGTGAAGATATCGGTGAAGAAGTGCACACTTTGGACCAGTTTATCCGCGTTGAAGCCGGCACCGGTAAGGCGATTTTGGACGAGGTGGAGCACGAAATTGCCGATGGTTCGGCGGTGGTAATCCCGGCCGGCACCAAACACAACATCCAAAACACTGCGACTGACGCGGATATGAAACTCTACACCATCTACGCTCCCCCCGAACACCAGGACGGCGTGGTCCGCGCCACCAAACAGGAAGCCGCCGAACAGGAAGAGCATTTTGACGGCAAAACCTCGGAATAAGCCGAACAACATTTGACTTTCTCAAATATACATAATAAAAATTCCAGTTGGAGTCTGGGGAATAATTCTTCCAGATAGCATTATTAACCCGTTCATTTCATTCAAGGAGGGACAATTTGAGTACTGCAGGGTCGGCGGATGTGGCGATTAGTGGAATATTGCCAAGGCTTCCATGGGTTCAAGCCTCCGAAACAATTCGCAAGGGGAACAAGTTTCGTATACTGCTTGTGAGAACTGAGCCGAATGATTTAAGAAGGAAAGAGTTTTTGAATGTATTACGGTCTATCGCGAAAGAAGTAGGAATTGTGATTTTGAAAATCACAATTCCAAAAACTTTGGCGAGAATCTCCGAATGGGATTACGAGATTTATTATCTCGGAAGCCTCAGAAAAATGAAAAAGGTCAAAGGGGGTAATCGAAACGAAATCTTCGCTCGCCGGAAATCCAATGTCTAAAGGAGGAGTAAAACCATGGGGGAAAGAATAGTGAAAACCGGTGCGGATGAGGTAATGGGGGTACTGTTGAGCCCAGAAATAACCAACTCGCTGCTCTATCAGATCCTGGCAGGAGGTATAACTCCCTATTCCCAGGAGGTTTATCGCGATCATGAGATATGTACGACGGTCAGGAGAAACCTCCGAGAACTCGGTGTTACCGAGCAGGATATTGAGTTACACTTCGGAATGGCTGCAGACGACAAAGGCGCTCAGAGATACTTGGCGGAGGTGATCAAAGGTCAAATGGACTTGGCCAGGAGGAGAAGCCTTAAGGTAGCTTCGTGACGAATGTTGCCTACCGAATTTTTACGGGGAACCGCTTTAAGCGTGTTCCTCGTTTCAATTTGATTAGGACATAGCCACAAGCTATGTCCTAATGTTATATTTACAGTTGTTTCCTAGCTCTTGGTTTTGGCGCTTTTGGATTCGGACCAGCTGGAATAGTCGCCGTTGCCGCTGTGTTTTTTGATTTTTATCTTGAAAGAATACTTGGTACTGGCGAGCAGGTTGCCGACTTTCAGGCTGTATTTTCCCTCGCCGCCCAGCTTCTTGTTCTCGTAGGTTTTTTCTTCGGTTTTGTCAGTATCCTTGTTGCGGACACTCACCACAACATCCACCTTTTTGTTGGCGTATTTGCTGTAGATCAGTTTGAGCGTCACCGAAGAGTCAGTCTTCTTGCTGATGCTGTCAATTTTCGGCTTGGAAGCGGCACTGGCGGTGGAAATTCCCAAAAGGAAAATCGCGGTCAGCGAGAGCAGCCCGATCTTTTTTATTAAGTTCATTTGAATTTATTTTAGTTATTTATTTGAAAAGTATCTTTCAAAATCCAAAAAAATAATAGCACAAATTTTCCAAATGTCGGAGTTGTTAGACACGGTCCGACTCAGTCGGCGAGGCGCAGGCAGGAGGCCGCCCAAGTGGGGACGGTTATTTAAGATCCGACTTGTTTAATTCTCTTTTGGTCTCTTCCAAAACTTATGCTTTTTGTTTTCTCTTGCCAACATATTTTCCCGTTCATTCCAATCCTGTAGCGCGTTCCCTCTGTCAGTTTGCCTGTCTACCTCTTCGGGAGTAATGTCCGCGAACATTCCGGCCAAACAGAAGCGGATCCCCTGATTGTCGTTCGGATTCATTTTCAGGATCAAACGCATGAGCTTCTCGGCTTCTTTTTTGTTACCATCCTCCCATTCCGCAAAAGCTTTCTCCGCGATTGATCTCAAATACTGCCTGTTTTCCAAATATCCCCAAGGCATATCTTTGGGCCATTTCGGAAACCTTTTTCTGGTTTCCAGAAATGCCCTATTAACATGTTTCTTGTACTCAGCCCGATAGGCCAGCATCAGGTCTTTGTAAGCCGCCCACAATCCCACGTAGGTCTGAACATAATTTTTGTCCAGCTTGCGCGCTTTTTCCAACAAATCCAATGCCCCGTCAATCTCGCCTGCGGAAAGCAATTCCATCGCGTCGTAGTAATAGTCATCTTTCTTGTCCATAAACTTATACCTTTACTTCTATGCCGGTTCTTTTGATCTCGTTGATTAAACTGTCCTCATCCTCGAAATCCTTGGGAGAAAAACCGACCGGTTCGATTGTCAGCCCGATATTTTTTCTCCTTTTTATCCAAAGGTACTGCAAAGCGGAGAAAGCGTCCTTGAATTTTGGAGACACAATGCACAGGTCTATGTCGCTGTCTTCTCGGGGAGTGCCCTTGCTGAAAGACCCGAATAAAATGACTTTCTGGATGGGCAGTTTGTCTTCCCGCAATATTTCCAAATAATTGTCGATCTCCCGCTTTACTTTCCGGGGTATCTTTTTTCTAACCATTTAAAAAAATTATCAGTTATTTTCAGATATTTTTCTGCGTATTTCCGGGTGCACATTTTGTAAAATTCCAGTTTGGCTGAATCGTACCGACCGGAAATGTTGAAGCTGTTTATGAGCCTTAATGTCTCCAATTGTTTCTCGGTTGGCTCAAGGCCTGCCATTTCAGCCAGTTTGGCCAGATCGTGGCTGTAGGGAGCCTCTTTCCGAGAATGGATGACTACCAACCCTTTCAGCAATTTTTCCAAAGCCAGATGGCAAAAGAACAAAGCAGAATCGCACCGATTATTCTCAAACAGGGCTTGAGCGCTCTTCCGATCACGTTTGGCGGATTCTCTCCAGTATTCGGTTTGTTTTTTGATATTTATCATACACCAATCGTAGCATGAAATAACTGCTGGTCAATCTTTACTTGGCTTATTCGCGATCTCTGAGTCCAAAAAAATCCGCACAAGTTCTGCCTGGTCGGAGCGGCGGGATTTGAACCCGCGGTCTCAGGACCCCCAGCCCTGCGCATTAGGCCAGCTATGCTACGCTCCGTAACTGTGCGCGCAATAGGGATCGAACCTATGACCTCTTGCGTGTCGAGCAAGCGCTCTACCACTGAGCTATGCGCGCGGAAATATTTTTGAACCTGTGCGACCTGTCGCCGTCGGCGACCGCTCTAGCCACCTGAGCTAATCACCCAGCTATTGTTTTATAGCCTCAAAAAAAAGAATCGCCAACCTGGAGAGACAGGTTGGCTTTGACTGTTGGTCGCTTGCCCGAGTAATTACTTAGTGGCAGCTGAAACCGGGAACAAAAGCTTTTTTACTTTCTGTAGCAGCATTTTCGGCGGGTAATCGAGCTTATGTAGGAGCTCCACGTATTCAGGGATGTCTTGCTTAATCTTACACCTTATCTCATCTTCAGTGTAGGAAGTGGCGAGCAAAGCTACCACATCGGGGTTTCTCTCCCTGATTTTATCTAAAAGTTGCAAACCATTCATCCCGGACATTGCCAGGTCTGCAATCGCCAGATCAACCCTGCGCTCACCTAGTTTCCTCAAGGCTTCTTCGCCGTCAACTGCTGTGATTACAGAGTAGCCCGCGTGCTCCAGTAAGTCTCTTAGCAGCATCAGGATTGCAGCCTCGTCCTCGGCCACCAATATTGTTTTAGGGCTGTGTTCTTCTGTAGACATGGTGCGTTTCCTCCGATCGCCGCAGATGGTTATTTGCAAAACCTCCTTTTTGGACTGACATAGAAAAATAGCCCGATTGTATGAATCAGTCAATGATTTTCAGGATTTTCAGAAAAAATTATTCTTTTTTGTACTTTTCCTCTAATTCTTCAATAAACTTTTCAATCTGGTTTCCAGGAAAATCAATTTTGTCTGGAGAAAATTCTGACCAAGGTTTTTCGGGTACTTCTCTCTCCAGAAGGTAGTGTAAAGCATACTCATTTAATTCCAAACCATTCTTGAGACTGTCTTCTCTCAAAATCCCAGTAAATGTTGCCAAATCTTCCATGATTTTTTGCCCGTGTTCTTTATATAAATTATCAAATCTTTCCCTTAAATCCAGAAATTTTTCCTCAGCCACTAATCCATTCACAAATTTTTCGATTAAGTTTCCAGGGAAATCAATTTTTTCTACAGGGAAGTCAATTGAACTTCCGCTAAGCGCATGGTACATGGCATATTGATTACAAACATCAATTCCATATTCTTTCTCCAACCATTCTCTGTAATTTGCAATTTTTGACACAATGAGCTCTAATCGGTCATCGTCAGGAGTTTTGTACAAATTTCCAATTTTCTCTTTCAACTCTTTTACTCCTTCAAATTGATCAATATCAAATTTTTGTTTCTCGGGATTTTCCATAAGAATGATAAAAAAAGCTAGGGTTTGACGCGTTTGACGTCGCGGGGGAAGAGCGAGGCGAGGCGGACGTTGTCAAGGGCGAGCCACTGTTTGGTGAAACGCTCGAGACCCAGTCCCCAGCCGCCGTGGGGCGGCATTCCCCATTTGAAGAGATTGATATAGTCTTTGAAATCTTTAGGATTGAGGTGGTGTTTTTTCATACTCTCCTGAAGCATTTTTGGATCATGAATCCTTTGTGCGCCGGTACCCAGTTCCAAGCCGCGGAACAAAATGTCGAAACTCTTGGTGAAGCGCCAATCCTCAGTGGGCATTTGGTAGAACGGCCGGGCGCTGGTGGGGTATTCGGTCACAAAAACGAAATCGCTGCCATATTTTTTCTGGACATAATCGCCGAGAATTTTTTCCCCTTCCGGGTCAAGGTCAATGGCTTCGCCTTTGGTTTTGCGGATCTTATTAATAATATTTACCGCGTCAACCAGCTTAATGGCCGGAATTCCTTTCTTGGGAATTTTCAATTCCGGGAAGTCCAGCATTTTTTTGAGTTCGGGGTTGAGTTCTTTTTTAATCTTTTTGGAGATGAAAAGTATGCAGCTTTCCAGCTTATTCATGATGTCCGTCACGTTGTCGATAAAGCCGAACTCGGCGTCCAAGCCGGTGAATTCGTTCAAATGACGGGAAGTGTAGTGGGGTTCGGCGCGGAAAACGGCGCCTACCTCAAAAACTTTTTCAAAAACTCCCACCATCATTTGTTTATAAAATTGGGGGCTTTGGGCCAAAAACACGTCTTTGCCAAAATAATCCACCCGGAAAACGTTGGCTCCGCCCTCGGTGGCGGCGGGAATGATTTTTGGGGTGTGGATTTCGGTGAAGCCGTCCCCTTTCATAAATTCGCGGTAACCGGTTTCAATCAGCTCGCTGAACCGGAAAATCGCCTGCATTTTGGGGCTACGCAGGGTGAGCGGGCGGTAGTTGAGCAGAGTGTCCAAATGAACTTTGTCAATATCCTTGCTGATGTCAAGCGGCAAAGCCTGATCGGTAGGAGAAACCACTTCCAACTCAAGAGCTTCCATTTCCAAATGGCCGGTGGTGATGTCCTTGTTCACCAGATGGGCCGGCCGTTTTTTGATGAGGCCTTTAACCAAAATCACGCTTTCCAAGCCCCAATTTTTATTGGGTTCGGTGACTTTGGTTCCCCCGGTGGAAACTACCTGCAGAATCCCCGAGCCGTCGCGCAGGTCAATAAAACTCACTTTGCCGTGGTCGCGTTTGCGGTAGACCCAGCCGCCGAGAACGGCTGTTTTACCCACTTTTTTGGGGGTGTCCTGAATTTGGATTCTATTTTTGAGCTCCATTGTTTAATAATTTTAAGGCTTCGGCGCAAACTTCACCCGGGGTAACTTTGATTTTGATGAAGCACAGATCGGCTCCCGAGGCTTTCATTTCACGCACTTCTTCGTCCAGAGCGGTGTTGGAAAGGGCGATAATTTCCAAATTTTTCTTGGTGTCTTTTTCTCCCTTGATCTCTTTTAGCATCTCGATTCCGTCCATGGCCGGCATTGCCATATCCAACAGCACCAGGTCAAAATTGCCCTCGCGGATTCGGCGCAGTCCCCAGGCCCCGTTCTCGGCTTTTTCGACAGAGAAACCTTCGGCTTTGAATTTGTGGCCGTACATTTCCAACAGATCCTGGTCGTCGTCGATAATTAATACGTGTTTTTTCATATTTAATTTTTGGTAAAAATCAAGTTCTGCTTATTTTAATAGCTCGTTTACCGCTTCCAGCAGTTGGGATGGGGTGTAGTTGGCCTTGATCCAGAAAGCGTCCGCGCCCAACCCCAAAGCTTTCTTTTCGCTTTCCGGGTCCTGATTATTGCTGAAAATCACTTTCCTGGTTTTACCGTTCCAGCCCGCGAGTTGCTCCAGGATTTCAATTCCTCCCCCACCGGGGATCAACAAATCAAGCAGCGCCAAGTCTGGCTCCTCTTTTTTTATTTGGTCAGCCAAATGGCTGCTTTCGCCGACCACCTCAACGCTATAGCCAGATTTTTCCAGCTGCTTTTTGTAGATCTCCGAGATCATTTCGTCGTCCTCGAGGATCAGAATTTTTTTAGCCATCTTTAATATTTAATTAAATTTGGAAACGGCAAAATTTTCCCACCTGAATGTTCTCGCCCACTTTGGATATCGTGTCTTTCACTATGTCCTCAACTTTACGGGTGGGATCTTTGATAAAAGCTTGGGTGAGCAGGGCGTTTTCCTGCTTAAATTTGCCGGTCTTGCCTTCCAGCGCTTTTTCGATGATGTCAGCCGGTTTGCCGGACTTTTCCAGCTGTTCGCGATAGATGTTTTTTTCCTGCTCCAACTCGTCGGCGTTTATGTCTTCGGGGCGCAGCGCCTTGGGATTGGCCGCTACCACTTGCATCGCCAGGTCTTTGCCCAAAGCCACAAATTCCGGATTACGGGCCACGAAATCGGTTTCGCAAAGCAGTTCCACCAGAGCTCCCACCTTGTTGTTGTTGTGAACGTAATAAGCGATTACCCCTTCGCGGGTTTCCCGGGCAGATTTGCGGTTGGCGGTTTCGATTCCGCGCTTACGCAGGACCAAAATGGCTTTTTCAATGTCGCCTCCGGTTTCTTCCAGAGCGGCTTTGCATTCCGCGATGCTGACCGCGGTTTTTTCCCGTAATTCTTTGATTTGTTCCAATGAAATTGCCATGATTATTTGTAACCGTTTAATAATAATTAATTAACTTTTTTAGCTTCCTGAATTTCTCGTGCGATGTGGCGCAGCAGCAGCTGGACTGATTTCACCGCGTCATCGTTGGCGGGAATCGGATAATCGATCACTCCCGGATCAATGTTGGTGTCAGCCAAAGCGATGATGCTCACGCCGGTTTTTTTGGCTTCCGAGATGGCAGTTTTCTCTTCCTTCACCCCGATCACCAGGATGGCTTGCGGCAATTCAGCGAGGGTTTTGATCCCGCCCATATTGCGGTTGAAATCGGCAATCTGCTTTTTGAATTTGGCCTGTTCCTTTTTGGTGTAATGGGCCAGCTTGCCTTCATTAAAGCGAGTCTCAATGTCCAGCAGTTTTTGCATCCGGCGGTTCAGGGTGGTGAAATTGGTGAAAGTGCCGCCCAGCCAGCGCTCGGTCACGCAGGGCATCCCGGTGAGTTCCGCCGTTTCCCCAACCAAGCTGCGCACCTGCCTTTTGGTCCCCACTAACAAGATTTTACCATTGTTTTTCACAATCTCTTGGATTTTGTCCAGGACCAGCGCCAATTGCTTGAGGGTGGCTTGGAGATTGATAATGTGGACTCCGTTTCTTTCGCCGTAAATATAAATGCCGGCCCGCGGATCCCAGCGGCCGGTTTGGTGGCCAAAATGCACGCCCGATTTGAGCAATTCTTCGATTTCCGGCAAACGTTTTTCCGGCAGAGGCAAAATTTTGCTTTCTTTCACCGGCTCGGCCGTGTCAGTCTTCGCCTCGGCTGTTTCTTCCTTGGCTTCGACCGCTTCAGCCTTGACTTCCGGCTCTTTGGCGGCTCCTCCGCTTTCGTTAATGGTTTTTTCCATGTTTTTCCCTTATTAATTATCCTCCGCCTCCGGCTGTTCGGCGTTCAAAAAAATAAACTACCGAGGGTTTTCCCAAGTAGAGGCGTGGGTTGATTTAGTTGTGGGTTAAATATAGCGGAAAATATTGCTCCAGTCAATAATCTGCTTGCAATATTAAGAAATATTTCCGAAATTGAAATCAGCTTGTATACTTGGATTAATCAATAATCTAACCCAAATGAAGGCCAAAATTTGGTTGCTTCCTGTGTTTGTGTTATCGTTCTCCCTGCTTGGCACCGGCTTGGCCCAAGCGGTTTGTCCGGTTTGTACGGTGGCGGTGGTGGGCGGTTTAGGCTTGTCGCGCTGGCTGGGCATCGATGATTTTATCACCTCCATCTGGATTGGCGGCCTGGCTTTGTCCATTTCCGCTTGGGGTTGGAACTATTTGAAAAAGCGGGATAAACTGAGTGCCTTGGCGGGAATCACGATTTTTGTTTTGGTCTACGCGGCCACCCTCATCCCTCTTTACTGGCTGAAATATATCGGGGCGCCCCTGAACAAGCTTTGGGGACAAGACAAGATTGTGTTGGGAATCATCGCGGGGACGATTGTGTTTTGGCTGGGCGCTTTCTTGCACACCACGCTGAAAAAACGCAACGAGGGAAAGGTTTACGTGAAATTTCAGCGGGTGATTCTGCCGGTGGGCTTTTTGCTCATCGCCAGCCTCGCCTACTACGCCTACTGCAAATGTTATAATCTCTTTTAAGCAAGCATCCACATGAACACCAGCAAAGAAATCATCAAGAACCGGGAGATTGTGAACGAGATGGAGGAATCCTATCTGGATTACGCTATGAGCGTGATTGTTTCGCGGGCTTTGCCGGATGTGCGCGACGGCCTGAAGCCGGTCCACCGCCGGATCCTCTATGCCATGCATCAATTGGGATTGCGTCACAATGTCAAATACCGCAAATCCGCCCTGGTGGTGGGAGACGTGTTGGGTAAATACCATCCTCACGGCGACACGGCCGTTTATGACACCATGGTGCGCATGGCCCAAAATTTTTCTTTCCGCTATCCGCTGGTGGACGGCCAAGGCAACTTCGGCTCGATGGACGGTGATAACGCGGCGGCCATGCGCTATACTGAATGCCGGATGGCCAAAATATCCGAGGAAATTCTGTCCGATATTGAAAAGGATACGGTTAATTTTGTGGATAACTATGACGCTTCCCGCAAAGAGCCCCAGGTGATGCCGTCGCGCCTGCCTCAGCTGCTTTTGAATGGCACCATGGGTATCGCGGTGGGTATGGCCACCAACATCCCCCCGCACAATTTGGGAGAGTTGGCCGATGCGTTGATTCTGCTTTTGGATAATCCCGAAGCCGGTGTTCCGGAGCTGATGGAATTCATCAAAGGCCCGGATTTTCCCACCGGCGGCACCATTTTCAATCGCCAGGATATCTTGCAGGCCTACGCCACCGGCAAAGGCAAAATTCTCACCCGGGCCGACGCCCAGATCGAGGAAACCAAAAAAGGTCACCGCATCGTGGTGCGGGAAATCACCTACCAATCCAACAAAGCCCAGACCATCATTAAAATCGCCGAACTGGCCAAAAGCGGCAAGCTGGAAGGCATCCGGGATATTCGCGACGAATCGGACAAAGACGGCGTGCGCATCGTGATCGAGCTGAAGCGGGATGCCCACCCCAACAAAATTCTCAACAAACTCTACCTGCTCACCGACCTGCAAAAAGCTTTTAACGTCAATATGCTGGCTTTGGTTGACGGTATTCAGCCCAAAGTGCTGGGTCTCAAGGATGTGATGGAATATTTCCTCGAGCATCGCAAAGTGGTGGTTCGTCGGCGCACCGAATATGAACTGGCCCGGGCCAAGGAGCGGATGCACATTTTGGAAGGCCTCAAAAAAGCTCTGGACCACATTGACGAAGTGATCGCCACCATCAAGAAATCCAAGACCAAAGAGGAGGCCCACGTCAATCTGATGAAGAAATTCAAATTCTCCGACCTGCAAGCCACCGCCATCCTGGAAATGCGTTTGCAGACTTTAGCCGGCTTGGAACGCCAGAAAATTGAAGACGAGCTGGAAGAAAAGCGCAAGCTGATTGCCCAGCTGGAGGCAATCCTGGCTTCCGAAAAGCTTTTGAAAGGCGTAATCAAGCAGGAAATTTTGGAAGTCAAAGAAAAATATGCCGATGCGCGCCGCACCAAGGTGATGGCCCGCGGCATCAAGGATTTCTCTGCCGAAGACCTGATTCCTCAGGAGGACACCATGGTAGTAGTCACCAAGAGTGGCTATATAAAGCGGATGAACCCTAAGACCTACCGGGTCCAACACCGCGGAGGCAAAGGGGTGATGGGCGGCGCCCACAAAACTGACGATGTGATCCAGCATATGTTCGTGACCGACACCCACGCCGATATCCTGTTCTTCACCACTCTCGGCCGGGTGTTCCAGCTGAAAGCCTACGAACTGCCGGAATTCTCCCGCACCGCCAAAGGGCAGGCGCTGGTCAATTTTCTCAACTTGGGGGCGGAAGAAAAAATCTCCGCCATTATCAGTCTTTCCAGTGGCAATCTGCCGGAATATTTCTTTTTCGTAACCAAAAAAGGGGTGGTCAAGAAGACCGAACGCAGCGCCTATGACACCGTCCGCCGCAGCGGCTTGATCGCCATCCGTCTCAAGAAAGGGGACGAGCTAAGCTGGGTCATGGGCAGCAACCCCGGGGATGAAATCCTGTTGGTATCCTCTTACGGCCAATCCATCCGCTTTGATGAAAAAGAGGCCCGGCCAATGGGCCGGTCCGCCGCCGGAGTGCGCGGCATGCGTCTTAAGGAAAAAGATTATATTGTGGGCATAAGCGTCAGCCAGGAGCAAGAGGACAGAGGGATTTTGCTTAATGTGAGTGAAAATGGCATCGGTAAATTCACCAAAATGGCCGAATATCGCAAACAAAAACGGGGCGGCAGCGGTATCCGCACCATGCGGGTGACGCCCAAAACCGGTCAATTGGTGATGGCTCAGCTTATTAACACCGAAGCCCGCCGAAATGATGATTTAATCCTGACTTCAACCGAAGGCCAGGTGATCCGCACACCGATGAAGAGTATCCCCGTTCTGGGACGGAACACTCAGGGAGTGAAGATCATCCGGCTCAACCAAGGTGACAAAATGGCTACTGGTGATATAATTGAAAAAGAAAAAGAGAATGGAAATAGTTAGGTGGTTGCGAAACTTGCCGACAAGTTTTTTCTTGCGTCGCGCAGAGTACTGCGCACCACAGGCAGAAAAAACTTCCGTCAAAGTTTCGCAACCGCGGATCATATAAATGAAATACAAAAAATCGGGCATTATTATTCCTTATTTGCTGGTTTTCGGAGGGATCCTGGCTTTGATCCTCGCCAGTCTTTTGGGCTATATTTCCTATCGCTATGAGCAATCGGTGCGTCAGACCGCCCGCGAAAGTGCCCTCCAGGCCGCGGAAGCCGGCTTGAACTATTATTACTGGTATGTCATCCATACTCTAGAAGGCAAACCCTGTTCCCTTCTAACCGCCTATTGGAACGGAACTCCGCTCGGAGTGCCCAGCTATACCGCCCATATTAAAAACCAAGCCGGGGCGGTGATCGGGGAATACAAGATCGAAGTCGTTCCGCCAACTAATTGTTCCACCATAATTAAGGCTAAAATAACTGGTTGGGATGAAAAATTCCCTACTATTAAGAGAACGATTGATGCCAGGCTAAGAAAGCCATCCTGGAGTGAATACGCGGTGGTGGCCAGCGATATTATGCGTTTTGGCGTGGGCACTGAAACATGGGGACCGATTCACTCGAATAACGGGATTCATTTTGACGGGGTGGCGCATAATCTGGTATCCAGCAATATCCCCACCACTTATTTTGACCCGGATTACGGGGAAAATAAGCCGGGAGTTTGGACCGCTCTTCCCAATGAGTCTCAAGTTTTTTTGGCGGGGAAATTGTTTCCCGGGGATTACATTGATTTTAACCGGCTCGGGGTTGATTTTGGCGGGG
>Ga0172371_10010451_pt1 | contig 12537 bp, 18 predicted proteins | sample Lak12m_FD_114543 | JGI IMG/M metagenome (GOLD analysis project Ga0172371, IMG submission 114543) | Freshwater microbial communities from Kabuno Bay, South-Kivu, Congo - kab_022012_12m | ecosystem: Environmental > Aquatic > Freshwater > Lake | place: Democratic Republic of the Congo: South-Kivu... | reverse complement strand
TTAGATTTAAAAAAATAGATAAAAATTTTAGTTAACGTCAATTTTTTTATTGTAAAATAAAATTATCTAAATTTATTGGGATTTTGTCTCATTTCAGTTCTGATAGTGTCCCTTACTCTCCGCAGATTGTCAATATCGTGATTTACAGAACAATTAGCTAGTGTTTCAAAGGGTTCTTTGAAGTTAACATTAGCTAATTTTTTGTTGTCTATGGTTGAGTTCCAAAGTATCTGATTTAACATTTTCTGTTTGTCGTCCAAAGATATTTTGAAAAACGCTTTTTTCATTGATTTCGGGGCTAAAAAGAATTTTTTAGTGAGTTCCAAAGTTTCTTTGGTAAGCACGACTTCCTGCTCATTTTCCAGTTTTTTCAGGGCGTCGTTAAATTCCTTAATCTCATTTTTTATGATAGCCTCTTTTTCTTCGTAATCCTCCGGGCTAATCTTTTTATCCAATCGAAGATTAAATAATTCTTCCTGTCTAAGTTTTCGTTTCCTAATCTCGTTTAAGAGATTATTTTTAGTTTCTGAATATTCTTGGTTATCCGGATTATGATTAATTAATAATTCCAGACTATTATCGTGCATCCTTTCTATCTCATCCTCGTCAATATACATCCGGTCAAATACGCCTGATAGGGCGTTAATAACTTCTTTCTCGGTTAAGTAGTGATTATGCTCGGAACAATGGCCTCGGCCGTTAGTGCAGTAATAATAGACATATCTTTTCTTCTTGCGTGTGGCTGTTAGCAGACAGCCACACCTAGCGCAAACCATTAATCCTCTAAAATGAAAATGGGGTTGTTTCTTTTTGGGGTGCTGTTTTTCTAGCATTACTTTTTGGCAGTCCTCAAATAATTTTTTAGAGATTAGTGTTTCGTGTTTGCCCTCATATTCTTTGCCATGGAATCTCATTAGTCCGCAATAGAACGGGTCATTAATTAGTTTATATATCTTGCTCTTGTGATATTTAACATTGCCCCGACTTCTAAATCCTTTATCATACATCAGATTAGCCAGTTCTTTCATCGTATAATTACCGGTAGCATATAGTTTAAATATTTTCTTGATATACCGAGCCCTGATTTTATCAATTATAATTCCACCCTTGCCGTCATTCAAATATCCAATCGGCGCATAATTCGGCCAGAGCCCTTTTTCAATTTTAGTCTGTATACCTCGTTTAACATTTTTACTCAAATCTAAAATATACTGATTAGCCATTGAGCCTTCAATATTTAACAGAAGAACATTGTCGCTTGGCAGATACTGTCTGTCGCTCGTCTGTATGGCTTTAATTCGCCCTTGTTGCAAGAGCCACTGGATTTTCCCGCTATCTATCGGATTACGAGAGAGGCGGTCTATTTTCCAGCAGATAATGCCATAGTCCTCGGAGTTATTATTTTCTAATAGTTTAATCATCTCTAAAAATAGCGGCCGATTATTCGGTAGCTTGGCCGATTTACTTTCAGTGTAGATTGAAACAATATCTAGCCCTAAACTAGAGGCCAGTTTTTTCATTTCTGACACCTGACTTTCTAAAGACAGGATTTGTTTGCTCTTATCTTCGCTAGACTTCCGAGCATAGAGGATATATTTCATATTTTTCTAATTAGCTGTTCTTTTTAACAAGGATAACTTTTTCTTTTTCGGCTCCCCCTCCGGGGGATCCGCCGAAAAAGAAAAAAAGAGTTATTCCTTGGTTAATACAGAATTTAGATAAAAGAAAGAATCTTTATACTACTATTATACAGAAACGACTTACACCATCTTGCGTGCAAGGCTATTCAAGCCATTTTGCTGTTTTTATTGGTGTTTTTAGGCTGTTTTGCGCTAAACCTGTCAATCTATTGACATTTTAATATAATTATGCTATTATATAAGCATTAAGATAGTTCGTTCACAAATAAGGTTATATTTGGTTAATTACCAAGCTCGTCTAAATTTAGGCGGATTTAGTAATTAATCAAATAATTATTAATCTTAAAAAAGGATACGTCATGAAAAAAATGATTGATTTATTTTTCCGGATTATTCGGAATATGGCATTGTCATATTACTTTAAAAAAGTATATCTCCCGGCAGGAATCGTGGCGTATAAATTAAAAAGGGAAATAAAGGTGCCTTTTCTTTATACTTTCTGTTTCCTATCCAACAGGGGATTAAAAAGCATTGCCACAAATCAACAACAGCTTTATTTTCTTTTAGAAAAGGTTAATGAATCTTTTAAAAAAGAAGTAAGCGAAACTTTAATGTTCGGCGAAAAGGATGAGCCGTACGTAGTAAAACTACATTGGCAAGAAAATTCCTGGAGCGTAAGCGCTTCAAAGGTGTCGCCGCTATCATCCGATTGGCAACCTGAGAATGTGTTTCTTACAACAGCCGAATAAGCAATCAGTCCAAAGGGAAGTCTAAAACATCAGACTTCCTTTTTTATTTGTCTAAGGCTATAATATCGGTATATCTATTATTAACGAGCCATGTTCCTAAATCGTACCAGGCTCCCCGCAGTAAGGGACGAATAGAGTCTAAAAGCTCATTTCGTCCTTTTTTTATCGGGTCTTTTGAAAGTTCGAACGTGGCAAATTTGGTATTTAGGAGTTCTCGACTTTTTTCTATCGGTAATAACCATTTGAAGGCTAATATTTTTAATTTTTTATCATTCATGAAAAAGTTCTAATCAAAAACAAGAAATTATTGACTTTTTATAAAAAATGGCATATTATAGCAATATGCTTGTGGGGCGTCAGCCCTATTCGGCTAAATTCATAAGCTGAAGGCAGGCATAATAAAAAAGACTTCATTGATGAAGTCTTTTTTGTTTTCTTAGTCTTCTTCTGGGCAGCCTTTCATTGTTGTATAAAATTTAGCATCCCTGTATTTATTTGTTGTCCAGGCTGGTATAATGCTCCAAAAATGAGCTAATCCATTATCACCTATTTTTCTTAGAATAACTTTAATTTTTTGGCCCTCTAAAATAGCAATAATACCCCAGTATTTTATTATCCTGTTTTCCTTAACTCTCTTTTTATGTCTTTTTACAACAATTTCCGAAGATAATTCTTCATATTCTTGGTAAGTGGTTGATAACCCGATCAGTTTTGCGGCTAAAGGCAATAATTTAAACCGTAGTATTTGTGAAGGACGCTCTCTTTCAGTTCGAGGGTTTTTAAATACTATATGATTAAAACTTTCGGCTGGAAAAGTAATTTTTGATTGTAGTGCAGGTGAAAAGACTGAATTTATTTTGTTATATAAAGTCAGGGAATTGCAACGTTGATCTTGATATTTTTTATCATTTTCCATGACAGATATTATAGCACTTATTGTGGTGATTGAAAATTTAATAAAAAAGCCTATAATTCTAGTATATTAATAATTTAGATTGATTTATGAAAGTGGTTATTGCCGGCAGTGTTAGCTCGGAGAGCAAAATAAAAAAGTGGGTAGATTATTGGGATAACAAAGGTGATTATTCAGTTTTAAATTATCCAAAAAGTATTCCCGCGGGTAAATTTAATGAATTATATCCGGAAGTTCATAAACAATTTTTTAGAGATATTAATGAGACTGATGTTTTGTTTGTTGCTAATTATGAGAAGAAGGGAGTTAACGGATATATTGGAGCGGAAACTTTTGCGGAATTAGGTTTTGCTCTTGCTAAAAAACTTATTGAGAATAAAAATATAAAATTAATTTTAGCTCAAATGCCGGACAAAGAAGTCGCTTGTTATGATGAAATAGTCTTGTGGAATAAATTGGGGTGGATTGATGAAATTATGGGGTAATTTTATATTATTAACCTAAAAATATGTTCCCTTTGGATTTTTTACAACAATTTAGAATGTTACTTATCAAAGATAACTGCTCTGTTGGTGATATAGAGCTGACGCCTGGTAATTATGATAATTTTGGTAATTTAATAGAAATAGATATCCCAACAGTAACAACCGATTTGTGTGAAATTGGTATTTTTGACAATTCTTTGTATTTTGTTGTTATTGTATCCTCTGATACTTTTAAAAGATTTGATTTTGATTTATTAAAAACTTTTTCAAATATTAAAATTTATGGGCTTAAAGAATTCAACAGAACTTTATATCCGATATCAAATTTTATTTATGAAAACTTTGAAAGACAAATATTGAATGATAAATATTTGCAAATACAGTTTGATTATCAATATAGCGTGATTAACCCTGAAGATTTGTTTAAAGAATATAAAAAAATGAAACATCTTTTTGCAAATTCAGAGCTTCGTGTGGTAGATCAGTTGAAAGATAAGACTATTTGAGAAATTATGAGATGGTTTAGTGGTTGTTATAAAAAAGTTCGAATAGCGTCCCTAACACCCCGCAGAACGGGACGAAGCGAGTCTAAAAGCTCACTTCGTCTTTTGTTTATAGGGGTTTTCGCCAGTTCCAACCTTGCTATTTTGTCGTTAAGGAGTGTTTGCGATTTTTTAATAGGCAGCAGCCATTTATAAGCTAACATTTCAAGTTTTTTATGTTCCAAAGTCCAGTTCGAGCCTAATGTGATTATTATGTATTGACAATTCATTAAAAATGAAATACAATAAAATTATAATTATTTATCTATAAAAATATGATTACTACAAATAATGAACAAATTCAGATTCGCATTGATTCTAAAACTAAAAATGAAGCGAAAAAGATTTTGGATAGCTTGGGCATGGATATGAGCTCAGCGATTAAAATTTTTTTTCGTCAGATAATAAATACTAAAAATTTTCCTTGTGAATTAAGGGACGAGAATGGATTTACTTTACGAAATGCCGAAATTTTACGTAAATCGGTTGTCAGTGCCAGAAATAGTAATAAATCTTTTAGTAAGGGGTCGGCGCTTATTAAAGATGCCCTTCATGATTGATTTATGTTTATATTAAAATATTCTAGCCGTTTTAAGAAAGACCTAAAACTTTATAAACATAATAAAGCCTTGCTTGTTGAACTTCAGAAAGTCTTAGATATTTTGGTCAAAGAAGGTAATTTGTCATCTAGAAATACTAATCATCGTTTGGTTGGAGAATTTAAAGATTGTTTTGAATGCCATATAAAGCCGGACATTCTTCTTATTTATAAAATAGAACAATCAGAAATAACTATTTTATTGTTAAGAATCGGCTCACATTCTGAGCTTTTTTAAGGATCACATAAAGAAAAATGTTTTTATTATGAGCAAAGTAATCATTGCTGGAAGTATTAATCAAGATATTGTTGTTTCGGCTTATCATCACCCTAAAATAGGTGAGACTGTTTTTGGTAATAATCTTAAATATTTTCCCGGTGGCAAGGGTGCTAATCAGGCCATTGCTTCGGCAAAACTTGGATCGAAAACGGTTATGTTGGGTAAAGTTGGCGGCGATATTTTCGGAGAACAACTAATTGCGTTCCTAAAAAAACAGAATATTGACACTAAAATTTTAGTTGAAAATAATGCGCCGACAGGGACGGCAATTATTACAGTAGCGGGAGAAAATTTCGATAATACTATAGTAGTTGTCCCTGGTGCTAATTTTTTATTTGCAGTTCAAGACATCGGGAATATTAATCTTGAAAAAGGGGATATTCTTGTCTCTCAACTTGAAATTCCCGTAGAAACGATTGAGGCTTTTTTTCAAAAAGGTAGAGAGGCGGGAACAATTAATATCTTTAATCCAGCTCCGGCGCAAATTATTTCCGAGAGCCTTCTCGGCATGGTTGATATCCTTATCCTTAACGAAACGGAGCTTAATTCTATTTCCGGGATGTTAGTTAATATTGACAGCGAAGAGTCAATTAAAAATGCGGTGCAAAAAATAAAAGATAATAGTTTAATGGTTGCGGTAACGATAGGTGAGCGAGGGGTAATCGCTTTTGCTAATGGAGATATAATAAAAATTCCTGGCCGAAAAGTTAAAGTTATTGATACTACTGGCGCCGGAGATTGTTTTGTTGGCGCTTTGGCTGCTAGTATGGCCGGAGGTAAAACTTTTACTGAAAGCCTGGCCTTTGCTAATACAGCCGCCTCCGTTTCCGTTACCAGGGAAGGCGCGGGTTCATCCATGCCAAACTTAGATGAGGTTGCCGCTTTGATTTAGTAGTTTTTTATAATTTTATAAATTTATTGGTATTTTATCTCATTTCAGTTCGAATAGCGTCCCTAACACCCCGCAGATTAAAATAACTCTAATATTAGAGTTATTTTTGTAATAATATTGACTTTTCTATTTTTTATAGTATAATGATAATATCATTATGAAAGAGACCCTTATACGGATACGTCCGTATTGGGGGCTTTTTTTATTTTCCCAGAAAATTTATGATAGTGTTCATTTAGAAAAGTAATTTCTGTATTTTTGTTTCTAAGCAAAATAGAGCATTTGTTTCTATCTGGTGCAATAATACAATCTATAGATTTTTTTTCTTTTAAAAATTCTACTAAGCAGCCAAAATCGCCATCTCCGGTTATTAAAATACAAGCATTAAAGGTTTTTGTATAATAATCTGTTACGCTTTTAAGAACCAGTTCTGCGTCGCAATTACCTTTTATTTTTTCGCCGACAGAGACCGTTTGTTTAAAAACTAGAATATAGCCACATTTTTGTAAGTGTTCATAGAAGTTTATCCTTTCTGGAACTAGTCCGATAAATAAATAAACAAAGGTTGGATTATATTTTTGTCTAAGCCAGCCTCTAAATTTTTTATAATCAATCTCAAAACCTAGCTCTTTAGCTGAGCGGTATAAATTATTTCCATCTATGTAGATATTGGTTTTAGTCATAAGAACTATAATAACAAAATATTCATGAATTGTAAAAATGGTAAGCAAGTTTGTAAAGGCAAAGTTAACTGCTGACGTTTTTCATCGTAAATAAGTCACGTGGCTTAAAATTATGGTAATAATTTTAATATTACCGTTCCCAGTGCGTCCCACCCTTCCCGCAGTAAGTCAAAAATAAGGTTAAGCCTTATTTTTTGGTGTCTTTTTGTTCCAAAGCTAGACAGGGACTAAGCAAAAATTTTAATAAAATATAACAAAATTTAGCCAATGTTTATATAAATAGCTATAGTTCCAAAATATGCAATTATATCTACTAATAGATACCACTTGATTAATCTGCTATTTACTGCCATAATCTGCTATATAGTGTATATCACTAATTATAAGCAATTTTATGAACGACAATACTCTAAAATTTGATAATCGTATTAAGAACCCAGAACCGCACATCGTGGCTCTTTTGGCTGAAACTGATGGTATTAGGGGCGAGTTTAAATCTGGTTTGCGGATGACGCCACAAGCGATAACTAATCTTAAAAAATCAACTCTGATCACTTCGGCTGGCGCCTCGACTCGTATTGAAGGATCTAAACTAAACGACGAAGAAGTCCAGAAGATTATGCAGGGCTTGGCGGTTTCTAAGTTTGCTGATCGAGATTCACAAGAGGTGCAGGGATATCTTGAAACCTTGCAAAACATTTTTGATAGTTATCAGACCTTGCCGCTACGAGAAAGTACTATCCAATTATTACACAAAGAACTTCTTAAATATTCTACTAAAGACGAGGCTCAGCGTGGTCATTATAAGAAAAAAGAAAATGCCGTCGGTGTAATTGGTCCGGATGGACAGGTAGCTAAAATAATATTTGAAACAACCCCGGCCTATATGGCGCCAATAGAAATGCAGGCGCTCGTAGAGTGGACGGCAGAAGCTTTTGAAAAGAATCGTTTTCATCCTCTACTTATTATTGCCAACTTTGTTATTGAATTTTTGAAGATTCATCCGTTTGAAGATGGTAACGGCCGTCTCTCTCGTGTGCTCACCAATCTTCTTCTGCTCCGTCACGGCTATCAGTTTATTCAATATGTTTCACATGAGCAATTGGTCGAGAAACGAAAAGATGAATATTATATCGCTCTGCGTAAATCGCAAGAAACCTTTAAGACTGATCATGACACCATTTTCCCCTGGTTAAATTTTTTTCTGGCCGTTATCAAAGAACAGGCGACTATGGCCTTGGTTTATCTGGAAGAAGAAAAAGTTGAAGATACTCTCTCACCTAAACAATATGAAGTTTGGCATTATATAGCCGGTGCCCTTGAGGCCAGTCCGAGCGATATTATGAAAGCGACTGGTGTACTGATGCCAACTGTGCGTCAAGCGTTGGCTCGCTTAATACAACTAAAAAAAATAAAACCAATCGGCCGAGGGCGAGGAACAAGGTATGTAAAGATATAACTTATACAATAAAATTATGGATTTTATTAATAATTAAAAATGCTGGTTTTACGAAACCAGCATTTTTATTATAAATTTAATTGTTATTATAAAAAGTTCGAATAGTGTCCCTGACACCCCGCCAAGACAATTTATTATCGGAGTCAACCCATTTGTCTATGACAAAGGTGCGACCCGAGTACCTGAAAAAATCGCTCTTTGGGCGATTTTTTGGTATAATACTGTATAGATTACAAACGTATCTATGGAAGACAAAACAACATCAAAAAATAACTCAAAAACATATTTACAGATAATAACATCCGCAATATTACTTTTTGTTTTCTATAAATTAGATTTCTCATTCTATTTTATTATCGGAATGGGAATTTTTATTTTGTTGCTCGTTCTATTGAAAGGCAAGCTCTTTAATAAACTAGACGTCTTTTTGACTGTTAAATTACCGTTTCTTTCCAGACAAAGTCCTCGCATCAAAAAAATAATTATCGTAATCGCTTTTATTCTCGTGTATATAATATTGAAACAAATTATATTTTTTGTTTTGTCGCAATTTGGGGTTGATGTTCAAAATATAATATTAGACGGCGTTAATAAACATTAAATATATGAAAGCTATTAAATGGACTGGGAGAATATTGGCATTAGGTATCTTAATTTTTACCTTACCTTTTTATTTTGGTTACGGCAATCCTTTGCCGTTTGCTAATCCTGATTATTCAATATGGGAAAATGTTGCACTTGCTATGATGCCGTTGGTTTTTATCGGCTTGGCTTTGGGTTGGAAATATCCGAAAGTTGCAGGCTGGCTTATTATTGGTACGATTGCAATTGGCTTTATCGTCGGACTTTTGACGGAAGCGAATCTCAGCATTAACCTGGCCGTTCCTATTATTTCAGGAATTTTGTATTTGATCGATGGATATAAAAAATATTTACACTAATGAGATTTGAAACAAAAAAGAAAATAGTTATAGTTTGCGTCCAACTCTTAATAGTGCTTGGATTTGTGGTAGGTGCGGACTGGGCTAGTGACAGCTTTCATCGATTCTTTCATAGCTACTATGCTGACATTGCGTTACCTTTAGGTCTTTATTTTCTCTTGAAAACCCTAGAAAATAAATACGCTTTCTTGCGTCCGTGGTATCGGAAAGCAACAGCAGTATTTTTAATCGTCTCGGCATCAGAGATCTTACAATTTTTTGGTATTTATGCCCTTGCACGTATCTTTGACCCACTCGACTTTTTAGCATACGCGAGTGGAATTCTGTCAGCGGTATTTATTGATCAGGCTTTATTTGCAAAAATGTTTAATTTTTGGGAGTAAAAAAGTTACTATGATTTTTGAACATTCATCAAAAAATAAAAAAATATTATTACTTGTCTCTGCGGTTATTTTAATTGCAGGGGTTTTTCTATCTTTATATTCCTCAGTAATTTTTCAAGAAGGTAACCCTTGGCTACAAATTAAAGGTATCGTCCAACTAACTTTCGGTAAATCGGATATGGTTAAGTTATCAAGCTCGGACAATAAATATCTAACCAAAAGTCGTGGTGGACCCATGACAGTTGAAGCATTTATGAAAGACCGTGGATACGAATATACAGATCAAATGGGATCTGGATATTTTTACAAATCATCCGACAAAACTATTGTCTTAACGAGACGCCAATATAGTCGGTTTTATACGATTTGGACTATCGCCGAAAACAACAACAATTCTGATAATAATCTATGGACAACGATCACTAATGATCAAGGCATGATTTTTCAATATCCTAAAGAATTATTGGCCAAATATGTGAGTGTTGTGGAATGGCCTCCAGTTATCAAAATAGAAACCGGAACATATTCATGTAAAACTACATCGCAGGAAATAAGCAGTATGTTGGATATCACTTCGGAGAGGTTGGTTGATAATAGAACTTATTGCGTAAATATAAAAAATGAAGGTGCGGCCGGCAGTGTCTATTCGTCCTATGTTTACATCACTACCAAGAATGGCAAGCTTGTTAAGGTCAGTTTTACTCTACAATATCCTAATTGCAATAACTACGACGAAAAACAAAGCCAAGCTTGTACCAGCGAAAGAGAAGCTTTTGATATAGATTCCACCGTTGATAGAATCGTTCAAAGTATAACTTTTCAACAAGAACAAAAGTCTATCGCCGAAGAGTTAAGAGAATGTTTACCTAAAAGCGACACTGCCAGCGGTGAAAAATGTAGCGAATTATTAAAACAAATAATATTGAGGCTTCAATTTCTGTTACTAGAAAAGGGGCGGGGTCATCTATGCCCAGCAGAGACGAGATAGATGTTTTAATTTAACTATATTTATAATTAAGAAAAATGAAAAATAATAAAAAATCTATCTTAATCACTGGCGCTTCCTCAGGAATTGGCAGACATATGTCCGAGGCTTTTGCTTCCCGGGGGTGGATTGTTTGGGCTGGCTATCGGGATGAAAAGGCAAAAGAGGAATTATTACAGATAAATTCTAACAATATTCGTCCTCTTAGGATAGATGTTACTGATATGAAGTTAATTAATAAAGCTAGAAAAGTAGTTGAAAGTTCCGAAAATCGCCTTGATGTTTTATTTAACAACGCTGGTGTCGCCCTGGGCGGACCCATTGAAATGCTTGATATTGAAGATATTAAAAAAGTTTATGATGTAAATTTTTTTGGTTATATCCGGATGATTCAAACTTTTTTACCCTTGCTCAGAAAGAGTGCTGGACGGATTATAAACATGAGTTCAATTGGCGGGTTGATGGGATCCCCCTTTCTAATACCCTATTCATCTTCCAAATTTGCGGTTGAAGGCATGTCTGATTCCCTAAGAAGAGAACTGTCCAATCAAAATATCCATGTATCTATTATTGAGCCTGGCCCCATGCAGACAAAAATTTGGGAAAAATCCTTGCAAAATTCCGAGTCTATTTTTAATAAAAAAGGAGAGATACTATCACTATATCAGCCAGCGGTTAACAATCTAAAAAATCTAACCCAAAAAAGCAATAAATTTACAGTACCATTAGAAGAATTAGAAAAGCATATTGTACTAGCAGCCGAGAGCCCAAAACCAAGAAGTAGGTATTTGGTTTATAGAAATAATATTTTACTAAAAATACTCATATCTTTTTCACCTAGTAAATTAATTGATTTTTTCTTTAGGAAATCTTTGCATTATTAAAATTTTTATCTTCTTGAGAATAATAAAAACCCGGTTAACAATATAACCAGGTTTTTTGTTTATTTCTAATTATTTTCTTCCTGTTTGACCTGTTCGATTATTTTTTTCGCCGATTTATAGAAACCCATTAGCAGAAAAATTATTAGGCTGCCGATAATAATTCCGGAAACATTTAGAAAGTAGACAGACAAAGCTTCGCGGAAAATTATAAAATTTTCTACAGCCAAGGCTAGCCCCATTACAGTTAGAGGCGGCAATAGGGTGACGGTTATAGCTACGCCCGGCAGGGAACTATTAAGATCTTTCTTGGCCCAGGCAAAACTAGCCGCCGCTCCGGCTGCTAGGGGAATGAGAAAAGCGGTTAGATCAACTACTTTCATTAGGTTTATTAGTTCAATTTCTGTGATAGAGAAGTCAGCAATTGAACCTAGAAGATAGGAAACTAGCAGGGAAATAAGAGCTGAAATTAAGAAAATTCGAAGAGATCGCCAAAAAACTCTTAAATTTAGAATAGTAATGGATAGAGAAATGGATAATAGAGGCGATAATAAGGGGGCTACTAACATACCACCGATAGTTAAAATTAAACTATTTTTTAATAATCCCACAGTCACAATGAAAGTAGATAGTATTAGTAATAAATAGAAACCAGTTCTAAGAGACGAAGAATTAATAATCGCTTCGCAAAATTCATCCCGCTCCGTTTTATTAGCGGCGAAAGAATTGTTATGATTGGTGCCCGAGAATTTTTTTAGAAAATTTAACATAATGATTTGATTATATTATTATTGTAACATTTTATTAAAAATTACCAAAATTAATTAATTTTAATATCCCTTTGACAGAAATTGACAGAAATTAAAATTTTTATTATATTGTTAGGGTAAAATAGAATAATCGGGAGAGGTGCTAGAGTGGTTTAATAGGACAGTCTTGAAAACTGTTGTCGATGAAAGTCGACCCAGGGTTCGAATCCCTGCCTCTCCGCACTGAAGAAAAATCGTTTTTATTTTCAATTTTAGACAGCACATCATAGGGCTGTTTAAAAGAAATATTAGCGATTTTTTTATTCTCAACACTAGCGTTCCAAAGTAGAGTTATTA
>Ga0172371_10010449_pt1 | contig 12538 bp, 12 predicted proteins | sample Lak12m_FD_114543 | JGI IMG/M metagenome (GOLD analysis project Ga0172371, IMG submission 114543) | Freshwater microbial communities from Kabuno Bay, South-Kivu, Congo - kab_022012_12m | ecosystem: Environmental > Aquatic > Freshwater > Lake | place: Democratic Republic of the Congo: South-Kivu... | reverse complement strand
TCCACATGCTCGCCCAGGATGTTGACCCGACCTGGCGCGCGCACTACCAGTTCGGGCGGACGGCCAAAAGCATCTACGAAAGCACGATGAATGTCATCGCGGTTCATGGCAAGACCAGCTCCAGCAAGTTGCCCAGGACGAAGGTTGCGATCAAAAGCGCGCTCCAACCGCGCGCGCCCTGTTGAGCGGCCAGGAACATCAGCCCGGCCGCGATGGTCATGACGCTCAACGCCAGCAGGTGAACCCGGAAGCTATGCCTGCGAATCTTGGCGATCAGGGTATTCATACGCGCCTGGGAAGTCGGCCGGGGCAGTGGCATGCTTGCCGCTCCAACCTAAGATTTCGACCCGATACACCGCCGCGCCGTGCAATTCTGCGGGGGCGATGACGGGATAATCCACACCGGGGTGCAGGTGGGGGGCGTATTTATCCATAATCATTTGCAGCGCCTCGATCATCTCTGCCTGGTCGGTCAGCAGGAGAGCCTGACCGAAGACTACCACGCTGGCATACTCCACGCCGAAATCGCGCGCCTGCCGGCCGGGCAAGAAGCGCCCCATTTGCACGGCGGTGAAGCAGACGCGCGGGTTCAGGCGGAGATTATCCGGGGCGCGTCCCTGCTGCGCGGAGTGCAGATAGAGGGCGTGGCGCGGCTCATCGTAGACGAACAGCTTGACGCTGACAAAAGGCTGGTCCTGGAAGGAAGTAGCCAGGATGCCATAAGGCGCCTGGCGTAAAAAGGCTTTGATCCAGGCTTCATCTTGGACCGCGTTTTTCTTGCAGCGGATTTTCGTATAAGAGGGGTCAAAGGGATGCGTCGTTTCCATAAGGTTGATTTTACCAGCCTCAGCCCGATTCGGGCAACGGCGGTAAAGGACGCCGCTCATCCAATTGGGTCTAAATTGTGACAAAAGTCATCGTTCCAGACTGTATAATGGATTATGATCGTAAAAAGGTTCTGACAGATGAATTTGGAGGCAGGCTTGTGCGCATCCTGGCTGTAATCAATGGTGAATATGGTCGCCGCAACGTCGCCAATATCCGCGCTGGCGCGCCGGCGGATTGGCAGGTGGAGACCTGGCAGGCGCCGGCGGTTTTACCGCCGGTGATTGACTATCCGGAGGATTATCTGCCGGCAAGCCTGCCGACCGCCGATTTGATCCTGTCGTTTGCTGAAAATCGTGGGGTGGCCGAGCTGTTGCCGGATATTGCCACGCGCAGCTGCGCGCAGGCGTTGGTGGCGGCGGTGGATAACGACGCCTGGCTGCCGGCTGGCCTGATGCGCCAATTGCGCGAGTGGCTGGCGCGGATCAATGTGATGTGCGCCACGCCCAAGCCGCTGTGTTCGCTGACCGAGACGGATTTTGAGATTGGGCGCGGCAAGCGGCTGGCGCATTTCTCGCCGCTGATCGCCGAATTCGCCCGACGCTTCGGCCAGCCCGACCTGCGCCTGGAGTTGGATTCGGCCAGCGGTCTGGTGACGGCAGTTACCGTGCAGCGCGATGCGGTGTGCGGCTGCGCCCGGCAGGTGGCCGAGCGGCTGGTGGGCTTACCCGCCGGCGAAGTGATAGAAAAAGCTGGCCTGCTGCACCATCATTACCCATGCCTGGCGAGCATGGTCAAGCTGCCGGATTACAACAAAGATACCTTGATGCATGAATCGGGTCATCTGCTGCAGGATAACCTGTTGCCACAGGTGAAGCCGTATCTCAAGGATCAGTATATTACTCCTGAGGGTAAGGCGGAGTAAACCGATCGAACAGGATCTTGGCTGATATTGATCTCGATGTGCGTATTTCATTGCTTCCTGACCAGCGGCAGATACAATTCAACAACCCCGCTGAGCGATGTTTTGGATGACGATGATCTTTCATAATAGCCTCCTGAATGAGCAGCCATGAACGCGTTTCACCGATGCAATCAGTATGGCATTATTTTGAGCAAAAGTCAACCGGCTTTTGACTGATTTTTAAGCGGCAAGCGATCCACCGTTGGCTTGTTGGCTGTTAGCTGACGGTTAAGGCTATTCGTAATTCAGACTCTGGCGCACGTTCAACTGGGCCGCGTTGTGGGCGGGGATGGCCGAGGCCAGTGTGGCGATCAGCAGCACGATGCCCAGCCAGGCCAGCGCCGCGCCGAAGTTGAACTGGTAATTCAACCCGGAGTCGAACATCACCTGCCCCAGGGCTTTCGCCATGAAGGGCGTGACCAGGAAGGAGAGCGGCACGGCGATCAACCAGCTCAGCCAGCCTTGCACCAATCCCTCCAGCATGAACATGCCCAGGATGCGTCCGGTAGTGGCGCCGATGGCGCGCATGATGCCGATCTCCTTGGCGCGTTCGATCACGCTGATCCACAAGGAGCCCATCAACCCGATGCCGCCGACCAGCGCCACGATCACCGCCAGCACGAACAGCATGATAATCACAACGCTGAAGGAAGTGTCGGAAGTCCGGCGCAGGTTGGGGATGGTTTCGCTTTGAGAAACGTCAATATGGCTGGCTTTGAGACGGTCCTGCACCAGGCCGGTCACGGCCGCGACCGCTTTTGTGCTGTGGTCGCTCATGCGCACCAACAGGGTATTGCATTTGCCGACTTTTTTAGTGGCGGCGTAAACAGCCTGGCGTGGGGCGTACAGCGTGTCGGCGCTGAAACCGCCGCCAAACATTAAAAAGACCCGGTACATGCCGATCACTTTCCATTCATCTGCGCCATAGACGCCCAGGTCGAGAGTGATGGTATCGCCCACACGGATGTGGGCATCGTCGGCGGTCCTTTGGTTCATCACCACCACCCGCTCGTCGCCGGAATTGAACCAGCGCCCGGCCACGATCATGGGGCGGTACATCGGATCGTCGGCGGGAAGTCCCTGCAATTGCGCGCCCATCCCGGCGTCCAATGTGCGCTGCCCCTGGTGCAGGATACTGGCTGGAATCGCCAGCCACCTATCGGCCTTATTGACGCCGGGGATGGCTTCGGTAAAACGCACCAGGCTATCCTGGCGTTGCAGGTCCTCCAGGTTGAAGACCGCGTCGTAGGTATGGCGGCCAAACTCGGCGTCTGTGGTGGCGGTGATCGAACTGGAGAGGGTCATGACCATCAGGAACATCACCCCGGCGGTCGCCAGCGTCAGTTGGGTCAGCAGCAGGCGGCCTTTGCGACGGAAGGTATTCGAAAGCGCCATGGCGTTATAAGAGACCAGGAAGCGCCGCCCGATGGTTTCGATGAAGCGATCCAGCCAATTGGAATGGAAATCCCCGCCCAGGCCGTAGCTGGAGATAGCTTGCCGGACGGTAATCGCCGCGGCGCTCAACACCGGCAGCAGCGCGCCCAACAGAGGGACGGCCAGCGCGGCTATGGCCTCGACGATCAGAGTGCGGCTCGACAGGCTATATTGCTCGTAATCAATGTTATATAGCCCCAAGAACCACTGCGAGACGCGAAAGGAAGCCCAGGCCCCCAACGGAAAGGCGATCAACAGCGAAAGCAGCCCATAGACCAGCACACCGGCCAGATACACTTTGGTGATGGTGAAACTGCTGCCGCCGATGGCCTTCAAGACGCCGATCTGGTTGGTCTGCTGGGTGATTACCGCTGTCAGGGTGTTCAGCACCAGCACCACGCTGAGCAACATGGAGATGACTGCCAATACCTCCACCACCAGCGACATACCGTCCACAAACGTGCGTCCCCAGTGTTTTTGTGGATCCTGGTAAACGGTGGCGCCGACTCCGATGCCCTGCTTGGCCAGCCGCTCTTTGACTGCCGAAGTAACCAATTTGGCGTAGTCGGCGCTATATGGCTCGACGCGTAACTTGAGCTGGGCAAATTTCCCCTTGGGTAAGCCGAATAACTCCAGCGTTTGATCGCTGCCAAAGAACCAGGCTTCGTCATACATGCTGGGCGGCGGCACAAAGGGGTGGCGGATTTTGCCGGTGATGGGGAAGACGCGCTCCCGTTGGCCGACTTCGATGATCACCTGGTCGCCGATGTCAATGCCGTAAAAGGGGCTGTGCATGCGTTCGATGCTCAATCCCTGCTCGTGCGGCCATTCGCCGGCTTTAAGCTGCACCTGATCGTTAGTCTGGCTCTCGTAATTGTCCCGTTGCAGCAACGCGCCTCTGCGCCATTCGTCTTCATGATGCAGCTTCCAGCGGATTTGCACCATGTTCAAGGCCTCCACCTCTGCCACGCCGGGCGTGCGGCGCAGCGCCAACAGCGTATCCCGATCTACGGTCTGGGTCAATAACAGCGTAGCGTGGGAGGGTTTGGAGGCCGCGTGGGCGGCGTCCATAGTAGGCAGCATCTGCTCCACCATGCCAAAAGTTACGCCCAGGGCAAAGACGCCCACCGCGATGCTAAGGATCACCAATAAGGTGCGTAGCTTGTTATGCCACAGGTCATACCAAATTTTATGCCAGATAACGCCCACGGCCTTCCCTTTCTGAATAACTTTCAATCTTGTAATCAGCATATATTTTACTTGACCAAACCCATATTCGGGTGTATATTCGCCAATCGGTACACGCACCCATTGGGTTTATTTCATGTAACCTCTCGATAATTCGGGGCAGAAGACTTCCGAAGTCTGTAACTGGAGCCCTTGATAAGGAGACATTCTCCGAAGACTTCGGAAGTCTACCCCGTTTGATTGGGATGATACGGTTTCATCGTGTAAATAACAGGTTTTTGAAGGAAGATGTTATGCATCACACTCGCAGGCTAAAGAAAAAAGGAGGTGATAGCGCCCATATGGACGATCCCAGTCATATACAAATGACTTTCCGGCTCCAGGACGGGAGAGTAATCCCGGCGTTTCTGGCGGCAGGCCTGCGAGGTCCCTACAACACATGATCGGTTTCCCGCTTCGCCTGCCTCAATAAGTAATTCCTGAAATCAACCAGAATACCGGCGCTCCCCTCTCCAGACGAGCCGTAACTGCTGACTCATTGCGAGTCGCTTGCCGCGGCGCGGCGAAAATAAAATCTGGAGGTGTGTGATGGCGTTTGTGAGCGAATTAATGAACCGGCCAGTGACCGACCCGCAAGGTCGCCAGATTGGGGTGGTTAAGGACCTGGTGGCGCGGGAACGGAAGGAATATTCTCATCATCCGGTGATCGAGGCGGTGGAGGTGGATCAACACGGCCATCCGATGCTGGTGCCTTATGCAGATGTGGCTGCGCTGCTCTCAGCGGCGGTGCCGCTAAAATGCGGCGAGGAACACATCCAGCCCTATACCCCAAGCGAAGGCGATTTCTTCCTGGTGGAAGATGTCTTAGACAAACAGATCATTGATACCGATGGCGCGCGCGTGGTGCGCGTTAACGATATCGAGTTGATGCGCGTCAACGGGCACGTGGTGGTGGGGAACGTGGATATTGGGGTGCAGGGCGTCTTGCGCCGCTTAGGTTTGGGACGGGCGGCGTCAGCCCTGGCGCGCCGGCTGGGTCGCCGGCCGTTGCAAAATAGCATCTCGTGGGAATTTGTCGAATTATTACGCCGCGATCCGTTCATGCGCCTGCGCGTGCCGGCTGAAAGCCTGGTGAACCTGCACCCGGCCGACCTGGCGGACATCCTGACCGATCTTTCACAGGCCGAGGGCGAGGAGTTCCTGGATAGCCTGAATATCGAGCAACTGGCGGATACTTTGGAAGAGGTGGAGACCGACTTGCAGGTATCGCTGGTGGAAAATATGTCGGATGAAAAGGTAGCCGACGTGCTGGAGGAGATGTCGCCTGACGAGGCGGCAGACTTGCTGGCCGAACTGCCTCCCGACCGTTCGCAAGGCATCCTGGAGTTGATGGAGATTGACGAAGCGGACGATGTGCGCCGGTTACTGGGCTATCCGGAGGACACGGCCGGCGGTTTGATGACTACCGAGTACGCAACCGTCCGTCCGGAGATGACCGCCGAGCAAGCCATCAATCATCTGCGCCAGACGGCGACTGAGGCGGAACAAATCTTCTATGTCTATGTCACCGATACAGATGAGCGGCTGAAGGGCGTCCTTTCGTTAAGCGACTTGATCCTGGCTGACCCGGCTACGCCAGTGCTGGATTTTATGCATACCCGCCTGGTTACCGCGCTGCCGCTGGAAGACCAGGACGAGCTGGCGCATTGGGTGGCGAAATATAACCTGCTGGCGCTGCCGGTGGTGGACGAGCAGGATCATTTGCTGGGGATTGTGGCAGCCGACGACGCCCTGGATAAGATCATCCCCACGGCCTGGAAGAAACGCCTGCCGCGCTTTTTTCATTAAATCGTTCACCAGGGAGACCCGCCATGCGCAATCTCTTCACTGCCAGCAAAAACAAAATCGCCAATTGGGGCTTTATCCGCAGCCTGGCGTTGATCTTCTCGATCCTTGGCCCCGGCACCATTACCGCGATGGCGGATAACGACGCCGGTGGGGTGGCGACCTATTCTGTGGCCGGCGCGCGGCTGGGTTATCCGATCCTGTTCTTGCTCTTGATGATCACCGTGCTGCTCGGCATTACGCAGGAGATGGGCATGCGTTTGACGCTGGTGACGCGGCGCGGGCTGGCGGATTTGATTCGAGAAAAGTATGGCGTGCGCGTCTCTTTGTTCATCTTCATGGCGCTGGCAATCGCCAACCTGGGTTCGATCACGGTCAACCTCTCGGCGGTGAAAACCATCGCCTATATGTTTGACATACCCGAGAAGATTACCCCGTTGTTGGTCTTCGGGATGGTGCTGTTTTCTTTCTTTATCATCACGCGCGGTAGTTATCGCCTGACCCAGAATATCATGCTGCTGGTCTCGCTTTTTTACCTGGCCTATCTGGTTTCGGCTTTTAAGGCGCGCCCCGATTGGGGCCTGGCGCTAAGCAACCTGGTCTACCCGCACGGGGTAGCCTGGACGCCGCAGTATCTACGCAGCTTTTTGCTGATCGGGATGGGCGTGCTGGGCACCACTATCACCCCCTGGGGGCAGTTTTTTATCAGCAGCTTTGCTGGCGATAAAAAAATGGAAAAAGATACCCTGCGCTATTCGCAAATGGAAACCTATTGGGGAGCTTTCCTGACCGATTTCTTCTCGTTCTTTATGATCGTGGCGACTGCGGCCACGCTGTTCGCCCATCAAATGCCGCTCGTCTCTGGGGAGCAGGCTGCCGAAGCAATCCGTCCTTTTGCCGGCAACCTGGCCAGCCAGTTGTTTGCCATCGGCATCCTGACCGCTGGTTTTATGGGCATGAACGTCATCTCGCTCTCGACGGCTTACGCCTTTTCGGAATTTTTCGGGCTTTCGGGCAGCCTGGATTCGGGTTTCAAACAGAGCCGCACCTTTTACGTGTTGTTTTTCATCCAATTGTTGTTTGCCTGTGCGGCAGTGATGCTGCCGGTGGTGAACCTGTTCACCCTGGCAATTGCCACCCAAACCTTAAACGCCATGATCCTGCCGCTGGTGTTTATCTACCTGATCCGCCTGACCAGCGACAAACGCTTGATGGGAGAACATACCAATTCCGCCTTTCAGCGCAATGTGGCGATCATCGGTTCGATCTTGATCGCCATCGCTTCGGCGGTTACAGTGGCGGTGGTGATTCGAGGAGGCTGAGTCGGCGCGCAGCTTGGCTGCGCGCCATCTTCGCGGTTTTGGGGGCATTAAAGGAGTATAATAACTGCCACAAGCGGATAGTTTTACTGGCGGTGGGAGTTCTTGCCAGTTCACAGCCAGTCACAACAGCCCTATTCAATTTGGGAAAGTTCATTCATTGCTATATTGCTCATGGATACAGGGAGGGTTTCTCGTGATAAAAGCCAGCTTGCTTTTTGCATTGATTTTAATCATCAGCGCCTGTCAGTCCGCGCCGCCCGTTGCGACAGAGCAAAGCACAGTCGCAGCAACCGATATACCCATTATAGCCAGCGCGACGCCTGTTGCATCGCCTACCCAGACACCAGTCCCCACCCAGTCGCCTACTGCAACGCATGCGCCAACCGCAACGCGTACACCCATCCCGTCGCCCACACCCCCGGGGGGCGGCAGCGGAAAATTGAGGATGATGGTAAATATTAATGTAATCAATCTGCCGCAGAAACGCCCGGCAGATTATGAGATCATTGTGCCGCAAGACGATATTATCTCCGAATTTGAGATCAAGGCGCTCAGTTCCTGGAGGAATGATTTTATCTCGCCGATGGGCGATATCGTGGCCTTCTGGAATTGTTCGACAAACCTGTGCGATACGAGACAAGGCCCGCTGTATCTTTTCACCACCGACTTTAAGCAAAAAGTCACGATTGAAGTGAAGGGCTACCCATCATTCCTGGGATTTTCAGCAAACCAGGATCGCTTGTTATATTATCTTGGCGGTAGTCTGTCGGATGACTATTACCTGGTCAAGACCCAAAAGGAAGATTTTGGAGAAGTTATCCCTTTAGGACGCCTGACCAGCGTCGGCTGGTCGGCAGACCTGCAGAAACTTTATGCACAAAAAGGGGATATTGTATACCAGTACGACCGGGATGGCAAAGAGTTGCACAAGTGGGACTGTAACTTTGGGAATGCTTGCGCTTATGCGCCTTCGCCGGATGGCAAACGCTTTGCCGGCATTCAAAAATTCGTTCCCACCGGGCTGGGAAACCCGGCCATCACGATCGCCAATGCGGATTTCAGCGAGCATAAGACCATCTTCATCTCCGATGACCATACCCTGATCTTGATTGTGAAATGGCTGCCGGATAACCAGCATATCCTGGTATTTGGTCGCTCCTCGCGGGAAAACAACCGCCGTTTCTGGCGCTATGACTACTTGAGCCTGATTAACGTGGATAACGGCGAGGAGAGAGTGATCCCCTTGCAGGTGCCTGACGATTCGGAATCATTCGTCCCCTGTGGTCTTTCGCCAGATAGTCAGCGCCTGATTTATCTCACGATTGGCGGGCGTACCAAAGAGGAAGGACGAATATTAATGAGCGGTCGCTCTGCCTTGATGTTCCCGATTTGGGCGGAAGGTGTGCCAGAGTTCAAGCGCCTATCGGCGTTCGATCAGGCCTGGGAGAGTTGTCCGGTGTGGTTGCCGGTTGCTCAACTGGAATGATTTCAGCCTAAATTGACTGAATAGCCCAGCCCTGGCGCATCGGTGGCGATCAGCCAGCCTTCGCGCAGCACAAAGCCGGGCAGCGAGGGGTCTTGATCCAGGTGCAAGTGACCGTCCAGGTCGCCATATTGCACGTTGGGGCTGCTGAGCGCCAGGCTGAGGCCGGCCGCCACCAGCATGGCTGGCTCGATCAGGCAACTGACCATCATTGAGAGGCGCGCCGCGCGAGCGATGGCGTCCATCTGACGCGCCGCTTGCAATCCGCCGCAGGCTGCCAGCTTGATGCTGAAACCGTGGGCGCAATGGTTGGCGGCGATTTGAATGGCCGAGGCCGGAGACAGGGCGCTCTGATCGGCCAGCACCGGCAGCGGGCTGAGACGGCTGACCTGGCACAGCGCGTTCAGATCGTCGGCGGGAGTGGGCTGTTCCAGGGTCTCCAGTTCGTTGTGCAGGGCGCGCGCCACATCTAAAGCCTGTTGGACGGTGTAGCCGCCGTCGGCGTCCAGGCGCAGGATCAGGCGGGGAAAGGCCTGGTGGATGGCGCGCACGCGTTGGACGTCCTGCTCGGCGTCCAACCCGCCCTTGATCTTCAGGATTTGGAAGCCCTGGCTGGCGCGCTCTTGGGCTAAAGCCAGGCTCTCCTCCAGTGGGGTGATCGGGATCGTGATGGAGGTCTGGATGCGGTCGCGGTAGCCGCCCAACAGCCGGTAGAGCGGCAGCCCGGTCGCCAGGCAGAGCAGGTCGTGTAAGGCCAGGTCGAAGGTGCACAAGGCGCAAGGCGATTGGCGGGTGAACGGGGAAAGGCGAGCCAGCGAATATTCGATATTGAGCGGATGTAAATCCACCACCTGGGCGGCGCAGGTCTGGCAGGCTTGCAGCGCCTGGGCGGGCGTCTCGAGGGTGAGGGACGGATGCGCCACCGTGCAACCCCAGGCGCTTTGACCCTGGCGCGTTTCTAAGCGGACGAAGATGGCGGTAATGCTGGTAATCAGCGGTAGACCGGCCATCTGCACCGGCCTTTTCAGCTTGAGTTCGATAGGGGTCGCTTCGGCTTTAGTGATTTGCATATCGGCCTCCGATCACAATCTGAGACCTGGCGAGTTTCAAAAAAACTGCCGGGTCCGGCTGTCGCCGATGAGAGGATGAGGGGTTGAAAAGCAAACCCTGGCGGGCGCAAGTGAAACCGTCTCGCCAGGGTGAACAGATCAGTGGGAGGGCCTCCGGCGATTACGGATTGGCGATCTCGGCTGCGTGGACGGTATTCTGCATCAGCATGGCGATGGTCATCGGGCCGACGCCGCCCGGCACCGGGGTGATCCAACTGGCGACTTCTTTGGCCTCGTCGAAATTGACATCGCCGACCAGCCGCGAGCCTTTCGGGTGGGTGGGGTCGTCAATGCGGTTGATGCCAACGTCAATCACAATCGCGCCGGGCTTGACCCAATCGCCGCGCACCATGCGCGGGCGACCGACAGCGGCGATCAACACATCGGCCTGGCGTACTACGCCGGGCAGGTCTTTGGTGCGCGAATGGCAGATGGTGACAGTGGCGTTCTCACGCACCAGCAGCAGCGCGACCGGCATACCGACGATATTCGAGCGCCCCAATACCACCGCGTTCAGTCCTTCCAACTTGACGCCCAGCTTTTTCAGCATGTAGATGCAGCCGTAAGGGGTGCAAGGTACGAACAGCGGGTCGCGGCCTTTTTGCGCCAGCCGCCCGATATTGATCGGGTGGAAGCCGTCCACGTCCTTTTCCAGGCTGATCTTGGTCAATACGCCTTCTTCGTCCAGGCCGGACGGCAGCGGCAATTGCACCAAAATGCCATTGACACGCTGATCGGCGTTCAGTTCCTTCACTAGCCCTTCCACTTCGGACTGGGTGGCGGTTTCGGGCAGGTGGAAACCGAAGGATTCAAGGCCCAACTCGGCGCAGGCTTTCTGCTTCGAGCCGACATAAGCTTTAGAGGCCGGATTTTCCCCGACTAAGACAGTCGCCAAACCCGGCTTGGGTTTACCAGCAGCCGCCATCTGGGCGGCTTTTTCGCCCACTTCCTTGCGCGCCTGTTCGGCGAGAACTTTGCCGTCAATTATTTGTGCAACCATGGCTTTCTCCTTTGCTTTTGTTTTGATAAGCTTTATATATCGGGTTATTACTACACTTAAATTATCCTTGAAAATGTCTTTTTTGGCAATGGACATCTATCCTGATTATTCCAGTCATCTGTAGCCAGCCGGTCAGGCGAGCAGCGGTTCGCCGGCGGCTTTCTCGTCCAGCGCTTCCAGGAAGCGCTGCTGCACTTCGGCGGAAAGCTGGTTGAAATCGCGCTCCTGCAGGTGGATTTGCCCGCCGGCCACGCTGCCATGTCCGCCTGCTTTTCCATCCAGCAAGACGGTCTTTTGGATCAGGGCGCCGGCGTCGCATTCGCCCGGCACGGTGCGCAGCGAGAGATACAACACACCCGCGTATTGCCCCAGGCACAGCGCGGCGCGCATCTGCTCCAACCGGATCAGCATATCGGCCATTTCGGCCAGGAAATCCGGGCGATGTAAGAGTCCCAGGTTAGCGATGACCGCGCGGCCATACACTTTGGCGGCTTGTAAGCCGAAGTTGAAGGCGTGAAACTCCTCGCGCGGCAGGGCGGCGTGTTCCACCTGCGCCAGCAGGTCGCGGTCAACTCGGTTGAGCAATTTGAAATAGGCCAGTTGGTCCAGCGGCCAGGCGCCGCGCGTCAGGCCGCGCGTATCAGCCTGGATGCCATAGACGATGGCGGTCGCCAAACGCAGGTCGGGTTGCAGGCGTGCGGCCTGCCAGTGCTGATACACCAGGCTGACTGTGGCGCCGGCCTCGGCGCGAATATCGCGATAGGCGGCAGCTTCCACACCTTTCTGTAGCGGCAGGTGGTGATCTATGACGATATTCGGCAGGCGAGCGGTGGTTTCGCCGAACAGGTTGGCGTTGCCAGCCCCCGGTTGGGTATCCACCATTGCTGTCGCTGGATAAGCCGCCAGGTCGCCCAATTGCTCCAGCGGCGTCCAGGCCGGGGTCAGCAGGTTCAGCATGGCTTTGTTTTCGGCGCGCGCCACCAGACCGCTATAGCCCAGGCAGGCGGGGATGTTCCACAGCCGTTCCAGCAAAGCCGCCAGCGCCGCGCCGGAAGCCAAAGCGTCGGGGTCGGGGTTGGCGTGGGTCAATATCAAGACTGGCCCCGGCTGGGCGGCGGCGCGCAGACATTCCAGGCGTTCCGGCGTGACCGGGTTCTTGAGGCGCGGCGCAGGTTTGCCTGCCCGGCGATGGGAAGTCATTTGATCTCGACCTGCACTTCTTGGGGGAAAAGCTGCAATTGCAGTCCCTGCGGGGTCTGCGCTGTCACCGGCAAGGTGTAGACGCCCGGCACCAGCCCGGACAGGTTCACTTGCAGGCGGATGATCTGCGGCTGTTTGCTGATCTCATTCAGCAGCTTTTGCGGGCCG
>Ga0172371_10010447_pt1 | contig 12542 bp, 14 predicted proteins | sample Lak12m_FD_114543 | JGI IMG/M metagenome (GOLD analysis project Ga0172371, IMG submission 114543) | Freshwater microbial communities from Kabuno Bay, South-Kivu, Congo - kab_022012_12m | ecosystem: Environmental > Aquatic > Freshwater > Lake | place: Democratic Republic of the Congo: South-Kivu... | reverse complement strand
TGCTCTTGAAACCCATGTACATCAGCCTATTCTGCCTCTGTTCCCATTAAACGTTGGGACACTTGTGCTCCTCCATCGGTATCGATGGATACGCCTGTCGGGGAGTCAAAGGCAAGCTCTGCGTGGCGATCCTTCGGCTAAGCTCAGGATCTTCGTTTTGCACTGTACTTGCCCGGTGTTTCGGCAATCATCGCTGCCGGCTTTTCCTGTCGTTGGGGAATGTGGAACCCAAGTCGCTCAGCCGTCTTGGCAGAATCTGCCAACAGCTTGGTAATGGCCTCATTCATCGGCAGGTGCGCCACTTCCTGCCAGACAGCCACTTTCCACTCGCGGACTTCAATCATGGCCTTGGATTCCTTCGGCTCACTCATTGACGTGTCGAGATAGAGGCGGAGTTTCTTCATGGCTGCCAGTTCAAAGTATAGTACCCAGCGCGTGCGCCTGCACTGCTTTCCGAAAAGCTCGCGGCGTGGTGCGTTTCAACCGGCGGAACTGGCGGTTGAAGTTCGAGAGGTTGCTGAAGCCGCAGGCGAAGGCGATCTCGGTCACGTTCATCTCGCCTTCGGCCAGCAATCGGCAGGCGCGTCCCACACGCAACTCATTCACAAATTCCGGGAAGGTCTTGTTTGTATGCGCGCGGAAAAAACGACTGAACGCGCCGGGACTGAGATGCACGAATTTCGCGAGTTCGGGCAGAAATACCGGTTGATCGAGCCGGTCGCGAATGAATTCGCAAACGCGGTTCATCCGCTCCTGGTCAAACGATTTGCCGGCAGCAGCAAAGGCGCGGCTGGCCAGTGGACGGCAGTCGCGGGAGGCAGCCAGAGTTTCCAGAATGCTCAGGAAACTGATGATCCGACGCAGGCCGGAGACGTTCGGCATTTCTTGCATGATGGCGGCGACGCGATCGCGCGTCGGACCGATGATGCGGAGTCCCAGTCGAGCACGCTCCAGCAACCGTCGCACGGAAGCAAGCGCCGGCAACTTCAGCCAGCCATCTCCAAAACAGTTCTCCTCGAACTGAATCAAGAGCGCGTGCACCGGCGGCGTGCGGCCGGGCGAACCTTCGTCGTTATGGTAAATGTGCGGCAGATTCGGTCCGACGAGAACGAGGTCGCCGGGACGCAATGGCGCGAGATGATCGCCCACCATCCGATAGCCGCCGCTTTGGAGCACCAGAATCAGTTCGTATTCTTCGTGAAAATGCCACGGACAATCGAAACTTCGCGCGCGCAGGACCTTGAAAGCGAAGCCTTCATCAAGGCCGCTGGTCAGCCTCTGAAAGATCGGCTTCACTTACAGCGAAACGACTTTGCCGGTCTGCATGGATTTTTCTTCAGCCTCGCAAAGCTCTACCGCGCTCGCGCCGTCGCGGGCCGTCACGACGGTCGGCGCTTTCTTCGCGCGGATGGACTCGACCATGTGAGTGAGTTCGCCGACATAGCCGTCGCCGCCCGGCGGTTTGATTGCGCGCGGCTGCTGGCCTTTCTCGAAAAGGCGGAGCGGTTCAGCGCTGCGGGCAAGCGTGTAGTCGGCGGTCGCGTTCTCAAACTGGACGGTGTATTCCATGTTGAAGCCAAAGCCGCCGGTCATCGCCCAGCCGCCTTCGACTGACACGGCCGCGCCGCTGGCAACGGTGAATTGCGCTACAATGTGGTCGGGCGCGCCGCTAAGCTCCGTGAAGCCAGTTGCGTACACCGCTGTGGGTCGGCCGAAACAGTATTGGACAAAATCCACGTCGTGAATGTGCAGTTCGAGTAATGCGCCGCCACACTTCGCGCCGTCCATGTAATCTTTCGTCCAGAGCGGCGGTTCGCAGACGCGGCGGAACCGCGCCGCAAGCGCCTTGCCGTAGGTGTTCGCAGCGATGGCTTGTTTCAACCAAGCATACTCCGGCCAGAACCGGATGCAATGTGCCACCATGAAGAATCCTTTGGCGGACTCGGCGGCCTTGACGACGTCGCGGGCGAGCGCGGAGGTGCGGGCGAGTGGTTTCTCGCAAATCACATGCTTGCCGGATTTGAGTGCGGCGACGGCAAGTTTCGGATGGACGGCTGTCGGCACGCAAAGGTCAATCAGGTCAATTTCAGGATCGTTGAGCAAGTCGTCGAGGTTCTTGGTGGCTTTGGTTTGCGACATGTCGAGCTTGAGCGGCTCGGCGCTGCCGATGTTACCGCTGATCTTGGACAGGTCTCCATCCAGAGGCAGGTGGACAGCATCGCAGATGGCGGCGATACGGGCGCCGGGGATTTGGCGATACGCCTTGATGTGTGTGGCACCCATGAAACCGACCCCGACGATGGCAACATTCACTGTGCTCATGATTTACCTCCCAAAAGTTTCTTCACAAATTTCAGACCTGCGCGGATGTCCGCGACGCGTTTGTTGTCGGCCTCGCGTTCGAAACCGAAGACGCCGTTGAACTTGATATCATCGAGCGCTTGGAAGAACGCGGGCCAGTTGACTTCGCCGGTGCCAACGGCGAGTTCTGTGCCCCACGTGCCGGGCGTCTTGGTGACGGCGGCGTCTTTCAGGTGAACGCCTTTGACCCAGCGCCCGACCACGCGCAACGACGCGACAGGATCGCCTTTGTTGTAGAGGAGCATGTTCGCAGGGTCGAAGTTGACGGCGACGTTGGGTTCGTTGAGTTGTTCGAGGAATGCTTTCAGTGCGTCGGCGGTTTCCTGTCCCGTTTCGCAGCCCAGCGTGATACCGTGGTCGGCATACAACCGCGCGAGCTGGCGGACGCGGCTGACGAGCTTGGCGAAGTTCGGGTCGCTCGGATCGTGCGGCAGAAAGCCGGCGTGGAAATCAATGAACTTCACGCCGAGACGCGCTGCGTTCTTGACGGTGATCTGGGCGTTGCTCCAGTTCTGTTCCCACGTCGTGTCGGGCACGACGCCGCCAGTAACACGAATAGTGTCGAGCGTGGAGTAGTCTTCCCCGACGCTGCGAAACATGCCGGCCACCAGCGTGATGCCGTGCTCAGCGAACAGTGCGGGCGCGGCGTCCCAGACCTTTGGGTTCTCGCGGAATGGGTCGAGGTCGAGTTGGAGCTTTTTCAGGCCGATGGCTTTCAGGTCGCGAACCAAATCGGCGGGGCAGGTGGGTTGTAGCGACCAACTGCATACGGCAAGGTGCGGAAGGAATTGTTTCATCGGATCACCTCATGTGGTTGTTGGACAGGAGGGTTTTGTAGGCACTGCGCCAGAGTCTGACAAGTCAATTCGCATCGGATGGTGGGCGCGACAGGACTTGAACCTGTGACCTCGCGGGTGTGATCCGCGCGTTCTAGCCAACTGAACTACGCGCCCATCAAGAGCGCTGGACACTACCAGCGACTCTGAAACTTTTCAAGCCTTCCGCAACACGGTGTCGTAGGCCGACGGCAATAGATGCGGATAGTCCAGGGTGTAATGCAACCCGCGCGATTCCCGCCGTTGGAGCGCGCTCTCGATAATCAGTTCCGCCACGAGCGCCAGATTGCGCAGTTCGATGAGATCAGGCGTGACCTTGTAGTCCCAGTAGAACTGGTTGATCTCGCGCTGGAGATTCTGAATGCGGGCACGGGCGCGCAAGAGGCGTTTGTCGGTTCGCACGATGCCGACGTAATCCCACATCAAGCGGCGAATCTCATCCCAATTGTGCGTCACGACGACCAGTTCATCCGGATTGGCCGCGTCGCCGCTTTGCCATGATGGTAGCTGGTAGCGAGTAGCTGGTAGCTGGGGAAACGCTGTCGCCAATTTCTTTGCCGCGCGTTCGGCGATGACGACGGCTTCCAGCAGCGAGTTGCTGGCGAGACGGTTCGCGCCGTGCAGGCCGGTGCAGGCAACCTCACCGGCGGCGAGCAGCCCGGTGATGTCGGTCTCACCATCCACGTTAGTCAGTACGCCGCCACATTGGTAGTGCGCCGCAGGCACGATTGGCAACGGCGACTTCGTCATGTCGAACCCGAACTCAAGGCACTTTGCATGGATATTGGGAAAACGTTTCCGCACGAAATCGGCGTCCTTGTGCGTGATGTCCAAGAAGACACAGTCGGTGCCGGTGCGTTTCATCTCGGCGTCAATCGCGCGGGCCACGATGTCGCGCGGCGCGAGGTCGGCCATCGGATGATACTTCTTCATGAACGGCTGGCCGTCTTTGCCCAGCAGCACGGCGCCTTCGCCGCGCACGGCCTCGCTGATCAGAAACGATTTCGCCTTGGGATGGTAGAGGCAGGTCGGATGAAATTGGATGAACTCCATGTTCGCGACGCTCGCCCCGGCGCGGTAGGCCATCGCCAGGCCGTCGCCGCTGGCAATATCGGGATTGCTCGTGTAGAGATAGACCTTGCCGGAACCGCCCGTCGCCAGCAACGTCGCGCGAGCGGCAAACACGCTGACTTCGCCGGTCAACTCGTCGAGCACGTAAGCGCCGACGCAGCGATTCGGGCGTGACTCGTGGAGCTTGCGCGTCGTGATCAGGTCAACCGCCAGTTGGTGCTCGAAGACGGTGATGTTCTTCTGTGCGCCAACTGCCGCCAGCAACGCGCGCTCAATCTCGCGCCCCGTGATGTCGCCGGCGTGGAGGACGCGGCGTTTCGTGTGGCCGCCTTCCTTGCCGAGGTCGTATTCACCGCGGGCGTTCTCCCGCTCGCTGAAGCGCACGCCGATCTCTACCAAGTCGCGCACGATGGCCGTGCCTTCGCTGACGATGGCGCGGACAACGTCTGCCTTGCACAAGCCCGCGCCGGCATTGAGCGTGTCTTGGACGTGCGACTCGAAGCTGTCCTCGGCGGACGTCACGGCGGCGATGCCGCCTTGCGCGTAGTTGGTGTTGGAGTCGGCGCTTTTCTTCTTGGTGATGACGGCCACCGTGCCGATGCGCGCCGCCTTCAAAGCGAACGACAGCCCGGCGATGCCGCTGCCGATCACGAGGAAATCAAAGTTCTGTTGTTGGTTGTTGGCCATACCATCATGCTACAATAGAGTCGTTATGAAAGCCATCCGAGTTTATCAGTTCGGCGGACCGGGGGTGATGCAGCTCGAAACGCTGCCTGATCCAATCCCGTCGCCCGGGCAAATGCTCGTTCGCATCCGCGCGGCTGGCGTGAATCCCGTGGACGCCTATATTCGCAGCGGAGCCTACGCCAAACTGCCGGCGTTGCCGTACACGCCCGGCGCGGATGCGGCGGGTGTCTTGGAAAGCGGTCAGCGCGTCTATGTTGGCGGCACGCTCACGGGCGCGTACGCGGAACTGGCATTGTGCGCGCCGCACCAAATCCATCCGTTGCCCGACTGTCTCACGTTCGCCCAAGGCGCGTCGGTCAACGTTCCGTATGCGACGGCATATCGCGCATTGTTTCAACGGGCGCGCGCAAGGGCCGGGGAGAAAGTGCTGGTTCACGGCGCCAGCGGCGGCGTCGGCATCGCGGCGGTGCAACTGGCTGTCGCCGCCGGGCTGCGCGTGATCGGCACGGCGGGCAGTGAACGCGGTTTGGCGCTTGTCCGTGAACAAGGCGCGCACGAAGTCCGGGATCATCGTCAGCCCGGTTACCTCGATGGCATCAGCGCGAACGTGATCTTGGAAATGCTGGCGAACGTAAACCTCGGCAAAGACCTCACGGCGTTGGCGCCCGGCGGACGCGTTGTCGTCATCGGCAGTCGTGGCAGCGCCGAAATCACGCCGCGCGACCTGATGCGCAACGACGGCGTGGTGATGGGCATGATGTTGGTGAACGCGACAAGCGACGAACTCGACGCCATCCACACTGCACTGGCGGAAGGATTGGCCAACGGCACGCTTCGTCCAATAGTCGGGCGCGAGTTCCCGCTGGCGGACGCGCCGAAGGCACATGAGGCCGTGATGTCGTCGGGCGCGTACGGCAAGATCGTGTTAACCGTTAGAGGATGACGTTGTCAATCAGGCGCGTCGTGCCGAGAAACGCGGCGATCAACACAACATCGCCGGGACGGACGTGCGGGATGCGCTCCAGCGTTTGGCCATCCACGACCTCGGCGTAATCAAGACGCGCTTCAGGAACAGTCGCGATCACTTCCTTCATGGCCGCTTCCAAGCGCAACGGATCGGTTTCGCCTGATTCGCCGGCGGCACGCAGGGCCCGCGACAATACGGTGGCTTTCGCTCGTTCCGACGGCGAGAGGTAGCGATTGCGACTGCTCATCGCGAGGCCGTCGGCTTCGCGCACCGTTGGCACCGTCACAATCTGGATCGGATAGCGGAGATCGCGCACCATCCGCTCGATCACTTTGAGTTGCTGGTAATCTTTTTGCCCGAAGAACGCGGTGTCGGGCTGGACGATGTTGAACAGTTTCGCGACGACGGTACAGACGCCACGGAGATGGCCGGGCCGGCGCTCGCCTTCGAGGCGTTTGGCGACCTGCAACTCGTCCACCCAAGTTGAAACCGACGCGATGCCACTCGGATACATCTCGGCGTCAGTTGGCGCGAACACGACGGCGACGCCTTCCCGTTTGCAGATCGCGCAATCGGCGTCGAATGTGCGCGGATACTTCGTGAAATCTTCCTTCGGCCCGAATTGCGTCGGGTTCACATAAATGCTGACGACGACCGCAGCGCCGGTTTCGCGCGCGCGCCGCATCAATGTCGCGTGCCCTTCGTGAAGCGCACCCATCGTCGGAACGAATGCGACGGCCTTGCCGTCGCGTTTGAGCGCGGCGGAGGCGGCTGTCATTTCACGGACGGTGCGGATGATGTTCACGGGGATTCAGGCGTGGATCGTGACTGCATTGCGGCTCAGTTCCACGAAATGCTGTTGCGTCAAGGCGGTGACTAATAGCGACTGGTTCGCAGCAACCAATTTCAACAGCGCATCATTATCAATGTTCCCGGTGGAAATCAGCAGCAGTTTTGGCGGCATTCCTTGCAACCAATAGCTTGTTACAAAATCACTGTCTTTTGTGACCAAGACACGCGTTTCACGCGCAGCTATTGTGGCCAGTTCCTGATCGGGTGTCCGGTTGTCCAAGGGCAGGTCCAAACAATGCACGACATCGTGGCCATTGGCTGCCAATTCACGCGCCAGACGGCGCGGAAGCTGGGCGTCCAGCAAGAACTTCATGCCGTGACCGGTTCCATGCGTTTGACTCGGCTCAGCCGGGCGCCATAGGCGCAGGCAGCGCGCAAGTCATCCGCCTCAAGGTCGGGGTAATCCGCCAGAATCTGTGCTTCGGTCATGCCGCTACTGAGCAACTCCAGCAGCCACTCCACCGGATAGCGCAAGCCGCGCACACACGGTTTGCCGTGGCAGATTTGTGGGTCCACCGTGATCCGCTGCAATAATTGCTCGACGCTCATGAGTTTCACCTGTGGCTGAATTTAGCGTGCGAGTATTGCTTCGGCAAGGGAATACGCAAACCGCTGGGCTTGCGCGCAACGGATGCCTCAGTCATCTCTCGAAAGGTGCGGAGGATGTTCACAGTGGAAAGTGTACCGCCCAGTGGTTGGTGCGTCACTGCGAAAAATGTTCCGGTTTTGTTCCGGCTAGATCACCGTAACGAAGACGATCGGATGACCAACACGCATCGGAAGCCGTTTAAGTCAATGCGGCCGCTGTGATTAACAGGGCAGCGGAACGACGACAGCAGGTGGTTAGGATCATTGGAGCGCCAGGACGCACCGCGCAACAGCCGCCATTCTATGTCTGGTGCAGGCTCCCACCACTTGGCACCAGCCTCATGTATGACCCGCCACTCTTTGTTTGGTTGGTACAAATCCTCACACCACTGCCAGACGTTACCACCCATGTCGAACAACCCGAAATGATTAGCCGCGAAACTTCCCACCGGCGATGTCCGAGAACAACCATCGTTGTAAACGGCAATTACCGGCTCGTCCCACGGCAAGCCTTGCTTCAATTCTTCACCAGCATAATTTCCCGCCCTGTGCGGCGGTGGCCATTGCGTGCCCCATGGATAAACACCTTTTATCTTCCCGGACTTCTCAAACGGTGTGTTACCCGTTTCCAGACCGAGTCCCACTGCGACGCTCCATTCTGTGTCCGTCGGCAACCGGTATTCCTGTCCCACTGTCAATCGTCCTTCCCTTCGTTCTTTCTCCGTCAGCCATTTGCAGAACGCCTTCGCATCCTCCCAATTCACTCCGACCACCGGATGCGTCGGCCCTTGCGTGAAGCCCGGTGATTTCCACGTGTCGCCGTACCACGAATAGCCGGTGTTCCGCATCGAGGTCATGTCCTTCGTCGCGTCGTAGCCGGTCGCCTGCACGAACGCCTCGAAGTCTTGCACCCGCGTGTCCCAGATTGAAAACAATACGCGCGTGCCTTTGACCGGTACAAACTTCATCCCCAGCGAGTTGACGAACGGCCTCTCCTTCGTAGCCGCAGGCAGCCCGCACGCCGCGATTGTCAGTGCGAGCGCAACGATCTCCGGAAACAATGCGAGTCGTTTCATATACGGATTTCTGCTCGTGCGCACACATGTTAGCGCCACTGCATCGCGGATACAACGCGAAACTGCACCGCGCAGCCGGAACATTTCCTCACGCTTGGTACGGCAACGGCTCGCAGAGGGCGCGGAGATTTTCGGGCGGCGTGCCGGGCGGAATCTCGCAGCCGGCGTTGACGAGGAACGGGTTGCCGACGAGCGCGTAGTCGCGTCGGACGCGTTCTCGGATGGCCGCGGGCGTGCTGCGAAGAACACCGCTGACTGGATCGAGGTTGCCGGCAAGTGCGACGCCCGGGCCGACTTTCTGGCGCACCAACGTCATGTCCACCATGTGGTCAACGTCAATCACGTCAAGGTTCAACGTGGCGATACCGTCGAGCAGGTGCGTGATCTTGCCGCAGATGTGCAGGCGCACGAACGCGCCCATGGCCTTGATGGCCCGGATGAGACGCTGTTCGCGCGGCAGGATAAGCTCCTCGTACAATTGCCGGGAAACCTGCGATGCGATGGCGTCGCCGATGCCGATGGTGTCCGCGCCGGCGTTGACCTGGGCGCGGGCGTATTCAATCGCGACGTCCACGCACCGGTCCATCAACTGGCCACACCACGACGGGTCATCCATCAGATCAATCAGAAATTGGTTCACGCCGCGCAAATCCGCCGCCTCGGCCGCGGGGCCTTCGACCCAGCCGAGAATCGAATAGGTGTCGCCAGCGCGTTGCCGGTAGGCGCGGACGGTGTTGACAGTGTTCAACATTCGGACGGACTTCAGTGGGTCGGGCGTCGGTAGCTTTGCAAGGTCGGTGGAGTTCTCCAGAGGCGGATGCGGGCATTGCGGGACGCCTTTGTCGAGGAAGATAATTTCGGCGCCGTAGCCTTGCGTCTCGCTGTACGGGTCGGACATCACGCCGACGAGGTCGAGGCCGAAATCCTTGGCGCACCGGATGTTGCCTTTGGCTTTCACACGGTAATCGCTGCAAAACGCGCCGTACTTCGCACCGATGTGGTCAGCGGCAAATTGCATCAGGATTGGAATGCGCGGCACGAAGTCCACGGACTCGCCGCGCAGCATGGCGGTGTAACGTTGTTTACTGGTCATGGTTGACGAAGTGCCTCATTTTGTGTCTATATCCGACGCCATGAGCGAATCCTACATTCAGCAGCTTTTCGCCGAGCGCATCGGTGGAAAGGATTATGGCAAGAGCACGGCAATTTACAAGTTCGAGAAAATCAAACGTGCCAAACGCGCTGCGATGGCCGCCCATCCCGGCGTCGAACTCCTTGACCTCGGCGTCGGCGAACCCGACGAGATGGCGTTCCCGCTCAGCGTGCAGGCGTTGCAGGCGGAAGCCGCCAAGCCGGACAACCGCGGCTACGCCGACAACGGCGGCCCCGAGTTTCGTCAGGCCGCCGCCCGCTGGATGAAAAACGTCTGCGGCGTCGCTGACCTCAATCCCGACACCGAGATTATCCACAGCATTGGCAGCAAAGCCGCGCTCTCGGTGTTGCCGGCCACGCTCATCAACCCCGGCGACGTCGCGATCATGACCGTGCCCGGCTATCCGGTTTTTGGCACGCACGCGAAATGGTATGGCGGTGAAGTTTTCAACCTAAAACTGACCGAGAAGAATGGTTTCTTGCCGGACTTCGGCGAGATTCCCGCTGCGATGCTCAAACGCGCCAAAGTCATGGTGCTTAATTACCCAAACAACCCCACGGGCGCCAGCGCTACTCGCGAGTTCTTTGCCGACGCCGTCGCGTTCGCCAAGAAGCACAATCTCGTGATTGTTTCCGATGCCGCGTACGCGGCGTTGGTGTTCGAGGGGAGACCGCTTTCGATTCTCAGCGTTCCCGGCGCGAAGGATGTTGCCGTTGAACTGCACTCGATGAGCAAAGGCTTCAACATGACCGGCTGGCGGCTTGGTTTCGTAGTCGGCAACGAGTTGCTAGTGAAAGCCTACGGCGATTGCAAGGACAACAGCGACAGCGGCCAGTTCCTCGCCATTCAGAAAGCGTGCGCTCTGTCGCTCGATCATCCCGAAATCACGCAGCAGATTGCCGCGAAATACTCGCGCCGCATGGATTTGCTCGTGACGTCGTTGCGCAAACTCGGCTTCAACGCCACCAAGCCGAAAGGCTCGTTTTTCCTTTACGTCCGGGCCCCGAAAGCGGCTGGCAAGTTGAAATTCGGCAGCGCCGAGGACGTCTCGCAATGGCTGATCACCGAGAAACTCATCTCGACCGTGCCGTGGGACGACGCTGGACCATATTTGCGTTTCTCCGTGACGTTCATCGCGAAAGACGTGGTGGACGAGCGACGTGTTGTCGCTGAGATCGAAAGACGGCTCACGGGCGCGAAATTCGAATTCTAATGCAGAAGTGTGTCATCCTGAGCGAAGCGAAGGACCTCACAATCGTACGCACAATCAGGCGGAGATTCTTCGCTTCGCTCAGGATGAATGCTAAGTGAAACTCTGTTCAGGACTGGGAAAGCGCCCGGTCTCGACATCACGTTTGTAGGTGGCGAACGCCGCGCGCATCGCTGCAGCAAGGTCGGTGTAAATCTTCGTGTGCTTCGGAATGCGCGGGTACAGACCTAGCATGTCGTGGACAACGAGCACCTGTCCGTCACAATGCGGTCCCGCGCCGATGCCGATGGTCGGAACGGCAAGCGTTTCCGTCACCTTCTTCGCCACGGACGCGACGACGCATTCCACCACCATCGCGAACACGCCGGCTTCTTCCAGCAGTTTGGCGTCGCGAAGCAGGCGTTCCGCGGATTCCGGTGTCTTGCCTTGCACCTTGTAACCGCCGAGCTTCTTCACCGATTGCGGCAGCAACCCGATGTGTCCCAGCACCGGTATACCCGCTGCAATGACCGCGCGCACCTGCGTCAGGACTTCCTCGCCGCCCTCCAATTTTACCGCTTCCACTCCCGCCTCCACAAACCGTTTTGCGTTCGAGACAGCTAGTTCGGTTGTGTCATAAGTCTTGTATGGCATATCCGCGATCACCAATGCCTGCGGCTTTGCGCGTGCAACAGCGCGCACGTGGTGCAGCATCTCGTCCATCGTGACCGGCAACGTGTTTTCGTAGCCCAGCACCACCATGCCGAGGGAATCACCCACAAGAATGACCGGAAGACCGGCATCGTCCACCAGCTTGGCCGTGACAAAATCATACGCGGTCAGCACCGCGATCTTCTCGCCGCACTGCTTCATCTCGCGCAATGTTTGTGGAGTGACTTTCACCATTCTTGCTGGACGAACTTAACGTCGCCTTCCTTCGCTGGCAACTCCCGAAGCAACATCCGCACGATCTTGCCCGTGCCTTTCACGATCATGTCCGGGCAGATTGTCGAGAGCGGCACCAGCACAAACCGCCGCTGTGCCAGTCGCGGGTGTGGAATCACCAAGTCCTTCTCCAACACCTCCCGCTCGCCGAAATACAGGATGTCGAGGTCAATCGTCCGCGGCGCATTCAATCCCGCGCTGCGGTCGCGCCCGTGCGCCTTCTCGTATGCGAGCAGTTTCTTCAACAACGTTCGCGGTGCGCCTGTGAACTCGATCTCCAGCACCGCATTCAGGAACTTCGCCGCGCCCGGCGGACAGTCCACTGGCTCTGTCTCATACAATGGCGACGCATGATGCCATTGTTCGGGCGAAAGGCTCAGCAGGTAGCGTTTCGCCCGTTGAAGATGCAGCAGGCGGTTCTCAACATTCGAACCAAGCCCGATTCCGACTTTCACTTCAGCCCCAACACGTCCTGCATGTCGTATAGACCGGGCTTCTGTTGCACGGCCCATTTCGCCGCGCGCAATGCGCCACGCGCGAAAATCTCGCGACTACTTGCCCGGTGCGTCAATTCAATCCGTTCCCCCGGTGTGCCGAAGGTCACCGTGTGATCGCCGACGACATCACCGATGCGCAACGCATGGGCTGGAGCCACCTTGCCGTTCACTTTCCGAATCGCTTCCTGCAAACCTCTTGCCGTGCCGCTCGGCGCATCCTTCTTCGCCGTGTGGTGCGTCTCAACGATTTCGCAATCCCATTGCGGGACGATTCCGGCAACTTTGGAGCAGAGCCAGAACAACGTGTTGACACCGGTGCT
>Ga0172371_10010444_pt1 | contig 12543 bp, 11 predicted proteins | sample Lak12m_FD_114543 | JGI IMG/M metagenome (GOLD analysis project Ga0172371, IMG submission 114543) | Freshwater microbial communities from Kabuno Bay, South-Kivu, Congo - kab_022012_12m | ecosystem: Environmental > Aquatic > Freshwater > Lake | place: Democratic Republic of the Congo: South-Kivu... | reverse complement strand
TCTCAGTAATCTCATACGACCATTTGTTCATTTTGGCAACCCATTTACCCCCGTCCAAGGCATTCAGGTCAATGTCTGATCCGATAGTCGTGTCAAAGTACGACCAATGTTCGATGCGAAACAAGCCGTTCTTGTCAATGAACCAATCCACATTAAATATATCCTTCAGGGATTGCATCAGATCGGCAAAGGTAATCTCTCCCTTGGTTGCCGGGTCAGACGTTGCTTTGATGTCTGACTTTTGGTACATGACAAGCCGGGTCAGTTTATTTGCTTCCGTGGTAACATAGTTGACTGTCTGCGGATTTCCGTCCTCGTCATCATCGTTTTGGAAGAATGAACTGACATAGGCTATCCCACCAATGTCATTGACGATGTAGTCTATCACGTCCTCAAGCAAGATGCCCCGTGCATTCAGGGTTACGGATGCCCCTGCCGTGCAGGATGGCGAACTGAACGTGGTGTCCCCGGCATCATACACATAGGTATTGTCCAACTTGACCTGAGATAGTTGTTTCTTCCAGATCAGGAAACAATACCCAGGATCGGCACCATCTTCCGTATAACTGCATTCAGCATAGTATTCCCAATCATCGGTAAACTTACTCCGGTAATCGTTCGGGTAGTTAGGGTTTGCCGCTTCAAAGTCTAAATGGGATGTCCCTAATAATACCTGTGTAGATTGGATTTCAACTTCCACGGTCGCATATGTCATTATCTCAGCCAAGGTATGCCCCAAATCCATGATATTGTAAACCTGATCACTTCGCTCCTCAAATTGCCGGTACAAATCGTCCGGTGTCGGGGTCACGATGAATAGTCCACGGTCTGAATCCCATTTGCCGTCAATGATCGAAAAATACCCTTCCCACCAATCACTTGCCGTGGTATCACAAGACTGTCCCACCCGAACCTTGATCTCCATCGAAGTCTTGACGATCTCGCTCAGGTAGGTGTAATCCGTTTGCGTCTGGTCTACAAAGGTCAATTCGCCCTTCATCTTCCGGCGGTACTTATGATCCCAAATGTCATATTCGATTGCCATGTCCCGGTTTACGCCCGGATAGAATTGATGCCACTCTTGGTCGTATAGGATATGTTCATCCCCGCTTGTAAAGAAATTGGTCGGGTTAGCTGCAAAGTCCGCAATATCGGCGTCCGTAACCGGTTCGTATTTCAAATAAAACTTATATTGTGGCATATCTTATTTTCCTCCTTCGGTTTCCTACCTGTTCAATCCTGTATCCCGGATATTCGGTTATCTGTTTCTTATCCTTGAAATGGCGACCCAACATCCGTGCCGTGTTGCTGTCATCCAGACTGACTGATAAATCCTGGTTCAATGCCCGGTACACCTGAGCCATATCCTCGTTGTTGATTGCCTGAACCAATTCTTTGTTCTTGCCGTATGCCTTGGCGTTGATCATATATTCACCGCCTTCAGCTTCGATTACCGTACCGCCCTGTGAATGTTTCGGGCCGTCTATTTCCCCGCCTTCACCGTACTTGGTAAGTTCTTTCGCCTTAGCTTGTGCAATTCCAAAAGCCCCCCACATAGCCCCTATTTCGATAATAGCCGCAGCAATCCCCCATGGTCCAAGTTTAGACATCTGTGCAAATGTATTCGCCGATGCCGTAATCAAGCTGGATGCCTGTAAAATCAAATCCATTTTACGCTGATCATCAACTGCTTTCTTTTGTAGTAATAAAGCCTTTTCCTGTTGCCGTTTTGCCTCTTCAAGTTGGCGTTGTTTTAAAGATACATTATTGGCAAAACCCTTCTCTTGTAATGAAATTTCGGTCTGTAAATCCTGCTGAAGTTGATTGACTACCCGTTCAGATGCTTCCACCCTACGGTCGGCCATTTCAACCTCCTTGTCCATGACTTTTTCAAGTTGATCAGTAATAAAGTTGACCCCATCACGCAATGCCTGTTCTTGTTCGGAAGTCAGCCCCATACGGCCAAATAACGAATCTTCCTGATAGCCCCCGCCACCTTTTTTATAGTAGTCCGGATTAGTCGGGTCAAGTTTTGCACTTTCAGGACTTTCCCCGTACCTCCCGAACTTAGCCATCAATGCCCGTTTCGCTTTGTCCTCAGCGGTTAGTTCACGTTCCATTTCCTTATACCGCTTACTCCATTCGACCGGTTCTATTTTTAGTCCCTGCATTTTACTTTCGATCTCTATGTCCCGGTATAGCCTGGCATAAGACTTATATATTTTATTAAGTTCTTCTAATCGCTTGATTTCTGAGAACTTATAACTTAACCCAAATTGAATGGCTTTCTGTTTCAATTCATCGTAATGGCGGTTAACCTCAGCGATTTCCTTGAACATACCATCTTGCATCAATTCAATTCTGGTATCGGCAAGTTCTTTAGCTAATCTTTTTTGTTCTGCGGTTAATTTCTCCTGCTCTTCAAGATATTCAGCATTATATTCAATTTCAGCTAATAATTTCTCTTGTTGGTAGGATGTCTGGAGTTGCAATAATTCATCCAAAAAAGCCTTTTCTTCCACGTATCTTTTCCACTTGGCTTTATCTGCAAACTTATTAGGTTCCATAATTACACCCAAATCGTTTGCATAAGCTGCGAACATATTGTCGTTTAAATCTTGTATCTCCTTGTCCAGTTTTTCTCTTGCCTTGAAAATATTTTGAGTATATGTTTTTTCTATATTCTCCATGTCTCTTGCAAATGCTTCGTGATCTTCTTTAGTTTTATTGTCAACCTTATTAAACTCTTGCAATCTTTTATCTTGCGTTTCAACCATTCTACGCAAAGCCAGGCGTTCTTCTTTATCAATACTATCCTTAAAATTCTTAAACCTTTCCTGACCAGCATTGCCAGCTTTAGTTTCAGCACCGGCCAATAAGTCGGTCATTCCTTCCAATGCCCACCGAACAGCATCTACAATCCCCCTTAACGCTCTATTGCTTTTATTAATGGTCAATACGAACGAATCCCATGCCCCGGACAGCTTTTCAACCGACCCGGCAAAGTTGTCCATCCTTATTTCAGACATAATTTTGGCCGAATCGTTGGCTAAAGTCAGGTTCTTATACATCTCCCAAATCTTATCGGAAGCATTTATTAGCCCTAAAAATGCCGTAACTGAATATCTATCAACCAACTTTAATGCGCCTGTGGCATCAATACCGGCTTCTTTCAATCCAGTCAAACCAATAATTAATTCAGGCAATGACTTTGCCGTACCACCCATGGCTTTACTGAGGGTGCTATTTGCATTAGCCAACCGAAGCATAATGTTTCTAAGACCCGTACCAGCCTGAGAAGCGACAATACCTTGATCGGCAAGTTTAGTCATTAATGCAGTCGTTTCTTCTAAACTAAACCCAACCTTTGAAGCGATGGGAGCCACATACTTCATGGTTTCTTGAAACTTATATAAATCAAGGGCAGATCGGTTAAAGGACTCTGTCATCACATCAACCACCCTTGTCAATTCATTAGCATTTAGTCCAAAACCACGAATAACCGTACCGGCAACTAAGGCTGATTGTGCCAAATCTTCTCCGGTCGCCGCTGCCAATGCAACGACACCATCTGTCGCTGCTCTGATTTCAGAAACCGTAAACCCAAGTTTTGCCAGTTCTTCCTGAAGTTTTGAAACCTCGGTTGCCGTAAATATCGTTTGTCCTCCTAATCGTACAGCATCATTCCTAAGTTGGTTAAATTCCTTATCCGTAGCCATCGTAATTGCCCTGACACCTGACATGGCAAACTCAAAATCCTTCGATATGGTCACAACCGATGACCCTAATTGGTACAGCATCCGGGTAGCTGTACTGACCACATTGGATATGATATTCCCTAACGCATTAAATTTGAATTGATAAGAACTTAGTGCTTTGCCCCAGGTGTTCGTGTTTTCCTTGCCTAACTGATTCCATTTCTGAACCTGAGCATTGACATCCTTTAACCGTGCTGCAATTTTCCTGGCTTCTTCACTTGGCTGACCACTAACGGATAATTCCTTTAATGCCTTTTTTAAGTTGGCTTGTAGTTGTATCAAATTTTTCGATGCAGCTTCAATCTGAGACAATTCAGTCAGTACCGCACGATTGGTTGTACCCCCACCGGTTGAACGGGTAGAACCACTACCCGGAGTAGTACCACCGGTACCACCGGTATTGATTATCTCAATCCTTATCGTCTTATTGTCAGCCATTCTAATAAAGTTTTTCTAAACCACACCGGTTTAATATTATGTACCTTGAAATATGTTCGTTCCACTTCTACAAAGTGTTCGCCCAACTGTATCACACCCCACCGACCCCCTAAATCAGACATCCGCTTCTTCGCCCGAACGATTGCTTCTTTTTTGCTTGTCAATAAGCCATTGGGTGAGCCGTTTCTGGAAACTGATTCTTTTGACGTGGCTGAACCTTTCAATCGTATCCACGCTTTCGTTGCTGTTGATAGAAAGCCAGAAAACCATGTCCTCATAGTCCTGATACATCTTCCGAACCTTGCCGGCAAAGTTGAATATCGAATTTCCCTTTTCATCCTTTAAATCGCTCAGTTCCCATAACTTCTCAATTTCAGTATCTATTTGTTGTCTGATTTTAAGGTCGTTACCTGCCCCAAGTTTTCCTCTAAAGTTTTCAATCCTTCGTAGAATGTCTGATCTAAGTTCTGACTCATCCCCGCCATCATTTGGGAATAGGCTCCGAAGCTGGCGGGTGAGCCTATCGTAAAATTTTGCACCGATTCCTCCACCATTCCACGGGTAAGTCCGTTCGCCCACATCCCTTCTAACTTACGGTTAAGGAATAATTCATCCACCTGTAACTGATCTTCACCCTCGTCAATGCAGATCAGGGCAAAACACTTGCTCAGGGCATCATCGTTATATCCGTCATTTTCAATGGATTGCCCATAATTCTGAAACACACCCAATGCCTGAAAATACTTTTGGCGGTTAAAGAAATCCGTTGCCTTCTCCAATGAATCCTTGAATAAAGGACGGTCAATGCCCTCCAAAGATTTCAACAGGTACATCTTGAAGTAGTTGAACCTCTTGTCGTTAATGTCCCCTACATCTTCCATCAGAAGATACTTTTGTTTTCCGATTGTGATTTCTTTCATGTAAAATATTTAAGTAATCCCGTGTAAATATCATCCGTAATCTTGTCCAATAACCAGTCGAAATTGTCGTCATTCAGCCCGTAAATATCCTCACCCCAATGGTGGACCAACACATCATCACCACCTGACCAGCCTTTCTTTTTCTTGGCATCCACATTAAAGGACAATCCCTCCGAATCCAGTTTGACATACATACTTTTTTGCCATTCATTCGTAAACCGCAAATCCACGTACTTGACCTGACGACCTTTCTTTTTACGTTTCCTGATCCATGACTTGGATTGATAATGCCCCAACTGATCTCCATTGGCATCCTCCCCGGCTTTTAGTTGTGCCTGGTTCCGCTTGACGATTTCCCGTTGGTGCTTCTTGATCGAACGGACCACCAATGACTTGATCTTGGTTTCCAGACCCCTGAGTTTCCGGTTCAGTTGTGCGTAGGTCATCTGCGTCCCATTTGTACGATTCTGATACCAGCCTGCTCACACGGCAGGCACACGTCATCCATTCGGGAGAAGTCAATTACCAAATCTTCCATGATCCCCCGGTGCCGGAACCCGGTCTGATCTACCCACCCGTTCAGGAACGACCAGTACATATTGCGTTTGTCCTCGGCAATTTCGCGGTATCGCTTCGCATCAGTCATATCATTCAATCGTTTGGATGCCAAAAAATCATCCAATACCCGGACGGCTATCTTATATTGTAATGCCTTGGCGAATGTGATCATGTTGTCCAATATGATATTGGTCAAATCGCACGTGACGTTTATCTTGGCAAACATACCACGGGAAGCATCGCAATAGAACGAAGTCAGATCGCTGAAGTCCGGCAACAGGTATTCCCCGCCAGAATAATTCAGGTAAGAGTTGGGAATCTCGATTGGCTGTATCCACACATATTCTCCGAACACCCGGATCGGTGAATTATTACACCCACAGTCAAAGTCGAACTCCACGGCACTTCCGGTCAACTGGCCCGTTACCACATTGTTCGGATCATACTCGTAATACCCAAGGATGTAGGATTGCCGGGTGCCATACGTTCCCCGGTAATTGACAATAAAGTCCGTGACAGCTAACCATTGAACGGATAGGGGTGTGGTATAATTGAAGTCAAATGTCTTGATGGCAGACTGTTGGCTGGTTTCATACAGGTAAAGTTTCAATGTTTGCGCTGCATTTAATTGCAAACCGATCTTTATAATTTCAGCCTTGATGTTATTCGATGTCCGGGGTGTGATGAGCCAACCAATAAACCGTGCGTTCTTGGTTGCCAAGTCCCGTACATCAGCCGTTCCGTTGGCTACATCGAAGTTGCTTAGGATTGCCCGTGAACCCAACTTGGATTTTGCTCTATTCACAAAGTCATTTACCAATCCGGTGATCTCGGATTCATGTACCCGTTGCAGATAGGTGTTCACGCTGACCTGATCCCCGCTTAGTCCTTTGTTAATCATATCAAAGTCTATCCCAGGCAGATCGTTGACGTAATACCCGCTTTGTGAAGTTTTGAGCGCATCGGTCAGGGCGGTGTAGGAACTGTTTGCGCTTTCCCGCCATCCTACAAGATCACTTCCGGCGGTTATAATGTCAGCTACATTGAACATATCCTTTTATTTTTGTCAAAATTAAGGATATGACAAAGGTCAAACAATAGACCTATAAAATTCCACCCTTCGTTTATTCACGTTTTTAATGTCAAAATGCTCATGCAAATCCTCATACAACTGATTACCCAAGTCGGTAGCCAATGACTTGTTCAGGATCAACCGTCTCATGTGCTTGTACCAATCGGTTTTATTGTCAACCTTCAGGCAGTTTTTCGGCGTAATCCATTTCCTGTAAGGCATCACATTGGATACAATGCACGCCTTTTTGAAAAATGCCGATTCCACCATCTTCAATTCAGACTTCATGGAATTGAACTTATTGTCAACCAATGGGATCAATGCCACATCAATCATATTGTAGAACTGCGTGTAAGTATCCGAACTTGCCGCACGGTACACACTGAACCTGTTTAATGCCTGACCATACCCGCACATAACATTGGCAAACTCATTGTAAATACTGCCATCCCGACCATCATGCCCGAACAATCTGATCTTCCACCCATCGGTAGTTGCCAGCCGTTCCGGTGTACCTGCCAACAGTTTAATGTCGGGCAAATGGCAATGGCCGCCAATCCACCCGAACGAAACATCTTCTTCGTCACGTACATTGACCCGGTATTGCGCCCGATCGGTGTTGACGGCATTTTCCAATACCACTACATTAGGATTGAACTTGCGAATCTCGGTTGCTAACAGGTATGTGGTGGTTGTGACATAGTCGAACTTTGACAGGCTTTCAACTAAAAGTTTGGTGGTATTGTACCGTTTATAACCTCCATACAATAAATGATCGGTTGGCAATGCCCAATAGTCGTCATAGTCCACAATGGTTTTGACCCCATTGGCACGAAGCATGGCCAATACCGGCATAATGGATGTGAAATTGGCTTTGGATACAATGAAAATATCACCCAATAAATCCTGGTACTTCACTGAATCCGTAAACACCACATCAGCCATGACTTCGTGGGGCATGACAATCCGGTACAATCCGGTGCCCCCATATACTTTAGGTATCCAGCAAACGATTTTCATTTTTCAATCCGGTTGCGAAGTTTCCACCTACGACCATCCTTGACCCAAAGATTGTCATTTCGCCACATCTCCATGACTTCCCAAAAGAAATCCTGTGATATGTCGCAATACTGAAGGAACTCCTTGAAATGATCAAACGGGAACTCCTGATCGTACTTATGAACGTACTCAATAGCCTTTTCACGGGTGATATAGCCATCCCTGATCTCATGTGCTGCATCGGCAGTACACCGGCCAATTCCGAACTTCATCAGCGACAGCCAATAATGGAAGCCGTCAATCTTGTCATCCAATGAAGCGTACCTGGAATATGTGCTTTCGCTTCGGGTAGGTTTGGGTTTGAATCCGGTGTGTGCCTTACAATATTCGGCATTCTCATTGGGTACCCATTTCGTGTAGTATCCGTAAAAATGAGTTTCCAATTTCAAGGCTTTCATGGCCTTCGCTGGCGGTGAAAGGTAGGGAACAATATCGGTTTCCTTGATCCCGTAATTCACCAAATCCTGCGGTTCAATGCCGGAAAAATAATGTTTCTTGTGGTCTTTGATCGGATCACGGGTAGGCGAATAGGCATTCTTCATATCTCCGCCATACTCCACCTCACCATTTTCACCGGCCATGATCAAGGGTATCTGATATTGTACGGCAACCTGAAGCGGATAATTGGTCTGACCGTATATGAACGGTTGGAACGGATCACCCAGGATTTCAAAAAACAGTTTAGTGAGTTTCCGGTGTATCCCCCCAGCCGGGGTACCCAACACATTCGGCAAATCTCCGAACAAAGTCATGTTGCGTAGGTTCTGCCATCCGATCTCGGTGTATAGGTTTGGTGCCCATGTGACGGTCAACGGGTTCATGCCGTACTTAAACTTCAGTTCATGAGCCACACGGGACGCATCCTTGCCTCCCGAACACGGGACAATCACATCGTACCGGCCATCGTTCCTTCGGTGTTTGTTGCACAGAGCAATTAACTCTAATTCACGTGCTTGCCAATCCACCGTCTTTTTATAGTCGGCATACTGGCAGGCCGAACATACCCCATCCTTAAAGGTAATCCTCGGACGTTGGTTCGACATGGTGCATTTCGTGCAAAACTCAACCTTTTCAGGGAGATTGTACTTTTCGGTTACATTGATTTTTTTCATCTGGCAAAAACATGATCTTCTAATCGAAAGTTAGTAAATGGATTCAGACTATATACGCCAACCCCACGGGATCGGATAATGTTACAAAGGTCATCAATCTGTTTCTGAACGGCAATGGTATGTCCCACGTTGGTCGGATCATTGTATCTGTCATAGTTCCAGTTGCCATCCAATGAACCCCCGTCTAACCCGCACAGGATGATTGACGTTGCCCCTAACCGATAGGCCAAATGGATTGCGGATGTGGCAATCGTACCCCCGCAAACCAAGGATTCCGGGTTATCGAAATCAGAGAAGTCCACATAGGTAAATCCTTGTGCCTTATGTTTATAGACAAAGTAATCCCCGTTTAGGTTATGCACGGACCGCTCGAACATACACATATCGTACTCGCTCGTCACAGTCATAACACCCTGATCAATCATATCCTGCACGTGTTCATGGTGATGACTGATTGAAAATTCAAGGGGAAAATACAAATGAGCAAAGTTCATCCCTATACAAACCTTGCCTTCCCAAAAATTATCATTGATGTAGTCTAAAGACTTTCCTGACCCAATGACATAAATGTCACAATATCGCTTGGGTAATTCAGTTATTGATCTCATGTGGTTTCAACATTTGGCCATTTTTCACTTAACAACTTTCTGAACTTAGGGTATAATCCCCAACTGCATCCCAACTGGTGCAGGGTATGACTGTGATGAACAAAGTACGGTTCTTTAACAACCAATCTGTCTCGGTTCTCATAGGCATTCAAGTCCAATGTATAATTATGCAATCCCAATTCACGGGTCTGCATACAGTAATCCTCCACATACAAATGATACTCATGGAATGTTTTTTTATCAAACATTAACCCATGTTCGGCATTAATCACAATGCAACAGGAATCAACGGTCACCACTTCCCATATTGCCCCGTGACGACCCCATATCGTGCCATTATTCGACCCTACTGCACCCAAGGCACCAAAGTCCGGGTGTGCATGAATGGTTCGCTCAATTGCTTCTAATAAACCCTGTACCCGTGTGTCGGAATGAATGAAGCAAATGTACTTATTGCCACAATGCCGGATATGGTCGTTGTATATCCATGCCGGACTATGTATGGCTTTATACACCGTCACATCCAAACCGCATTTTCCCAACAGATCGTCATAGACCCCGTTGTCAATCGTTGCAAATCCTATATCCATTGTTTTCTTGCTTCATTGTACTTACTGACCTGTCCGGAAGTATATAAAGTCTGATTGGGGTGTCCGATCAATGTCCGGCTCGGAACGTGCTTCACATGGCAATCCCCGATCATGGCGTGCTTGATCCCATGGTGAATCAAAACATCGGCATACAGGTTGTCGGACAGCCAGAAGTCCACACCGGTCGGAAACCCGCCAATCCGCCTGATCATGTGCCGGTTAGCCACAATACACCACCCGCATAGTTCAATGCCAATACTATATCCCTCATTCAACCCGGTATAACCCTTATGTTTGAACCATCCTGGGCAGAACGGGGAAACCGATTCATACCCATACTCAATGATCTTCGCCCATCCATCCATGAATACCACATCGTTATTGGCAAAACAGACCCAATCCGCAGTCGTGCAGTCCATACCGTCATTCAAACATTGATTATAATTGAATGGCTTGGATTGAGCAATCACCCTCGCATCGTACCGAACAGGATATTCTTCGACCACTACGATCTTGCCCGTACAAGTGTGCTGAAACGATGCGATGCAATTTCGTGTCATCTCAATTAACTCCGGTGTGCGACCCGAACTGACTACGACCAGATCAATCATAGGGGCAATATTTAATTGACGCTCCAATCTGCTGATAGACAATGGCATTGGTTTGAGCAAACCTGAGTTTATCCTCATTGGATATGCTTGATTGTCTATGCCAAACAAAATCAGGATACGACCCATATGCATCAAACGACCAAATCAAATCAGATACATTGTTCGGGGTAATAAACGAATGGTCAATCAGCCCGGCCCGGTGTATCCGGTGTGAGTATTCTGCGTGTTCGTACCCCCACATCTGAAACCGGTTGTCCATACCCCCGACCTCCTGAAGTACATCCTGGTCGATCATCATGCAACAACCAAGTGCTCCGTTCCAATAGGTGTTCAATCCCTTGATCTCCTTAATCGTTATATGTGGCTGACAAGCATATACATAATGGTGCATACCTCCGTCAATGAACGGCATCCACCAATCCGGAACAATAGGAAAACAATCGTCATCGAACAGAAATATCCGTTTGCACCCTTTTAGCAAGGAAATACATTTATTCTTAGACTTGGCTATTCCTAACCTTTCCGGATTCCGGGTACACCGGGGCGAACACCCGCCATCCGAATGATCGTCCACTATCACAATGTCACCGCCAAACCTGTCGAACTGGCTCAGGGTGAACTCCAGTACGTCCGGGCGATTAAAGGTGGTTATTCCGATTCCAAATTCTCTCATATTGTAATCTGATTAGGTCTGTCCTGATCCGAATGACCCTTGAACATGACGTAAGGTTTATCTGACCGATAGGCAAAAAGTATATCACGGTGTTCCATGATCAACGGTTCGGTAAATACCGGGCTGATCAGGTCTGTGGGTTTAGGCGTGAATCCGGCCCGTAGCAGGTCAGCTTCGGGTATTCCGTAGCACAGGCAATCTATGTAATTAACATTTGGCATCATACCCCAATCAAAAACCTGTCGCTGATCCAATCTGAAAATATCGAATATCCGGACAAAGTTATGGATTAACCGGTAAACATAACAGACGTCATTTCGGATGATCAACTGGTATTTACGGAACGGATGGTGTAGGTATTTGTTGTCTAAATAGTACATTGGTCGTACCGGATATATATTACCACAATCACCAAACTCGCCGTTGAACAGATAATGCCCCAATTTGCCGGTCTGCCATCCCAATGCCTGGTACAACTCGGACACCTCCGGGTTAATCCCGATAGACCCAATAGACGAAGGCTTGTATTTCTTATCCAGGTATTTCAGCATACCCATCCCGACCCCAGGCAACAGGCTTTTCCACATGGCTAACCAAATACCACTATCGGCGGGATCGTACCGGGAAATTCTGATAAAACCAAGTATGCCAACCAAATCCTTTCCGTTCCTTGCCATGACGAAATCGACCCCGGATGAATTGCCATGTTGCCATAACAATAGATTTATGTTTTGGGATAAAATATGATCCTTAGCCCAATGATCATGTATAAACTTCTGAAGTTCCGATATTTGGTGTATTGTACAAATGGAGTAGGTGATCATATTAATATAACCTCCCCGGTAAATCCTATATTCTCTAAACAGAACCGGATAGCTTGACAAACCGATTCCGGTTCGGTCAGATGCCGTAAATTCGTTCTGTTGGCAATCTTGTTTAATTCATTAACCGATTCAGTCATGGCAGTCTGCATGAAGCCCGGAGCCACACAATTCGACCGGATACCCTTAGCACCCCATTCCCTTGCTATGCCCCGGCTGAATGCTTCCAAACCCGCCTTGGTTGCCCCATACATGGATAGCCCTTTGAATCCGGAACGTGCGGTAACGGATGAAATGAACACGATACTTCCCTTTACATCGTT